>ERZ773003.1683-NODE-1683-length-12215-cov-5.354276_pt1 | contig 12215 bp, 21 predicted proteins | sample MGYA00580668_ERZ773003 | MGnify/ENA primary metagenome ERZ773003 (study PRJEB29015, sample SAMEA2738002) | human oral metagenome | biome: human oral; feature: human-associated habitat; material: dental | place: China | collected 2126 ... | reverse complement strand
TTTAAGTTTAAAAACTACTAATGAAATTAAAAATATAACTATAGGAAGAGCAGCAACAGCAGCAGATAACCAAATATTACCCATTGGATTGTACTGTTGTTCCCAAATAGTATTAAGAATCATTATAATTCCTCCTAAATTGAAAATTTGTATAAAATAATTATATATAAATATTTTTTATATTGATTAGGAGTTAGTTCCCAAAATTCTTTTAAAGTTAAACCTATATAAATAGCATCTTCTTCCTGAGCTCTCCACATATCTCCAAAAAATGTTCTTTCTTTTATTTCATCAAGTTTTTGTATATTTCTTCTTGTTGCTTTCTCATTTCTTTCATGTTTACTTTCCTTGATAAAAAACCCGCGTCAATCAAAGCCTCCATCACATCAAACATCAATTCATTCAAGTCATTTTCTTTTAAATATTCATCAATTTCATCGAAAGCTTTTTCTAGTGTCATATCCTTTTTATCAAGCCCTTTTTCTACAAATAAAGCTAAATTTCCAATAGATATATCGCCTAAACAATTATTTATAGGCATTCCTTTTATTTTTTCGATTTCATTAATATTTCTTGCATTAAATTTCAAATTTAATTTCATTTTTGTACCTTCCTTAATAAAAAATTTATAAAAAAAAGGCTATTGCAAACATACAATAGCCTAAAATAATCTATACTGATTTTGTATATACTGGTTTTCCGCTTATTTTAAATGTTACATCAAAGCCTATTATTCCTTCTGTTGTAACTTCTTTTGTTGAAAAACTTTTTACAAAAGCGTCAAATTCCCATTTTGCTCCTGATGGAAATTGAATTGTAAAATGTTCTGTATTTCCATTTTTAAATAATTCTTGTAATTTAATTACAGTATCTTCATCATCTTTTTTCTTAACATTTCCTGCAACTGCTAAATCACTAACTGTTACATCTCCCGCCATATACTCTTTAGCTCCATCAGGGCTGTCTAAAGTAGTAATATCAACTTCAGATACTTCTAGTTTCATTTCTCCTATTGAAGTTAATGAACCAATTTCCCAATCTTTAACCTCTGAACCAGTTTTCTTTTTAATTAATTTGGTTGCCATTCCAAGCATTTTTTTACCTAGATTTTCTGCCATTTTTAACCTCCTATTAATAAATTAAAATGTACAGTTGTATGGAATATATCGCTTATATTCGGTACATCTGCACAATATGTCATTTTATATAAATTTTGCCTCATCTTATACTCGACTTCGCTTAGTATCCTACTAACTTCAGTACTTGTATTTGCCCAAATATCAATTTTTATATCGATATCTTGATAACTTATTTCATTATCTAAACTATATTTAGGAACATTGTTTGATACTTCAAAATTAATAAAAGGCAATTCATTAAATGTTGTTGGTTGTGTTTGAGCTACACCATAACCTAGTTCTTTTAAAATATTAAATATCTCTTTCTTAGGGTTATACATTAACTACCTCCTTTTATTTCTTTTTCTATTTCTTGTTTTAATATTTCTTTAGCCTTTGACTTGCCAAACTGTAATGCTGGATACATATAAGGTTGTGCAACTTGTCCTTTCCAATTTTGGTTGTATGTGAGTCTTTTCTCTCCATCAGGATATGTTCCATCTCCTCGTACACCAGTACCAAATTCAACATAAGTAGCATAATCATTATTTGTATATACTCTTCCTTCTTTTTTATCAGAATCATAGTTCATTTTTATGCTATTTCTTAATGTTCCTGTGTCTGCTGGAGCTAAAGCTTTTGCTTCTCCTTGAACTTCAACAGTGACCTTTTTTATTGTTCTTTCAATTGGTGCTGTTCCTACATTCTTTAGTAAATTTTGAAGCTCTTTTGTCCCTTTTATCGTTATTTGTGCCATTTTTGTCCCAAAATTAATAAATAACTATCACTAGGCAATACCTCTACAACCTTGAATATTCTTCCTTGAAACCTTATAATATCGTCTATTTTTATATTTGTTTTAGTTTCGGTTGTAATTGTTACATTTACTTGAAATTCAAGTCCATACTGTTCTTGAATCTCTTTATTATTCGCAAAATTTACATTTCCATAAAAAAAAGAGATAGGTTCTAATCCTTTGCTGATTACGCCTCCCTCTTCATCTTGTATAATTTTCTTTTCTAGTATTTCTACTTTTTTATCGTAAAATACTCTTTTAATTGTTTTTTTGAATTGTTTCGGAATATACAACTTTGATCCTCCTATATCTGTTTAGAAGATTTGTAAATCCACTAAACAATTCTTCATCTGCTAATGAACTAAAATATCTTGTTAATTCATTTGAATAATTAATTGATTGATTATTGTCTTTTACGCTAGTAATAGCTCTATCAATATCTCCATCTTTACTTATTTCATTCTGTCTTATTGCTTTATCTATATTTGTACTGATTATTTGTGCTATTGGTCTCTCTAATATTTTTGGCAATGTATCATTATTCAAATATAGTTTTATTCTATCGATAGTAGACTCAACAATAAAATCTCTTAATTCTTCCTCTATATCACTCTTATTTATTATTCTTAAATATTCAATGATATTCTCTTTTACTATTTCCATAGTTAACCTCTTATTTTTTATTTTTTGGTTCTGTTACTTCTTCTAATGTATCTTCTATTACTTCATACATATCTGGATTTTTTAGAAATTGTTCAATTACAAATTCATTTTCTGTTTCTTCTATAACTCCAACTGTTATGTTTTTAAATTTCATATTTTATAACTCCTTACGCTGTTATTTTAGCTTTTTTAATTAAATCAGGTGAAATTGCTTTTGTTCCATAATCATAGAATAACTCACCTGCTATATCATTTGACAATGGTATTTTTTCTGCATCGTATGGATAAATATTTGCAGGTTGTGCCATTGACTCTTTTACCATCAAAAGTACTTCTTCAGTTTGTCTTACATTGGAATGTACTTCAACCCCATGGAACATATTTAAATCTTCTGCATCTGTTCCTGCATTTCCTTGTGGCACTTTATCAATATAATTTTTTAACATTCCGTATACTTTTGGTGTTAAATACATTACCATGAAAGCTCTATCAATACCTTCAACATAATCATTTTTTAATGTTTCTAATGATTGAATGATTGCTTCTAATTTTTCTTCTATTGCTGTCATTCCTGTTGTAGCAACTACTGTTGCTGCCGCTTCTGCTGCTTTAAAGTATGCTTTATCTAGTTCAACAATCATTGTACTTGCATGATTAACTTTTCTTCTTCCAATAATATCTGAAACTGAATGTGTTCTTAAATCATTTACATTTATTTCTTCAATGATTTCTTTATGTGTATCTAAATTAACAACTACTTTTCCTTTGTTATTAATTTTATCACCTTTGCCTGCTGTTCTTGCTGTCCCATAGTCCTTTGACACTGCATTTGTAAATCTATCATAAACTAATGAACCACTTTCAATTGAACCTGAATATTTATTGCTTTTTGATGCAATTGATAAAGCTTTTTTTGTAATATTTTCAATTACTTCTCCGTGAATTACTGCTAATTCGTCTTTATCAGTATTATTTAAAATTGATTGTGCTTTTTGTAAATCCATTTTTATTTCCTCCTATAAAAAAACAGGGCCCGTTGTCCCTTTCTTAATATTACTATTTGAAAAGTCTGTAGGAGGAGTTCCTTTTAATTTATTAGTAACCCCATTTTCTACTGATTTAGCGTATGTTTTTGATAATGTTTCAATCTTGTTTTTCATAACTTCAGAATCCATATCAACAACAAACTCTACTAATTCAGTTGGTATGCTCTTTTCATTTAGTAATTCCATTGCTTCAATTTTTCTTTCTCTTAGAGTAATTTGATTTTCTCTCTCTTGAAGCTCTCTTTCTCTTTTTGTTTTTAATTCTTTTTCTCTCTCTTCTGCTGTCAATTTTGCTTGGCGTTCATTTTCTGCAATAGCATTTGCAACTGCTATTTTGATTGCTTCGTCTTGTTTTGACTTAGCTTCTGCTCTTATCTTTCCAGCTAAATTGTCCATATCAGCTTGAGTGAATGTTTTTCCTTCTACAGCCTCATTATTATCAACATCAGAAGTCACTGTTGATTGAGTTGTTTTGTTATCTTCCATTTGAAGACTACCTCCTTTTTCCGTTTTCCCCCGTCGGGTAATAAAAAAAGAACACCTTTTAAAGTGTTCTTAAGTGCATTAAGCACTGAGCAAATAATCTTAGGGAAAGGAGTAGCCTAATAATTATCTGCTCACTACTTAATAAAGGCATCAAAAAAGAACACTTTGACAAGTGCTCTTAATTGATTTTGTTATTTAATTATTATTAATACCATATGTTAATATATTCTTTATTTGATAATATATCATTATCATAAAAAAGACTTAATACAAATTTTAAAGCATGTTCACCAAAGTAAAATTCGCCGTATTCTTTATCTTTTTTTGCTTCAACCTTATTAACAATTTTATGTTCTTCAATATTATATTCTATAAATCCCCAATCTTCGCCTTCCGCTTCAGGTAAATAATTAAAAGATATATTTTTTTTATTAATTCTTATGTTTTTTATTTTGTTCATTATTTCTATCCTTCAACAAATCTTCAATATAATTATATCTTTTGTTTGCTTTTTTATGTGCTTCAATATAATTATATCCTTTTTTTTCTAAAATACTTTCCATGAATTCATGTTTTAATAAAGTTATATCATGTTTTTGTATTTTTTCTCCAATAGTTAATCTAAACCAAGACACCGCTATTTCATGACTAGGGTCAAATTGCTTATAACCTGTATCTAATATATGTCTGTCATAAAACAAATATTGCTTTATCCTTTCTATATTTTTTAATTTATATCCAGTATTCTTCGCAATATGTATGCAGTCATATTTTCTGGCTCTTATTTGAGCATATAATTGTTTATTTGTTCTTTCTTGTTCCTCAAATGTTTTATTTCTATATGCCCCATAATTATTTATATTATGATTATACCATATATTATAGCTTTTATCAAATTTTACATAATTATCATACCATTCTTTATAACTTATATTATCAATAACTTCATTCTCTCCTGTAATAGGATTTCTTGCTCTTCTTTTTATACTATCTTCAAAGCCTTCAATATATCCTCTTGTTGTGCTTCTGCAGTTTGGGTGAAGAGGTGGAAAGTTTTCGCCTACCTTAATATCCTTATAGTTTATTATTTTGTTGTCCATTTCCTGACAATATTCACTAGTTCTATTATCCAAAACTGCCATAAATACATATTTATCAACGCCTAATTCTTCGTAAGCCATTCTGTCCGCTTCATTATAAAAGTGACACATTTCTGTTCTTGCTAGTCTATCAGCATAATACTTTCCAGCATTAAACTGTTCTCTTAATTGTCTTGACATCTTTTCAATTGATTGCCCTCTAATAAGTCCACCACCTACTATATCACTTACTTTTTCAGCTAATATATCTGTATTCTTCCATATTCTTTGAGAATAGTTTTTGCCACTCCACTTATTATCTAGCACTGTATTTATTAAGTTGTTATCTAATCTACTAAATTCAAAATCTTGATTAAATCCTTGCTGAATATCAAACATTGTTTTGTAATAGCTATCATTTATAACACCTTTATACATTTCTGTTGCTGTTTCATTTTCTTTATAGCTAATCATTTTGATTTTGCTATAAATTTGTGCTTGAATTTGCTCTAATCTTGATATTCTAGCTTTATAATTGTCTTGAATGTACTTATCAAGTCCCTTTTGTTTTAATTCTTTCCAGGTCTTTTCTGTTTCTGATTTTGTTAATAGTTCTTTGAGCTTTTGAACATCTATTTCATTCAACTCAGGTTTGTTTTTAAGGTCTTTTAAATAATTAGTATATATTCTATGTATATCTTTATCTATTTCTCTAAAAGCGTGCGTATAAATTGATTTTATTCTATCCATATATGCTTCGGATTGTTTTTCTACAAAATCATACTTGTCTAACGCTCTTTTATCCCAATATTGAGAATTATGCATGTATTATTCCTTCTCTTCTAAATTATCATTTTCTTTATCATTTATATTAGTTATTTCATTTAATTTAAATTTTGGTTGATTCTCCAAATCTTCTTTTTTCTCTTTTTCTTTTAATGCTACTATTTCACTTGCGTCTTTTATGAATGATAATTGACTAATTAAAGTCTCTTTATCCACAAAATCTGCTAAATTGTTAATCATTTGACTTGTTTCGTAATCGTTTGAAGGTAAGTTCCTTTTAAATATAGCGTCTACTTCTTCCAAAGGAACTGTCTCCATTTTTGCGCCAGTTGCCAAAAAGTTATTGTATAGCTCAAATCTCTCCATCAATCCTTTTTCCATATAACGCTCTTTATTCTTTATATTCTGTTCGAATGATAATAATTTATATTTAATAGCAACACCACTTGAATTGTTGGCAAAGTTTTCGTCTGACATGTTCGGTGTCATTGATATTTTGTGTATATCATTTTCAATATTTCTTCTTAATACATCAACATCTGCTTCGTGTAATGTCTTAACTAGATACTCAACTTTGCCGTCTGCTGGAATATTAGCTAACATTCTTGATGATCTTAATAGTTGTGCTTGCTCTTCTGTAAAATCCATATTATATAAACACAAAATTGCATCTACTAATTGTTCCTTATCATTAACTCTATCTGACTGCAATAGGTTATAAGCGTCTATTAATGACATTACTGGTTCAAAATCTCCCATCATTTCCATATTATTTTTATAGCAAATTAATGGAACCTTGCCAAAACTATGTGGTTTTGCCTCTCCTTTAGTGTTCAACATTTTATCGTATGTCTCATACATCGTAATTTCTTTGTCACTACATACTATTACTTCATAATGTTTAAATTGCTCACCTTTATATATTGGTCTATATATAATTCCAAACAATTTGTTATGCTCAACACTATCATCATAAATAATCATCGCATTTCTATTATCTATTTCGCAGCTTTTTACTTCTGAATTTTCATTTACATATACATATTCGTATTGTCTACCGTAAATAGATATTTTTTTGGCTATTTCTGTATCTAAATCATTTATTGTCTGTCTTTTATATGCATTTAGCAATGGCTCAATATTGTAATTTGCTCCAGTTTGATAATCGACTGGATTTCCTAATAAATATCCAATATTAGTATCTGTTATATATTTAGCGTGATTGACCATTACTTTGTTATTTTTTACTCCGCCATTTTCTCTTAATCGCTGAAAGATTGAATGATTTCCTCTATAATAATCTTTTAATGTATTATATCTGCTTATCTTTTTATCATTATATTTAATAGCGTCATTTAGTAATTCTGCTGTTATTTTTGTATTTTTTGGAATTGTAAACATTCTTAGTCTCCTTTATTAAAACCAAATTGGTTTATTGTACACTTTTGGTGTCTTAGTCTCTTTTATATAATTATTTAATGCATATCTTATTGCATCTATCGTATGATTATATGTGTCGACTGGTTCATTTATGTACTCATTAGTCTTTTTATCTTTTTTCCAGGTATAATTTTCTAATTCTTCTATAACTTTAAAGCATCGCTCATCAATAATTAATTCACATTGTTGTATCCACTGTATTCCGTGAATTACACTATCTTTTCCTTTTCCTGTTGGTTCAATGTTAACGCCTTTATTCTTTATTTCTGCGATACTTTTCTGTTCTGCACAATCTGCGTATATCTTGTCTTTTGATAGTCCTAAATCAATTATTACTTCTGCAATTTCATCATTAAGCATTCCTTTTCTAACATACTCGCCTGTTATATATATTTTTCTATTTTTTTCATCATAAAATCCCCAAACTAAAGCAGAAGGGTCATTGACATACCCAAAATCCAATCCAGTTATTCTTTTTAAACCTTTCGTTTCCGCTTCTGATATAATTCTTTTTTCGTATATTGGAAAAACTAATTTATCTAAAGTAGCAAACTCGCCTAATGCGTATATTCTATAATATGCTGGGTTTCTGTCTTTTAGCCTTTCTATCTCCTGTTTATAGTCTTTGCTTAAGAATTTATTATTCTTATATGTCGTTTGAGTTATTCTTGCGTTTGATGGTTGATTTATTATGAAATAGTCATATACCCAATTCTTTTTACTTATCGGGTTAAACATTATATATATTTGTGGATACTCAACTTTTGGTCTTAGTCTTAATAACAATTGTGTGAAATCATCAAGTGTTAATTCCGTTCCTTCTTCACACACAATATCAGTTATTCCATCAATTGATTTTATTTTCTCAGGGTCGTCTAATCCACTAAATAAAAAGATAGAGCCATTCGATAGCTCTATCTCATAATCTGATTTATTAATTTTACAAAATGGTATTTGTCCTAGCTCCTCTAATTGCGTTATAAATAATCTCCATATAGAATTCTTTATTGTTCTTTGTATTTTTCTTAGTACTAGAACTCTTCTTTTACTATTAAATGCTTTTAATAATATCTTTTGAACTGCTCCATAAGATTTTCCGCTTCCTGCCCCACCATAGTAAACTTCTATTTTCTTTTTATAATTATCTATGGTTTTGTATACCCAGTGATTAAAATACTTTTTATTTAATTTATACATTTATTCTTTAAACCATTTTGGCGTTACATCTTTAACTTCAACTTCTTCTTTAGGTTTTTCACCTATTGTATCTCTGATTACTTCAAAAGCTTTCGTATCTCCGTTTAATGCTCTCTCAAATATTGCAATTGACATTCTTCTGTTATTATCACCTTCACTCAATAACAATAATAACTCTTCTTTTAGCTTCTTTCTTTCTCTTCTAACTTCACCACTTCTAATGCCACCTTTTTTTGATATTTCCCTTGCTTCATTCTTGGTTCGTTTAGTAACTGGCTTTAGATTTTTTGTTCCTTTATTAGCTATTTTCATCACCTACTTTTTTGTTTCTTTTATATTCACAACACTTTATTGTTCCATCAACACATTTTCTGATTTCGCACCCTTCGAAACTACTGTTATAATGCTCACAGAATGGGCACATCATGTCTTTATATATTTCTATATCTTCTATCTTTTGCATAGTTTCCCCCATAATAAAAAGCAGCACATTTCTGCACTGCTTTGATTACTTTACTAAATTTATTTTACAATACTATTATATTATATAAATACTGCACTTTACTGCACTCTTTTATTATTTCTTAAATTTATAACTTTTTAATAATTCTCTTGTACCATCTTCTGTTATTCCATAAGTGCGATATCTATCTTCAAATATTTTTACATAATTTTTTGTTTCATTATTCATATTCGTTCCAATACCTTTTTTATCAAAACTTACAAAAGATACTGTACAAATTGAGACAACTATAGCACTTATAATACAAATTATTGAAACAATATTAACATCCATAATATCATCATCATCATACATATTAATTCTCCTTTTCTAATTTTTCTAATCCGCTTCTTATAATTTTATATACTGCTCTTTCACTATAATTTCGTTTTCTAGCAATTTGATATGCTCTAAGACCAGTTATATACCTATCACTTAAAATCGTTTTTTGGATAGGCTCTAGCTCTTCTAGTGCTACTATAACTCTATTAAGTTGCTTTTGTTTCTCTGCTAATATATCGATTAATTCCGTGTATTTATCCATTAATTTTTCTAATTCGTAATTCATTTTATTTAAAGCTTTGGGCATTCCATCAAAGTTAGGTGATTTTAAACTATACGCTTGCTCTCTTAATTCCTCATATTTCAATAATTGTGACTTAATCCACTCCTGGCTAAATCTAAAATTTTTCAATTCTTCAACAACATCAAACTCCATTCACACTCTCCTTACCAAATATTATAACCGAACAAAGGTTTTATTTCAATTTCTATTCTTGGTCGCTCTTTATCATATAAAACTAAACTACCATCGTGACTTGCTACTATGTTTCTATTATCATCTTTTATTACATTTGCTTTTACAAGCATATCGTCCAATGCACTTAATAAGTTTGTTATATCTACTTTTCGTTTTGTAGGCATATAGAATACTGCTTTTATATTTATAGGTTTATCAATACATAATTGCTTTATTTTATTATCGATTTTATATATGCACTCTTCTTCAAACTCTTTGTATTGTTTTGAAGGGAGCAGAGCTAGTCTACTTCCCATTTTTACAATTCTGCTGCTGTTCTTTTTAGTTCTTGGTATTACATCTATTACAAAACTTATTGTATTCATTTATACCTCCACATAATAAATATTTATATTATTACCACTTTTACCTGTTTTCTGTTTCGTATGTAATATTTGTTTATATTCATTCTTTCTTCTTGAATTATGGCCTCTGATTATTCCTGGTATTTTTTCTATACTTCCAATATTCAAATCTTGGCAAATTTGTTTTCCTGTTTTACTAGGATTTTTAATTAAGTAATTATATATTTTCTCTCCTAAAGGCTCTTTATTTTTTTGTATTTTTTTATCCTGTTCTTTTTCTATTTTTTTATTTCTATTTTCACAATAAAATATATTATTGTTTATATTTTGTTTTATTAATATCTCTTTAGCTTTTTTATTAAATTCTGCTAACTGCTCTAGTGTGAATGTTGTTTTTATTTTTGTTTTTGGGTCTTCAAATAAATATAAATTATTTATTCTTTTTATAAAATTTAATTTTCTGTTATTGTATTTAGGTGCTATCATTTGTATTATCTCCTTTTAAAATTTTGTGTCAAACAAAATGGCCTTATATAAAGAAACATCATCTAACTTTGCTTTTTTCAAATTTGTTGCACTCAAATCTGCCCCGTATAAATATGATTTGCTTAAATCTGCATTTTCTAAATCTGAAAAACTTAAATCAGCATCTTCTAAATTTGCACGTATTAAATTAGCTCCACGTAAATCTATTGCACTCAATTTAGCATTTTTTAAGCTAACTCCTTCTTTAACTGCTTTTTCTACCGTCTTTTTTATTGTATTATCTTCACATTCATACTCACAAATAACTTCGTTAGTATGTTTGTTCCTTATTTCTATTTTATTCATTTTTATTACTCCTTTTTAATTTTATTTAATAAATGTTCTATATACCTCTTACCATTATATGTAATTCAGGTATAATTATTTCCTCTGTTGTAATATAGCCAACTTTTCCTTCTTCTGAAAATAACCAGCCACAAGTCACATCTTCATATGCTTTATTATGTTTAAAAATAAAATATGGTATCTTCATAGGAGTATTATAATTTCCTGGTTGTTGTTCTCCAAAAGCTTTTAAAATGCTACTAATCCACTTTGTCAATTTTTTATTTTCTTGCGATAAATATGATTCACCTCTTAGTTTTTCCTTTTTTTCCTCTGCTAGGCTAAGCTTTAAATATTTTTCATTTAACAAATTAAAATCAATTTTTAAGTTGTTATATAAATTTTGTAAATCCTCGTTTTCTTCCTTTAAATTACCATACATTTCTACTAAATCATCTTTTCTATCTAATAATCTCTTATATTTCTTTTCGCTTACAAACCACATAAGTTTCTCCTTTTAAAATCAATTTTTAATTATTCCTGTATGATGTAAAATAATTTTTTCATTTTTTTGTGAATCTTCTAACTTTTCAATTCTGCGTTCCAATATTTGTATGTAGTTTTCCATTATCTCTTTTTGCTTACACATAAGTGTAAAGTCTATAGCTCTTAGTTTTGTATCTCCTATTAAAAATAACCTTAAATCCCTATATCTTTCTTTTAATTAATTATATTCTTCAAGTAATCTCTTCCTGTAACCACTATTGTTTCCATTTTTATTCATATAAATATTCCTCCTTATAATTTAATTCCTGTTTTTTACTTGATTGATTATGTACAAAAAGCCTTTAAAATCTTTAAAACTCTTGAAAATAAAGTAATTCTTTACTTGATTGGGAACTCCAAATATAAATCAGTATTTTCCCATTTTATTCATCCTATATTTCCTAAATATCTAATTAAAACAATATACAACTATAGCTTTATAATGTTCTATATTTTCTTCTATGTACGCTTTTACTTTTCTTTTAAAATCTTCATCTGATAAATGTTTGTATTCATCTTCATCACACATTTCATTTTCAAATATTTCTTGAACTTCATCAATATCATCATAAAACAATTTTTCATACTTATTTTCAATACAATATATTTCTGAAATATAACATCTCCAATCTTTATATACAG
>ERZ773003.1679-NODE-1679-length-12247-cov-5.793389_pt1 | contig 12247 bp, 16 predicted proteins | sample MGYA00580668_ERZ773003 | MGnify/ENA primary metagenome ERZ773003 (study PRJEB29015, sample SAMEA2738002) | human oral metagenome | biome: human oral; feature: human-associated habitat; material: dental | place: China | collected 2126 ... | reverse complement strand
CAATTTTCTTAGCGTCGACCGCTAATAAGTTTTTAGCTAGTGGTCCAAGACCTACACGCGGTGGATCTACTATTGCTACATCAAAGTTGATTCCTTTTTTCTTCCAACGTGGGACTATTTTATTAGCATCTCCTGCAACATAAGTACAGTTTTTTAGGTTATTTAATTTAACATTATCATTAGCGTCTTCTATCGCAGCTGGAATAATATCAACACCGTATACTTCTTTACAGTTACGGCTAACATATTGCCCAATTGTTCCAACTCCACAATATGCATCTAATACAACATCTGTTTCTTTCAGCGCAGCAAACTCAACTACTTTATCATAAAGTTTTTTAGTTGCTGGTGGATTTAATTGGAAGAATGACTTAGCTGAAAGTTCATACTTAATATCTCCAATTTTTTCTACGATATAATCTGAACCATACAATGTAACACTTTCTGTTCCCATTACCAAGTGATCTTTGTCATTAGTGATATTTAGTATTATGCTTTTAACAATTCTTTCACGCTTAAGTTCATTAACGACCTTATCCATGTTCTTAATCTTATCAGTATTAGCAACGAAAGTTACTTGAACATCCCCATTATAGAATGAAGTTCTTGTTGCAATATATTTCACACCGTAATTCTTTTTATTTGTAGAGATCTCTACTTTATATTTTCCTAGTAACTTCTTAGCTAAGTTTGTTATTTTATTACCATTCTCATCTTTATAGTATGCCTCAATAAATGTCTTAGACTTCTGAGGTTTCCAAGCCTCTTTTATTATCTGAACTCCTTCACTTAGTTCAGTATCATTTATATTTCCAGCTATTTTTTCAAGCTCCATAACTCTTGAAGCTTTTAAGTTGCCATTCTTATCCTTCTTTAATAATAAGTTGACTATTTCGAGTAAATGACTATTTTCATCCTGAACAGATTTATAAATATATTTTTTTACCTTCTCTATTCCTGAATGTACTGTGTCATCAAAAGCATCTACCATTCTATAACCTAAAGTTATACTATATTTTCCATTGCTAGTTGTGAATGTATGTGATTGCTGGTTATCATTCACCCCATATAGTTCACCTTTCAGCTCTGTGATACTTTTAAAATCAGCAAAGATAGATTTTTTTACTTGCCCGATTTGAGTTGAAATTCCTTTTATCTTTTCCATTGCATTTAAAACTGTTTCATCAACAAGTGTTTTATATCCTTCTATCTTTGCTTTTCTTGCTTCTTCTTTCTTCCTTTCTTCTTCAAAAAATTGTTTTCTTAATGTTTCCCTTTCTTCAGCTGTTAATTTTTTAAAATCCATAATTACCTCCTATCTTTAGTTCTTTAATTTCTTTATATAAATAATTCCAAAAGTAGCATCACTTGTTTTAAACTTATCTTTCATCTTTTTTTCTTCAACTTCTTTAATTTTTTTTAGTTCTTCACTTGTTATTTCTCCATTAAATTCAGATGTCCAACCTGCAAACATTATAGTTCCTGCTATTGAATAGAATCCACTTATATAATATTTATACTGCTTTTTTCTTCCAAAAAATCCCTTTTTATAGTCTTGTCCTATGTTAAAACCTGCTATAAATAATGCTAAACATAATCCACCTAAAGCCCAACCACTCATTATGCCTCCTTATCAAATCTTACCCATAAATAACTTTTTACTTTTCCCATATCATTAATAACTTCCACTTGGCTAATACTTGTATCTACATCTAATATTTCATATTCTTTGTCCAGTGTAAGTTCATCATCATTTGGTATAATGCACTTTACAATATCTCCTTTTTCTAGTTTCCACATTTTAGCTTCCTGTCAAATAACACTTTTTGTGCTAACACTAATATAAACTAAATTTTTTTATTTATGATTTTTACAATTTTTTTAATTTTTTCATCAACTTCCATATATCTTTCTTTTGCTCTAAAATTTCCTTTATTAAAAGCCTTCACATAATCTTTTCTTAAAATAAGAAGTTTAGCAAACTCATTAAGTTCATCATCTATTATTATTGCCTTTTCTCCATATTCTTTTATAAGCTCATTTTTTGCTATTTCTGTTAATCTTATATCTTTCATATTTCCCTCCATATTAATAGTTAATTGCTAACATTGTTACTGCTGCTTTTATTTGGTCCAGTGTTAATTTACCATTAACAGATATATTATTAGTTGATATATGTCCAGTTAATGTAAGTAGATTTGCTAGTTGTCTTGCTGATCCTCTAACTGTTAAATTAATATAGCTAATCATTTCTTGAAGCTCTTTTTCACTGTATAAATCAATTTCATTCTTTAAGAATTTTTTAACTATTTTACTCACATCATCTATATTTAATTCTCTTAAAGTCATATTTATTACAGCTCTTGAATAAAGGTATTCATAGCCTTTTGTTTGTGAATAGATTTTACTCTTTAATGCTTCTGTTCCAGCTATTATGATTCCAACGCCAGTTTGGTCAGCTATACTTCTAACTATGTCAATTATTGCTGGTTTTAGGTGTTCCCCTTCATCAATTACAATAATTGTCTCAGTAAACTTTACACTATCCTTTATTCTTTGTTTAATAGATTCAGTATTATTCCCATTTGCATCTATTCTTAATTCTCTTGCAATTTTCTTTATAAGCCCAACTACTGTTATTCCAGTTTCTGCTGTTATAAATAAAGCTCTACCTTTATATTGCTTTGCCCACTCCATTAAAGCATGTGTTTTTCCTATTCCAGCACGACCATATATGTAAGCTATCTTTGCTGAATCTATTGTTTGAGTCATTACATTAGAAGCTACATAATTTTCTATAACTTCAGCTGCATAAAAAATTCTTTTCTTTACTTCTGTGTCAACTGAGAAGTCTATTCTTCTCATTTTCTTTTTATGTCTTTCTAAGAATGCTTCAACTTTTTCAGTTAAGGCTTTAACATCTCCTGTATATGTCCCTTTTCTATATTCTGAAAGTGTACTACTTCCTATATTCATAGCTTTTGCAATCTTCGTATAACTTATATTGTTTTCTTCAGCAAATTTTTCTAAATCTTCTATTATTTTCTTCATTTAATACCTCACTAATCTATCTCAACATATAAACCATTACCAATATACTGCTTTTTCTTTCCTGTCTTATCCTCAATTACTTCTATAACTTCAGCTTCTGCTACATCTTTCATTGTTAAAATATTGCTATCATCTCTCATTGCTACTGTTAAATCAAACATCTTTTCTCCATATTCCTTAATCTTTTTCTTTCTATAATTATTAATTTTGATTCCAGTAATATCATTAAATCCAACAGGTACAAGTTTTCTAGCCTTACATAAAAACTCTCCTGTGTCTAAGTAAACATAGAGTTCACTTAAATTATGTGGATCATATTTAATTCTTACACGCTCAGTTTGATGATAATACAATGCTTCATGTTCATAGGTATTTCCCATAAAAGTAATTCCGTTTTGTTGTACTTTCTTCATTTCTTCATATAAGAAGAGTCTTCTTAATTTTTCATCACTAAGCATTACTCTATTTTCAACTGGATACTCTTCATTGAAGACTTCCAAAGGAGTACGATTTTCCATTCCTCTTCCTCTATGTGCTTTCATGCCTCCTGCTCTTCTTACTTCATAGAATGTATGATTTTTATAATCTATATATTTTGCTAGTTCCATTTCTATATGTTCTTCTTCTAATAATGCCCCTTTTGCCATTTTTATTTGTGCAAAAGTTTTCATATGTTCAGGTCTTTCAACAATATTTCCACCTAAGTATGTTCCAAACATTTTAGAAAAATTTTCTTTTAAATCTCTGAAATATCTTTCTATTTCTTTAGCTTGAGCATTATAAGGTTTTGCATGTGTTACCTCTATTCCAAGACTTGCATATAACCCTTCAAGTTCTTCTGTACCTTTTAAGATCTTATTTTTAAAAGCTTTACCATTATCTGTATATATTTTCTTTGGTACTCCGTACTTTTCTATAGCTCTTTTTAATGCTATTGCAACAGCTTCTGTATTTTCAGTCCAGGATAAAGTATAGCCAACAACCATTCTACTTTTTAAATCTAACCAGGCTATTAAAGTTGGTCTTCCAAAATCTCTCTGTTTGTTTGCTTTTTTCTTTTTTCCTCTATAACATTGAAAGTCTAGTGTATGCCCATCTGCCATCCATACATCACCAGCTTTAACATCTTGCAAACCTCTTATTATAAAGGTAGAGTGAGCATCTTTAAATTCTTTTGCTCCCATTCTAGCTCTATCTTTTTCTATAATATTTACATCATTATTTAAAAAGTTTCTAAGAGTACCATAACTAATTGCATCTATCCCAAACATTTCTACTATTTTCTGCCAAACGACAGTCATTTGAGGCTTATTCTTACTGAAATAAAGTTTTTTAGTCATTTCTAATACTTCTTTATTAACTCTTCTTAAACCTTTATTAGCTCCATGTCCAGAGGCAAGTGCTAATGGATTATCCCGATTTTTTTTAAATATTCCATACCATCTACGAAGAGTAGGTACTGTTAAAGTTTTTAAAATCTCCATTTGTTGTGGAAACTCTTCTCTTGCATTTTTTACAAATTCTCTTATAACTATATCTTTATTTTCTAGTCTTTCTTCATAAGCCTCCTCTAATTTTATGCAAAGTATATATCTTGAATTAGCCACTCTTTGATTCCAGTCAGGTAATTCATCAATATTCTTTGCTTCACTCTTTCTAACTGTCCTAGTTCTAATCTTAGCTTTTTTTTCACCAGCTATTATTCCTAGTTCTCTGTCTACCTCTTCTTTTAAATAAAGATTTTTATATACTTTATCTACTTTTTCTTTTATAACTATCCAGCCTTTATTTTGTGCCATTTTTAAAGCTGTTGTTCTTGTTTTCTTAAAGAGTCTTTCTATGTCTTGTAATGTATAATATTTGTCCATAAAAAGCCCCCTTTAAAATATTTTTGCTCCTATTGCTTGTTCTATTTTATTTTCTATTTCATAATCTCTATTAACTGGTATTTCTCTCAATATTCTATGTATTTTATCTATATCAACTCCCACATCTTTTGAAAATTGTGTTGCTGTTATTCCCTTTTCTAGCAAAAATTTATTAAAAAATTTAAACTTTTTATCTCTATTTTTTATATTTTCAGGTGTCTTTTTTAAGATTTTTAAAGCCTCTTGCTCTAATTCTGGAAGTTCACCATTTTTAAATTTTAATGCTTCATATTGACTAAGTTTAAGTGTTCTAATCATTTGTAGCCAAGAAATTTCACAGTCAACCATTTCTTTCCTTAAATTAAGGATTCTCACTAAATTATCTCTAATTTGTGTAACTTTCTTCTCCACTGCTTCCATATTCTGCTAACTCCTTTTCTATCTTTGCTATCATTGTTTTAAAACTTTCTTTATTTTGATAGCAATATTCAAGCATTCCTTTTAAATATTTTTCTCTTTCTTCCATTCATTCTCCTTTTATGCTATAATTAAGCATATTTATTTTTCTATTGGGACATCTAACTTTGGTCGGAGAGGTGTCCCTATTTTTTATAATATTTATTACCTGTTCTGTTATAATATTGTCTTACTGCTTCCACTGTCTTTAAACCTAAATATTTAACTGCTCCCTCTTCATCACCTCTTTTAATATATAGTTCTAATGCCAAAGCGTGTCTAATATCGTTTATTTGATATTCAACACCTAAATATTTTTCTGTTGCTTTCTTATTCCATCTTCTTATACTATATTCACAAACATTAAAAATTTTTCCATCTATCATCTCCTTATCACAATACTTTTGAATATCTCTTGAAAGTTCTTTGGATATCTTATGAATACCTATATATGATTTATCCCCATAAACTATATCCTCAACTTTTAAATTTACTATGTCTTTTATTTTAAAGCCTGTTTCTTTGATTATTTCATATATCAACCTTTCTTTCTCAGTAACTGAATTACTTAAAATATTAAATTGTTCTAATGTCATAAATGTTTTTTCCAAAAATTCACGCTTATAGTTTTTTATACTTACTGTTATATCTAGTCCTAACACTTCTTCAAAAAAGAACTCCAAAGCATTCAAATGAACTGCTCTACTATTCTTTTTTAAAAGTTTCATATTTTCATCTAAGTATCTGACCACATCCTCTTTTGTAATATTGATAATTTCTTTATCTGTTACTTCTAAAAAGTTACCTACTATTTGTGTATAGCTTTTCTTTGTTGCTTCACTGTATCCTCTATAATTCATTTCTGTTTTTAATGTCAGTAAATCAAGAAAATACTTATTCATTAGTTCCAAACACCTCTTTTTTTAACATCTCTACATCTTCTACTAGCCTATCATGTAGACTAATCAATAGTTTTACATCTTCTTTAATAACTTCTATATCTGTTAAATATCCTTGAAATGTTTCAAATGAATCAAGTAGATCTCCTATTTCCCCATCTCTTGATTTTATTATGTCAACCATTTCATCAAGTTGAGCTTGTTGTGCTGGAAGTAAAGTAGGAGTTCTTAGAATTAACTCATTCTTTCTATATTTCTTCATTAATTCTCTTACAAATCTTCTAAACTTTTTAGCATTTTCAGTATTAGCTAACATAGTAACTTCGTAAAGCCCATCTTCTGTAAAAAGTCTTTTTTCTCTTTTCTTAAGAATTCCATTTTCTATACTGTCTACTTTCTTCAAGTAGGAAAATTCTTTATTTTTAAGCTCTGGATTTCTATCTAATATCATTTTTATTCCAGCAATATCTGTGTATCCAATAGCTTTTGCTAATTCCCCCATCTCTATTTCTATTTCATTATTTTTTATTGTTACTCCTAGTTTTATTCCGTTGTAGGTTATTAAACTTTTATTTTCTTCCATTGCTTCTCCTTACTATTTGATTATAGGAATGTCTCCCTTTATATAAAGTATTAAAGTAATTGCTAAACTAAAACCAAAAATAAGTATTATCCATTTTCCTATTAAGCTAAATATATACTCTGCTACTTTCTCTTTAGTCTCTTTTATAAACTCCATTTTATTTTCCAAAGATTTAATTCTTTTCTCTAATAAGTTATTTTCAGTAGCTAAATTAAGAATAACTTTTGTTTGCTCTGAAGTAATTTCTGTTAATTCTTTTAAGGATTCAAAAATCAACTTTTTTTCCTTATTCATTTTTCCTCCATTCAATTATTTTTTAATTATCATTCAAGCCTTAAGTTTTCTATAAGCATTCCCCCTTTATTGATTTTTTACCTCTTAAAAGCTATAATTTAATTAAAACTTTGGAGGTACTTTTATGAAATATTTAATTTACATATTTATATTTTCTTTTTTTTATAAGTTATTTAATAATCTTTATGACTTACATAGAATGACCCTATTAGAAAATCATTTTAAAGATTGGTTAAAAAATCCTAAAAATACTAAAATTTTTGCTGAACAACAAGAAGTGTTAAATTTATTAAAAAAAGCAAAAGTTAAAGATAAAAAGGTTCCTATTACTCAACATACAGGTTATAACAAATTTGTAATTATTAATGCTTCAATTCAAACAAATTTCCTTAATAGAAGTGATATATTCAATGTTGAAATTACTATTATGTTTTGGGAAGCAATAGGTGTTTTTAGAAATGAAATTAAAAATTGTATTAACCCTCTTTATTGGTTGAATATAATTCTATTTGCACCTAAACATTTACTTATATATTTAGGTGGTAACCCTGAAAATCATGTCTTTAAGATTTTAAATACATTACTTACATTTATTTTTTGGATTATTGGACTTACTTTGAGTATTTTCCAAGAAGAAATTAAAACTTTCATTCTTAGCTACTTTCCATAATATTTCTCTTATTTCTTTTAGTTCCTTTCCCATACTTATTTGTATATTGATAAGTATGGTATAGGAAATTATCACAATCACAATTAATAATAATTGCATAGTTCCTCCATTCAATTAATTTTTAATTATCATTCAAACCTTAAAGTTTTCTATAAGCATTCCCCCTTTATTGATTTTTAATCTCTTAAAAGCTATAATATTGTTAATATAACTTTTAGGAGGTCGATATTTATGAAAAAAATTTATGCTTGTCTTTTAGGAAATTGGGTTAATCTTTCAGATGATCCTAACTGTGTAATGGGAAAAAATCATTCAATTCCATCAATATGGTATGAAGAAAATGCTTCTATATGGTCGCCAAACTCTAAAGAAGAACATACTTATTACCAACTAGATTATGTTGAAATTCATTATTTAGGTAAGGATTATAGGATTAACCCAATTTTTATACAAGTAGTAACTGAATAATATTCATAAGCCCTTGCTTTTAGTGAGGGTTTATTTATTCTATCTCTATTGGACAAGGTCCACTCTTTATCTTTTCTTCTATCTTATTACTAGAAATAAAAAGCTCTTTACTTTTTTCCTTTTCTTCCATAGAAAACATATAATCTATATTACTTCTTACTTTTAACCATTCAGCTTTACTTAGCTTTGATATTTCATTTATTAATGTTTTTGATACTTTCATTTTTTCTTCTCCATTCAATTATTTTTTTATTATCATTTTTAATATATGATAGATGTAGGGAGGATTATGGAAAAGTATACAGAATGGAAGAAAGAAATTGAAAAAATTATTTCACAAGTAAAAGGTAGTGTTTGTATAAATTTCTATGATTTGGTTAAAAATACTGGCTTTTCAATAGATGGAAATAAAAAAGTATTATCAGCTAGTATGATAAAACTTCTTATATTAGCAGAATTGATGAAAAAAGTTTCTGAAAATAAATTTTCTCTTTCTGATGCAATTACTGTAACAGAAGCTATGAAAACAGGAGGAGATGGAGTTTTAAAAGAATTAAATCCAGGTCATCATTTTACTTTAAAAGAGCTTACTACACTTATGATTATTGTAAGTGATAATCAGGCTACTAATATTTTAATTGATTTTTTAGGTATGGAAAATATTAATCAGTTAGGAAAAGAATTAAGATTAAAAGAAACTTTTTTAGGTAGAAAAATGATGGATATAGAAGCAAGAAAAAAGGGCTATGATAATTATACTTGTGCAGATGATATTTCATTGCTTTTGAAACTTATTTATCAAGAAAAATTAATAAATAAAGAAGCTAGTCAATTAATGTTAGATATTTTACTAAGACAACAACAAGGGGAAAGATTACAAAGATATCTTCCAAGTGATATAAAGATAGCACATAAGTGTGGAGATTTAGATAATTTAGAAAATGATGGAGGTATTATTTGGATTGGAGATAAAGCATACATCTTAGTTGTATTGACAAATGGAATGCCAAATTTACAATGTAAACAGACAATAGGAAAAATTTCAAAATTTGTTTATGACAAAATGGAGGAATAGTTTTGAATAATCAAACAATATATGTCACAGGAGAAGCAAGAACAACAATAGATAATGCCATAACAAAAATGTTTGGAACTTTTTATATTGCCTTTGAGATAATATTATCAACAGATGAAATTGTAGATGTGGATTGTAATGCAACACTTAGATTAACTAGAGATTTTGTGAGTAGACTTTTTTTAAATCATAATATTATAAAAGATGAAGAGATATTAAAAAAAGAAGTTGTAACAAGATATTTTGGTTCATCAAGTAAGGCTATTTTAACAGCATATCATGATGCATTACAACACTATAAGAAAATAAAAGATGACCTTAAAGAAAAGAGGTGAAAGATGAATAGTAAAACTTTAATTAGAGTGATATTGGTTTTAATAGTTATAGTAATAGGTTTTTATTTAATAAAGAGGACAATTTCTCCTAAGAAAGTTGAAAAAGAAGCTGTATTTCTTGGAGTAGAAGGTTATGGAGATTTAACTAAGGGGGAAAATTTAGACCATTCATTGATTTCAAAATTTAAATTTAATTTCTATATTGATGGAGAAAAAAAGACTTTGTTATTAAATAATGGAAAAGAAGTCAAAGAAGGTGTCTATACTTTTGATCTTCAAAATCAATTACAAGAAGGATATATCTATGATATAGTAATAGATAAAGATATAGTTGAAAGTGTAAAACTTCTTGATAATGATAAAAAAGCTATGGTAAGTGGTAAAGTAAATGATGTTGAACAAGATAAATTTATTCAAGTTGGAGAAGAAAAAATAGAGCTTACTAAAAATACTGGAATGTATAAGATTACATGGAAAGCTGGAAATTCATTAGTTGAAAAAGTAGGAATAGATGATTTAAAAGATAAAACAGTTAAAGTAACTTTGGATAAAGAAGGAAAAGCTAAAAATATTTATCTTACTTTTGTAAGTGAAAAATATATGTCACCAATTATAGCTATTCCAGGAGAAAAAACATTAAAGAATTTTCTAACTACTGCTTTACAACCAGTTGGAACAACTTTATATATTTATGGTGGTTCTTGGGATTGGCAAGATGAAGGTTCAAGTTTACAGGCTACAACTATTGGTATTCCACAATCTTGGATAGACTTCTATCAATATCAAAATGCTGATTACACTTATTGTGATAAGGATGATAATGAAGCTAATAAAAATCCAAGTAGCAGTTATTATCCTTATGGAGAATGGAATCAATATTATTATGGAGGAGCAGATTGCTCTGGCTATGTTGGTTGGGTGATATATAATACATTGAATAAAGAAAATGGAAAAGATGGTTATGTAATGGGTGCAACTAAGATGGCAAAAACGTTTGCAGAAAATGGTTGGGGAACTTGGACACAAGATGTAAAAATTCCTACAAATCGTGATGAGAGTGATTTTAAAGTGGGAGATATTTTTAGTATGAATGGACATGTTTGGATTTCATTTGGAACTTGTGATGATGGAAGTATAGTTATAACACACTCTACACCATCAAAAAGTATAAATGGGCAACCAGGTGGAGGAATTCAAATCAGTGCTATTGGTCCATCAGAAGATTGTGAGGCATATCAACTTGCTAAAAAATATATGGAAAAATATTATCCTGATTGGTGTAAGAGATATAAAGTTATCTTAAAGAAACCAGAAGATTATATAAAATTTAAGAAAGATAGTGCAGCTGGAAAATTTAGCTGGAATTTAGAAAATGGAATCTTAACAGATCCAGATGGTTATGCTGACAAAAAACCAGCTGAAATATTAAAAGATATTTTTCAAGAAAAGTAAAATAAATAAGAGGTTGTTACAAATTTAAACTATTTTTTACTTCATTTATTAAGTTTGTGACAACCCCTTTTATTATATTAACATTTATAGCTAACTTTTAATAATTTTTTAAAGAAAGCGATACCAACAAGAGTAATATCCTTAATACCTCTTTCTTTTAATTGAGTATCATATTTTTTATTTATTATTTGTTCTATTGCTTCCTTTGATACTTTATTCAAATCTTCTTCCTCTTTAACTACTTTAAATTCTAAAATAAATCCTCTACTGTTTTTATTCTTAGGTTCAATTATAATATCATATCTTCCTAAACCACTTTCTTTATTTGAATTAACATAATAATCTTTATCTAAAAAAAGAGACATTCCCAAAATTAATTCATGATAAAAATCTTCATTTTTAATGTCGTTGAAACTTGTAGATCTTAATAAAATATTTTGTAGGTATTTTTCAAAATCTTCAATTTTATTTTTTTTAAGAGATTCCATAGTATTTCTAAATAAACTTTCACCAAAATTAATATCAATAAATTTTTGTTTAAAAAACTCTTTAACTTCTCTATTAGGTAACCTCAAAGTATAGACATTTTCATAATCTTCACCAATTTTTTCATCAATAGTTAGGTAACCACTAAACAAAAGTAACTCCCAGACTTCTTCATCACCTAATAAAACAGATAAATCAGAATTACCATTGATGTTTTCTTCAATACTTTCACCAAAAAATAATTTTTGTAATGTTTCCATAGTATCAGAATTCACACTTTTTAAAATTTGATTGATTAAAAAGTTATCAGAAGTATCAATCCAATAAGGAATTAGTTTTTTATCAGTTAAAAAATTTAAAATACTCCAAGGATTATATACATCAGAATCACCAAATTTATAACCATCATACCAAGACTTAACTTCTGGGATTTCATTTTCAATACTAAAATATTTTAATGCATTTTCAACTTCACTTTGTGTAAAACCAAAGAAATCAGAATATTGTCTATTTAAAATTGAGTAAACTCTTAGATTATTCAAATCAGAAAAGATACCAGCTTTAATAACTCTAATAATACCAGTCATAACACCCATTTTAAGATAAGGGT
>ERZ773003.1678-NODE-1678-length-12250-cov-3.835752_pt1 | contig 12250 bp, 7 predicted proteins | sample MGYA00580668_ERZ773003 | MGnify/ENA primary metagenome ERZ773003 (study PRJEB29015, sample SAMEA2738002) | human oral metagenome | biome: human oral; feature: human-associated habitat; material: dental | place: China | collected 2126 ... | reverse complement strand
GCATATCTTGCTTTGTTGGGGCAATCTTTGTATTACGACTTGTAATTTACAGCATTGGTTATACACATACTCAGATAGGCGGCGCTGAGGTTTCTAAAAATATTCGACTCGGTCTTGGCGATAAGTTGAAAAGGGTTCCACTGTCCAGATTTACTTCAAAACATGAAGGACAATATATCAATATTATGACGGCAGATGTAAGCAGCTATGAGCAGATTCTGACGCATAAGCTCGCCAGCCTTGTAAAGAATGGAATTTTGACATTAATAGTTATCGTCTTCACGTATGTACTCTATTTTCCGGCCGCGGTCATTCTGGCCAGTTCTCTTCTTTTGTTGATTCCAGAAATGATGCTGTCATTTCAAATTGTAAATAAGTACGGCGTGGAGAAAAACTCAGTTACGGCAGAAGCCATAGGACAAATAGTCGAATACATTGACGGAATTCAGGTTTTTCGATCCTATGGAATGGGCGGCACTAAAAATAGAAACACAATAGACGTTATGCGAAAATTTAGCACGGTCAGCTATCAATATGAGGCACATGGTATACCGATTAATTTTGCTTTTAACATAGTAAATTGGCTTACTGTTCCATTGGTCATGTGGGTTGGTTTTCTCGCATGGCAATCGGAGGATATTCAATCAATCAATTTTTTGTTTCTGTGTATGCTGCCAATGATTTTAGCCAAGCTTGTTACCGCAATTTCAGTTGATATGTTTAGTTACAGGAACCTTCTGATATCAAAGACAAACATTCTAAATGTGTTGGCAGAAAAAGAAGAAACGAAAAGTGCTGATGTTTTTCTCCCAAAGAAGTATGACATCTCATTTCACGATGTGTCGTTTTCCTATGTATCTAAAAATCCTGTTTTGAAAGAAATGAGATTTTTCATCCCACAGCATGGATTAACTGCAATCGTGGGAGATTCCGGATCTGGTAAATCAACAATTCTGAATTTGATTGCAAAGTATTACGATTCGGAAAGTGGAGAAATAAAAATAGGGGAGCAGTCGATTAATCACGTCAGTTCAGAAGATGTTCTAAGCCTGATTTCAATGGTTGATCAGGACACCTTCTTGTTTAATGACACGGTAAGGGAAAATATACGCTATGCAAAACCCTCTGCTACAGATGAAGAGATAGAAGATGCTTGTAAAAAAGCTAACTGCGATACGTTCATTTGTAAAATGGAAAAAGGCTATGACACCCCTGTTGGCGAGAATGGAAATCTACTTTCCGGTGGTGAACGCCAGCGACTTTCGATCGCTCGCGCCATATTAAAAGACAGCCCAATTTTACTTCTTGATGAAGCAACATCCTCTTTGGATATTGAAAACGAATTAGCTGTAAAACAGGCAATTTCAAATCTTTTACAAAATAATAAAACCGTTGTAATGATTGCTCACACACTGTCTACTATAAAAAATGCTGATCAGATTCTTGTGGTGGCTGATGGGAAAGTTGTGGAGTCTGGAACTCATAATCAGCTTTTGTCGCTGAATGGTAAATATTCTGATATGTGGAATGCTGAACAACTTATTACGGCATAACGTAGATTGAGATTTAACTTATAAACGAAGAGTGCTATAAGGGTTATTTTCCGGCGAGGATTATCAAATTTGATTACTTTTCCACTGTTAAATCTAGAGATCATCTATTCCGCGTCAGGCTGCTTCGTTGCGGTGATAGAACTTTCTAGCATCTTGCGAGACAAGATCACAACACACTCCACATGCTTGGTGTGAGGGAACATGTCCACAGGCGTCACGCGCTCAATGGCAAACCCGCTGTCGAGAAGAACTTTGAGGTCCCTAGCTTGCGTCACAACGTTGCAGCTCACGTACACGATTTTCTTCTGGGCTAGCTGAGCTGTTGCCTTAAGAAAGGCAGGTGTTGAACCCGCGCGAGGTGGGTCAAGAATAATGACGTCAAAGTTCTGACCATCTTTTGCCTGGGCTTGCATGTAACGAGTGGCATCGTCGCAGATAAATTCGGCTTCAAGTTTATTGTTTCGAGCGTTTCTGCGTGCCATCTGAATGTTGTTTTCAACCTGGTCAACGCCAGTGAGCAGAAGGTTGATACCTTGAGCCTCAGCGGCGTGTGCCAAGCAAAGTCCAATGGTTCCCGTGCCGCAGTAAGCATCAAGAACTCGCAGGTTGCTAGCCAGAGCGAAAGCGTCTGCTCGCGCGGAGGCGCTGGTCAACGCAGCGTCAGCGGACTCGGAGCCAGCTAGCTCGGAGCCAGCAAGCGCGCCGTCGATGGCCAGCTGATAGAGCGCCTCAGTTTGTTGGGGGTTTGTCTGGTAGAAACTGGTCGGGCCAATCTCAAACGTGCAGCCCAAAAGTTTGTCGCTCATGGATGTTGAGCCCCAAAGTAGACGGGTTTCTCGCCCTAAGATTGCGTTGGTGCGCTTCTGGTTGACGTTCAAGAAGATGCTGGTCAGCTCGGGATGTGCCTTGCGAAGTGCGGCAATGAACTCCTGCTCGTGAGGCAGGTACTGACCATTGACCACCAGCACCAGCATGACATCGTCAGTGGCATATCCGCAACGCACCACGCCGTGGCGCAGTGCTCCTTTGCCGCGATCTTCCTGGTAGGCATGGATGTTGAACTGGCCGGCAAGATACGCCACATCGTTGAGAATGGCGCGTGCTCGACCGTCTTCTACCAGGCATTCCTTTGAAGCAATAATTTTGTGCGTTCCACTTGCGTAAAAACCGGAGCGAACCGTGCGGCCCTTGCCAGGCGCAAATGGTGTTGCTGCCTTGTGACGATATGCCAGAGGCTCGTCCATTCCGCGGATGGGCTCGATGGTTACATTATTGGTGCTTGCCAGCGGGGCGAGAAGTTCTTCCACCTGAGACTGCTTACGTTTAAGTTGGATAGGATAGGGGACCGAAAGCCATTCACAGCCTCCGCAGCTACGCGCAATAGAGCATGTTGGTGTCTTGTATCCCATAGTTCCTCTCCAAATCTTGAGTTACTACTATACCGTTTACGGACTTACATGACATGTTGAGGGATTGTTGTATCTAATCTGTTTCGTTTTTTCCGTATCGTTGCCCGTTTATGTAAAAAACCGTTAGGCTATCAAGCACAGTAACTTTGGGCAAGACAAAGGGGTGGATTATGGCTCTCATCAGCAAGATTGGTATTATCGGCGCTAATCATGTTGGCGCACACGTTGCAAACGCCCTGCTTTACCAGGGACTTGTTACTGAGCTCTACATTAGCGATACAAATGAGGTTCTGTGCAAAGCTCAGGTAAACGATTTGTTGGACGCAATGCCATTTTATCCACACCCCGCTCGTGTCTTTGAGCTTGATGACCGGTATGAGGAGCTTGCTGGCTGCGACATTATTGTTAATGCTGCTGGTCATGTAGCTGCTGCTGCAGGCAACCGCGATGGCGAGCTCTTTGTCACCACTGACGAGGCTAAGAAGTTTGCAAAGCGCATCGCAGATGCTGGCTTCGATGACGTTTGGGTCAACATCGCAAACCCCTGCGACGTTGTTACCACTGAGCTCCAGTATCTGACCGGCGCTGATCCTTACAAAGTTATTGGCTCCGGTACCACGTTGGACTCCGCTCGACTCCGCCATGCACTTTCCGGCGCTACCGGCTATCCAGCATCTTGCATCAACGCTTGGATGCTCGGCGAGCACGGCAACGGTATGTTTGCTTGCTGGTCGCACGTCTCTATTGGCTGCCTCACTCTCGACGAAGTTGCAGCTCAGACAGGCAAGACCTTTGATCTTCCAGAGCTTGAGCAGGCTGGTCGCATGGGCGGTTACGTCACCTACAGCGGCAAGCAGTGCACCGAGTATTCCATTGCAAACGGAGCCGTCGAGGTCATCAAGGCTGTTGTCCACGACACCAAGCTGATCACGCCAGTATCCACGCTGCTCGACGACGTGTATGGTGTTTCTGGCTTCTACTCTTCACTTCCTGCAGTTATCGGCGCCAATGGTGTCGAGAAGGTCTTTGTGCCTGAGCTCTCCGACTCCGAGATTGAGGCATGGCGCAAGTCTTGCGAGCACGTCAAGAGTAACATCGACCAGCTTGGTTGGCTTGAGGTAGACGCTCGTATCGACTAGCGTGCCGCGCGTACCGCGTACCGCGCGTGCTGCGCGACTGCCGAGGCTGCGGCACCACTACGATGACCGTGCAATCTATAGCGCTAGTCATACGACTGTGACCAGTTGGTGTTGCACGTCGAACACACCTTGGGGCTTCTCCCGAGGTGTGTTTTGTGCTTCTGAGGCTCTTTTAGTTATCACCAAGTTATTTTCCGATTGCGAGCCAGCTGGCTCTTTCATGCGCGCCGACCTGCACTGATAAAACTACCTTATCACCTGCGATTTTTAAACAACATTCAAATAAAAATTTCTATTGACCTGCAATCAATGTGATATCACAATAATACCAACAGAAGGCTCACTGTCACAAAGGAGATACTATGAGCACTGAGAAAATTATCAAATCCAAGAGTGGTTGGCTATTTTTGCTGATTGCTATTGCTCTTTTTGTAATAGCAGTCCTGTTTTTGGCAAATTTTGTGATTAGCGCTATAGCTGCAGATAGAAATCCTCGCCTGGAGCCATCGGTCCCAAGCATTATTGGTGCGTTGGTTTTCTTTTTTGCTGGTCTGTTTGTTTCAAGCGGATTGTTTAGTCTTCAGCCTGGTCAGGCAAGGGTTTGCGTGCTGTTTGGTAAGTACATCGGCACCGTTAAGGACGAGGGCCTTCGCTGGGCAAATCCTTACTACGCTAAGACTCTGTCCGCAGGCAACCTTTCCACTCTCGTTACCGTTGGAGACACTCCTAGTGTAAACGTGCATACCTCCATCATTTCCACTCGTGCTCGCACGTTGAATGGCGATGTCCTTAAGGTCAATGATCGCATGGGCAATCCAATCGAGATCGCTGAGGTGGTTGTTTGGCGTGTCAGCGATACTGCAAAAGCTCTCTTCGATGTCGATGACTATGATAGCTATGTTGCTATGCAGGCAGAGACTGCACTTAGGCACGTCGCCAGCATTTATAGCTACGACCACATGGAGGATGAATCTGAGTCCAACACCGCAATTACCCTGCGTTCCAACATCGAGGAAGTCTCCGAGGCTCTTCAGTCTGAGTTGAGCCGCAACCTTTCCGTTGCCGGTATTACTGTCGATGACGCTCGTCTCACACACCTCTCTTATGCTCCTGAAATTGCACAGGCAATGCTCCGCCGCCAGCAGGCAGAGGCAATTATTGCTGCACGTAAGAAGATTGTTGAGGGCGCCGTTTCCATGGTTGACATGGCTCTCACTCAGCTTTCCGAGAATGGCGTTGTTGAGTTTGACGAAGATCGTAAGGCCGTTATGGCTTCTAACCTCATGGTTGTTCTCTGCGGCGAGTCCGAGGCTCAGCCTGTGCTTAACACTGGTTCTTTACAGCAATAAAGCATGGCGAGAAAACCATGGCACCTCGCAAACAATATCCGCTTCGTGTAGCCCCAGAAGTCTGGGAGGCGGTTGAGCGTTGGGCACAAGATGATATGCGTTCAACCAACGCTCAGGTAGAATGGATTTTGCGCGATGCCCTGAAAAGGGCAAAGCGGTCTCCAAAAGCTAATAACACTCGTATGAACAAGACAGAAAAGATGGAAGAAGGAAACTAACATGGCCGATAATACTCCGCAGCCACCTGTTCCTAACACTCCCGTTTCTCCCGCCGCGCCTGCACCAGCTGTGCCCGCGTCTCCAGCTGCGCCTGCGCCAACTGCGTCTGCACCAACTGCGCCTGCAGCCGCTGTTGCATCAACAATGCCAGCTCCAGCAGTTGCCACTCCAGCAGCTTCTGGTGAGGTAGTTCCTGTGTTGAGCGTTCAACACTTCACCAAGAAATACGGCTCAAAGGTAGCTGTTTCTGATCTTTCGATCGACGTTATGCCTGGCGACATCTACGGTTTTATCGGCCACAATGGCGCAGGTAAAACTACGCTTATTAAGTCTGTCGTTGGCGCTCAGCCATTTGAGGGTGGCGTCATTTTTGTGGACTCGAAGAACGTACTGGTTGATCCTGTTGGCACAAAGCAGATCATTGCTTACGTTCCAGATAACCCGGATATTTACGAGTTCATGAGCGGTATCAAGTATCTCAATTACGTCTGCGACATCTTTGGCGTTCCTGCGGAGAATCGCGTTGAGCGTATTACTACTATGGCTAACCGTCTGGGCATCACCGATTCCCTGTCAAATGCTATTGGTAGTTATTCTCATGGTATGAAGCAGAAGCTAGTTTTGATTTCCGCCCTACTTCACGAGCCAAAGCTTATTGTTTTGGATGAGCCATTTGTTGGCTTGGATCCAGCAGCAAGCTTTGAGTTGAAGAAGATGCTGCACGAGCTGGCTGATCGTGGATCTGCGGTATTCTTCTCGTCACATGTTCTTGAGGTTGTCGAGAAACTTTGCAATAAAATTGCAATTATTCGTCAGGGCAAGCTTCTTGCTGCAGGTAAAACGGATGAGATTCGCGGTAATGCTTCTCTTGAGGAAGTCTTCCTTGGTCTTGAAGCTGGCGCTCCTGGCGTTTCTGCCGAGATTGCTCAGGACATGGCCACCACAAAGGATGGCGCAGCTGTTCAACCAGTCATTCCAGGTACGCCTGTAGCCACTGCACCTGCAGCTCCAGTTGCACCAACAGTACCAGTTACACCTGCGGCATCCGCTGCGCCAGCTACACCAGCCGCACCAGTGGCACCTGCAACACCGGCTGCTCCAGAAGTGCCGGCTGCACCTGCAACTCCAGCGGGATCTGCAGGTCCTGCTGCGCCAACTGCTCCTGGAGCACCAGTGCCTCCAGGCGCTCCAGTTCCTCCTTCCTTCCCTAAGGAGAACTAGTCATGGCAAACAACGTTCCACAGGCTCCTCAGCGTCCCGATGTGCCTGAGCAGAATCTGCCACTTTCAGGAGATGTTTTTATTCCGGCTCAGGTAAGTGCTGGTCAGGTTCCTGTTCTTAATCGCTCTGAGCTTAAATTACCTTCTAACCTTAAAGTTTTCTGGATGCTGCTTAAGGTTCAGATCACCATGATTTGGACCACTCAGGTTATGGGTGCGCGAAAGAATTTTGAGAAGAAGGTTGGCGCAAATGCTCTGCCTATTGTTGGCGGTATTTTTGCAGTTGTCGGTGCGCTCATCATGATGGTTTACATTTATGGTGTGTCAACAGGTGTTGCTCTTGCCGGCTTCACAAGATTGCTTCCTTTAGCAGGAATCCTCTTTGGTGCTCTGCCAGGTGTTATCTTGACATTTGTAAAGGCTAATGGCGTACTTTTTGCGTACAAGGATTACGACTTTATCATGTCTCTTCCTATCAAAAAGAGCACCATTATTTATTCTCGAGTAGCTGCCCTGTATGCTGTAGAAGGTATTTGGTCTTTTGCCATTATGCTTCCAGTCTTTTTGGCCTACTTTACCTTTGAAGCAGTTACGATTCCGCGTTTGATTGGTGCTTTGTTTGCGCTCGTTCTTGGACCTAACTTGGCAGTTTCTGCTGCAATTCTTTTGGCTTTTGCTGTTGCTGCTCTTGCAGCAAAGTTGCACTTCAAGTCTTTAGGAATGGTCATTGGTGGCATTTTTGGCCTTTTGTTTATGGTTGCCTATCTGTTCTTTATCTTTACACTTTCTTTCAATGCAGATAAGCTTTCTGCAGGTGCAGCTGGTAATTTTCAAGCCACTGTATTTAGCGTAGCAAGTTCTGTTGGACTGGTTTATCTTCCATCACTATGGATTGCCGACTTCTTTAGGTCTGGTTCTTTTGTCAGCTTCTTGCTATTTGTCCTGGTTTCCGTTGGAGCTCCAGCAGTAATCGTGGCAATTATTTCTCGCTTTAATGATCGTATTAATGCGCTAGTAAGCGAGGACAAGGTTCAGAAAAAGTTCACTACCAAACAGATTTCCACCAAGTCTGTGTCACCTTTTGTTGCTCTGATTAGAAAAGAGATCCAGACCATCATTGGATATCCAGCAGTTTTTGTGAACATGCTTTTTGGATGCTTGCTGATGGTTATTCTCGCCTTTATTTCTCTGTTCTTTAATACGTCGGCTATCGTTGCCAATTTTGTTCCTGCGTCCGAGGTGCCACGATATCTACCTCTAGCAAGAACTATCTTTGGCATGGCAACCACCTGGTTTGGCACCTCGATGTTCTGTGCTGCCAACTCTGCTGCCATTTCATACTCGCTGGAAGGTCGTTCAAACTGGTTGATGGCAACCATGCCAGTATCTTCAAGGCAGATTTTTGGTGCAAAGATTGCCGTTAATATGCTCTACGTGGCATTTTTCAGTATTCTGACTCAGGTTTTCTTCCTAATTCCCGGCCACATTACCATTGAAACGGCGTTGAGAAACGTTATTCTGCCGCTTTGCATTGTATTTCTTGTGGCTAATGTTGGTCTGGCTATTGATATTCGTCGACCAAACTTTGATTGGACTTCTGTTATTGATATCACCAAGAGAAGCCTTTCAGTTACTGTTTCTTCTCTCGTTGGCACGTTGGGCTCGATGATTGTTATTGGCGGAACATTCATGCTGATGATTTTGCCGGTTATCGATTCATTTAGCTCGTCAACGGGCATGGTTAACGAGACACTTCCAAATGTTGTTTTTGTTACGCTGTCGCTGTTGAATGCAGTTATCGGCGCTCTTATCTTTAACAACACCGTTCACCGAGGAGTTAGAATTTAACTTCTGTAATTCTTACAGGGAACACCGTGCAATTTCACAGCATTTACCTGCAGTAATAGTGTAAATTTTTCTGTCAAGAAGAAACTTCGAGACACCCACTAAATGTCGTTTATCGAATGGTGGGTGTCTCTTTTTATGCTTTGCGGTACGGTAGGGTGGCTAGAGGTTTTCTTGTTCGGTAAGTAGCAGGAAGAGCCGAAGCATATCGCGCTAGACTCGGGCGTGAACTATCGGCTGATCTTCTCGGCTGCTTACCGCAGTCAGAGGAGGCATCATGGCCGAAAAAAATGTTTCTAAGGTAAAGAATGTGGTCCTGGTGGGCCAAGGTGGCGTGGGCAAAACCATGCTTGCCGAGGCAATGCTGCATCTGACGGGTGCAACAACTCGTTTAGGCGGCCACGCAGGCACAAAGCCCACGCTTGATTACGATTCACAAGAGTCAGAGCGCGGATTTTCTATTTCTACTACCATCGCACCAATTACCTGGGAAAATACGCGTATTAACGTGCTTGATGCACCGTGTTATCCTGACTTTGTGGGTGACGCCTATTCGGCAATGAGCGCTGTTGAGACTGCGCTGTTTGTCGTTGATGCAGCTAGTGGACCTGGCACCATAACTACCAGGCTTTGGTTTGCTGCTGAGGATCTATCTCTTTGCCGCGCGCTATTTATCAACCGCTTGGACCGCCCTGATGCAGACTACGAGACTGCAATGGCTATGCTTCAGGATCGTTTTGGCTCCTCGCTTGGCGCGGTGACCATTCCAATGGGTTCTGGTGAGGCATTTTCCGGCATTATTGACGTTGTTCATCAGAAGGCTCGTAAGCTGGTAGATGGCAAGCCTGAGGTCACTGATATTCCTGCTGAGTTCCAAGCAGAGGCAGAAGCTGCTCGATCTGCTCTAACTGAGTTGGTTGTTGAAGCCGATGATGAGCTTATGATGCGCTATCTTGAGGGCGGAGAGATTACGCAGGAAGAGCTTGAGGGCCTGCTGGGTAAGGCTCTTATGGAGCGCATTTTTGTTCCTGTTTTCTCCGGTTCTTGCGTCCACGAAGAGGGTGTCATCTCTCTACTCGACGCTATCGACGGCTGGTTCCCAACCATGTCCGATTTTGGTCGCATTCCGCTGGTTAACGGCGAGCAGCTTGATATTTCACCTGATGATGAGCGTCCCGTTGCATTTGCTTTCAAGTCGTTGCAGGATTCACAGAATGGCAAGCTTACGTTTGTGAAAGTCCTGGCGGGTACCATTTCTGCAGGTGCCGAGCTTATCAGCGCACGTACTCGCAAGCCTGAGCGCCTTTCTCACCTGTATCGCATGTGTGGTAAAGAGACGTCTGACGTCAGCATCGCCGCAGCTGGCGATATCGTAGTAGTTCCAAAGCTCGAGGCTATGACGGGTGACACGCTTTCTGTTACTGGCAAGGTTGAGGCTGCCGCATTTAGGTTCCCTAACTCTCTGTATCGCACGGCCATTGAGCCTGATGAGCGCGGTACTGAAGGCAAGCTCTTTGCATTTTTGGAGAAGGCAGCCGACGCCGATCCAACCCTTAAGGTTGAGCGCGATGAGGACACCGGACAGACCATTGTGTCTGCAATTGGTGAGGCACAAGTAGCTGTTCTTCTCGAGCGTCTTGAGCAGCGAGCCGGCGTTTCTGCGCATAAAGTTGCGCTCCGCATTCCATATCGCGAGACGATCCGTCGAGTTGCAAGCGCTCAGGGTAGGCACAAGAAGCAGACTGGCGGTTCCGGCCAGTACGGCGACTGCTGGTTGCGTATTGAGCCAAACCCAGACGCAGGCTACGAGTTTGTCGACGAGGTTGTAGGCGGTCATATTCCACGCGGCTTCATTCCCGCTATTGATAAGGGCGTTCAGGAAACCATGCGCGAAGGTGTTTTGGCTGGCTATCCTATGATTGACATCAAGGTTGCTGTTTACGAGGGCTCTTATCACCCAGTTGACTCTAACGAGATGGCTTTCAAGACTGCTGCCCGCATTGGCTTCCAGAAGGCTGTTGAACAGGCAGAACCTGTTTTGTTGGAGCCTATGGCTCACCTGGAGATTACCGTTCCAGACAGCTATGCGGGTTCCGTTATGGGCGACGTCTCTGCTTCCCGTGGTCGCGTTGAGGGAATGTCCTCTGGCACCGGCGTTTCCGCTGGTGAGACTACCATTAAGGCGACGATTCCATATGCTGAGGTTACCGATTACGCTACAAGACTGAGGTCCCTCTCGCGAGGAACGGGTGAGTATACCGTTGAGCTGTCAGGATATGAGCAGGTGCCACACGATATCCAGGCTCGTCTAGTTGCAGAGTACGCCGAGCGTCGCGCTGCCGGTGAGCGCTAAGCTGCAGGTTGAGCGCGGCTGCTAGGAGCACTTCGGGCGCGGCACGTGCCGTGAGCACAGACGCACTGCGGGCACTGAGCCGCAGGTAGATGTAACGTTTCAAGGAAGAACCCTCGTATCTTTCAGGTGCGAGGGTTCTTTTACGTTCCCGCAATGTGTTTAGCATCGGCTTTTTACGCTTGGCGTACAAAATAGTGCGGTGTTGGCATGTCTCGCAGATGAATCGCCTAGCTGTTAATCAAGATAACCGGACAGCTAGGCGATATCACTGACTAATATACGTCTCTATGCATAAACTTCATCTAATATGCTGGAAAATGAATAGGCTTATATAAGAAATCTAACTATCGGTAAATTCCGTGTCTACAAAACACACCTATGTCGGATATTCTGCTCAAATGCGGGCATATTACACACCTAATGACGATAATCTGCATGCTTTAGCTATTTTCTGCGTTATGTATACGTCTTTTTGACAGATTGTCCGACATAGGTGTGTTCAGCCATTATCAAAACAGTGCAAGCGACTAAAGATTCTGCAGAAAATTAGGTTTCTAGAAATTCATGGACTTATTCTGGGTAAAGTACAAACATAACTTCGTACATCAAAGTTATGTTTAGATTGCCACGTGTTTGACCTGCACACCTAATGTGTTGCTCGTACGGTGTGGTTAATCGAGGCCGTGCGCACCCCGCGCGCCCTGCGCCCCACGCACCCCGTGTGCACACGCATCCTGCAGATCCCGCACGTCACGCAGCAAACAAGCTGTTCATTTCTGTACCGTTTAAAGAAAGGTCGCACATGTACCTAGAGCATATTAATGGACCGGAAGACGTAAAGAAGTTGGACTCAAAAGCTCGCGAGATTCTTGCTCAGGAGATTCGCGAAAATCTGCTGGTCATGGAGTCAAAGCACGGCGGCCATTTTGGTCCAAACTTTGGCATTGTTGAGGCAACTATTGCGCTTCATACCGTATTCAACTCGCCTGTTGACCATATCGTTTACGATGTTTCGCACCAGACATATCCACACAAGATGCTCACTGGTCGCAAGCAAGCATACATGGATCCCGCGCTTTACGACTCGGTGTCTCCGTACACCGATCCTGCTGAGACCCCGCATGACCTCTTCAAGATTGGTCACACTTCCACGTCTATCAGCT
>ERZ773003.1677-NODE-1677-length-12251-cov-6.831666_pt1 | contig 12251 bp, 13 predicted proteins | sample MGYA00580668_ERZ773003 | MGnify/ENA primary metagenome ERZ773003 (study PRJEB29015, sample SAMEA2738002) | human oral metagenome | biome: human oral; feature: human-associated habitat; material: dental | place: China | collected 2126 ... | reverse complement strand
GATGGAATCGTCGAGGATGAGCACGTTGATGCGATCCGCCTGAGTCAGGGGAGCGGGCAATGGATGTCGCTCATGCTATTTTATTTGCCAAGACGATAGATATTTCAAGGATTACAGCAGATTATTCATCTGCGAAGTTTGAGTTATAAAGCAAATTTGATGTCTGCGCAAGGAGCGGAAGCTCAAACAACTCAATGAGACGCAAAGTGCAGGCAGGCAATTTTGTCGTTGCAGTTTTTGTTCCACCAGGGGATCAGGGAGAGGACGCCGAATAAGCCCCAACGGCGGCGGAAGCCTTCGTAGAAGGTCTGTTCCTTGAGGAAAGTGATGGCGGGATGGAGTTTTTCAATCTCCTTGCCGCTCTTTACACCCCATTGAAAGGGCGCCTTTTTTGTATCTACGGAATCGTGGCGTTTTTGCTGGCTGATGATAAAGGGCGTCATGATCTCGATGAACATGGAGGCATCTGCAAAGGCCTCGGTAAGCATGGAAAACAGGCTGCGCATTTGATCTTCCGTAAAGTACATGGCGGAGCCTTCCATGATTATGAGGACGGGACGTCCTGCTCGCTCGACTTGATGGGGCCAGGCAGGATCGAAAACCGAAGCGATGAGATCGTGCGTGCGCGTATTTTTTTCCTGCAGCAGGCTTTGGCGCAGCTTCATGACATCGGGCAAGTCGAGGTTGTACCAGTCGATCTGTCCGTTGTCAATGCGATAGAACCGAGTGTCCAGGCCACAGGCGAGATTGATGCAGACCGCATCGGGGTGTTTCTCGATGAAGGCGCTTGTTTCATGGTCAAAAATATAGCTGCGCACGGCGACGCCTGCCTGTGAGTACTTGGCGCGGGCAAACTTGGAGAAATCGTAGTCAATCTGTTCGACGAGCCGAACGGCGAAGTCATCTCGGATTAGGCCGTCCGGCCGCTTCGTTTCCTCCGCCCGTGCCCAAAGGGGAATGAGCAGGGTTTCCTCCACGCCGCTGAGTTTTGTTTTCATGAGAGAGGCCTCCTAATTAATATGGAATTTCATCCTTTATAGAATCTTATTACGTTTGTCCGGAATGTGTCAAGGGGCGACTAAAGAAAAAACGGCGAAGGGAGTAAAACTGATATTGTCAAGATCAGTTGACAAATTCCCCACAAGGAAATGAAATCTTAAGAAGCTACGTCCAGGGAATCATAGAACTGTTGGCGTTTCACCATCGGAGGAAGTCCGCCATTTCTTGAACAAATTCGGCGGTTGTTCCAATAGCTCATGAAATATCGCCAAATTAACACCTTCAATTCTTCCGTCGTCATCTTTTGCGTGTCATAACGACCATAAAGCAGTTCCGACTTCATTCGAGCCCACATGCTCTCACAGCGTGCGTTGTCATGACAGCGACCACCAGCGCTGTTCATGCTTTGCTGAATCCCGTAGTCTTGAACAGCTTTTCGATACAACTGACTCGTATATTAGCTGCCGCGATCGGAATGCAGAATTGCCCCTTTGAGTTTCGGATAGGAAAGCATAGCGTTAGCGAGCATCTTGACACACAGGGGGGCTTTCATGTTCGTATCCACGGAAAGACCGAGTACACCAGAGTCAAAGCAATCGAAGAGCGCTGAAATATAGAGTTTTCCATCACATGCCTTGATTTCCGTCACGTCCGTAATGCACTTGGAAAGAGGCGTATCGGCATGAAAATTGCGCCGCAGAAGATCTTCCGACATGTGTGCCGCTCGATCTGCTTTGGTGATACCGTTCAGCTTTCGGTTGGGGCGATGGCTAAGTCCGATTTCTTCCATGACGCGGTAAACCGTTCGCTCGCTCGGGATATGGACGCCTTCCGGCTGCTTGATTTTGAGTGCTTGCCACATGCGGATTCTTCCGTAGGTGTCATTGCATTCATCCTCCGCATGAATCTGCATCATGGCATCGGCTAGCGCCTGATATTTCCACGGACGATCTTTGTTTGACAAGTACTGATAGAATCCCTGCCTCGTGACATCGAGAATCTTGCAATAGAAGCTGATGTTTCCTTTGATTGCGCCATCTGAAGTCTTGAGCGCGATGAATTTCATGCGTTCGTTTTTGTTGACTTCAGACGGCTGGCGGCGAAAAAAGCGCTTGCTTCTTCCAGAAAGTCGTTCTCTTTCTTTAGTCGCCGAATCTCTTTATCCTGCGCTTTGAGTTGTGCACGGAGCTGGGTGATTTCTTCATGCAGGGACATGGCGCTCGTGGGTGTTTGTGTACCGTGTCCAAGATCAAGATATCCCATACGGTGGGCACGGCTCCACGTGTACATGGTGTCTTTTGAAATCCCCAATTCACTAGCAGCCTTCGCCTGACCGATTTCTTGGGCGAGTTTTACTGCTTGAACTTTGAACTCGTGATCATATTGCTTGTTTGTTGCCATTTTGACCTCTCCTTCTCATCGTTCATTATACATCTATTCCTTGCGAAGAAGTTGTCAACTTTATTTATACAACATCAGAACAGCGTTTGAAAAAGCTCTGCAGCTGGATGATGCATGCAAGGCTCGAACCCATGAAGAAATTTTGCAGCACAATCCGCAATCATTGGGACGAGATTCTGCATTACTTCGAACATCCCTATACGAATACCCTTTTAGAAGGAATGAACAGCATTATACAAAACATCAGGTGTCGCGCCCGAGTGTTCAGGAATGATGAGTAATTCAAGACCATGATCTATCTAGGATATGGCAAACTGAATCTCAAGATCCTAATCCCACAATTTGTCCACTGACAAAGGACTATACGCACACAAAGAGCATTTATTTCTTTTATCTCCCTATATCAAACAGCAAGGATCCAAAAACTTTGACTTCTATTGCGTCTTTTTTAGGGGATTTTATATTGTCAAGTAATATATTCTCTAATTTGACATTTATAAAATTGCAAGCATTTTGCAAACATAAATGTCGTAAAACAGCCATTTATAAGACCTTTTAAGCTTATTTTAACTATTCGAACTCGATATGTCCATTGATATTATTTTGTATAAATGGCACAAAATCAAGGTTATTCTTATCTGTTTTAGCCCTATTATCCGTTTTATTTCTGTTTATCTGATTTTTTGCAAGCATATTGCAAGCACGGATGTATTCCTTAAATTACAATATCTTTTCTTTTCAACATCAGTGATAATTACTACTTCACTTCAAATCCACAAGCCAACAGTTTTTTGTTTAAATCACTTTCAAAGCCCTCAATATCTTTTTTATTGACAATAATTATAAGATTTTTTCTTGCACGTGAACACCCGACATAGAACAACCTATATGCACTAAGTGATCCATACACGTTTCCTTCTTTCAAGCAATCTTTAACATTTGTAACATTCTTTTTTCCGTTATATTTATCCATCTTCTCTTTCAACAAATGAATGTAATATAGATTGAACTCATTTTCTAAAATAAAAGATTGCAAGATATTATCAATTGTATTTGAAAACTTTGAATATGTATCTGATTTTAAATCGGAGCATTTAATACCTATAATACCCTCAATTTCTTGTATCATTCTTTTGTATTCATAGTAAAAATCATCAAACTCAGGTAAAGTTATATTGACTCTGCTCCATAGTTCTAAAAATTTTGACATATGTACTATCGGATTTTTATTACTATTATCTGCAACAAACACAACAGTATCATGGCTTTCTCCTTTTACTCCATGCTGTGTAGATATTCTTGGATCATTCAAATAGTCTGCAAGTATCGATACTTCATATAAATTTACATCTTTTACCTTTTGATAATCTGGATCTTCAATTATTGCAGAATAAAATTCATTTTTGATAAATTCGTTTTTAATGCAAAATACTAAAAAAGAATCAATTGTTATTGAAGGCTGATGATAAATGTTTATTATTGATTCCAATCGTTTTTTTACAATCTTCTTATCAGAGTGTAATCTTATAATATACTTTTCCGAATTGCAATATATATCCCCCTTGTGTATAGACCTGAAAACTTCTCCATAACATCCTTGTGCATAATTTTTGATCAAATCATTCAACATAAATAAGAAACTCATTAATGCGTCATTATTTCTAACCTCTTCTTTTGTCAAAATATCAACAGCACTATACTTCTTTCCAAATTGATACTTTTCCATTCCTGAATAAGCATCATATAATCCTCCTGCCCCAATATTATGAAAACGAGCCTTGTTTGTTAAATATAAGACCAACGCATCTTTATATAATTTTCTAAAGTCAGCCACGGCTTTTTCCGTGTCACTTACAATTAACACATTGGGCTGAAAATCCATAATAATATCGTTATTTTTTTCGTATGAATATTGCTTCAGTGTTTCATCATTATAGATAGCATTTAAAATACTGACTATCTTAGGTGTAGTCCGATAATTTGTTGACAATTGCACCGATTTATCAAATACTTTAAATCTTTCCTCAAACTCTCCGTTGTAATTCTTATAAATCTGTTGCATCTTATCTCCAAGCAGATAAAGTTTGCTTTTCTTTTCAATTACAGAAGTATAAAAAATATAAAGTACCTCTGCTGAAGTGTCCTGATATTCGTCAATAAATATCAACTGATATTTGTCAGATATCTTCTTTTTTATAACTGGAAATCTATCGACAGCAAGTCTTGTAAATGATATCAAGTCATCATGACCCAAAGCACCTCTATACAAAGAATTAAAAGGTGCTTGATTGTATGAAATAGCTCCAATATTGGAACGAATTGTATCTAAATCTAACGCCCCATATTTTTCCTTATATCTCTCATTAGTATCCTCCCAGTTGCTTTTTTGATTGATGTTATCTATACGTTCTGAAATCTGATTTTTATATATTTCCCAATAAAGGTCAATGATTGAATTATGAGAAAAGAAACTACTTATAAAGTCATTAATAAAACTATGTATAGTTCCGAAGTACACCCTATCACTATCAAGATCTTTACCCAATTCTTCTGCAGCACGGTTAGTATAGGTAATACATAAAACATTATCATATGGATTCTGAGAAATATAACTTTCAACTCGTTGTCTAATCCATGTCGTTTTACCGCTGCCAGCCGGAGCATTAACCAAAAAAATATTTTCAATTACTCCATCAACCATGTTAATCCCCTCTCTATGTATTCAGGCATCATAGCTTCAACATATCCGTTCATAATTACTGAATACATAAAATCTGTCTTATTCTTTGAAGAAGATGATAGTATATCCCGAATAGATACCATATCATCACCAGAAAGGTTGTTCCCATCTTTCTTATTAGGAATTGAAAAAAGCAGTTTTGAGTCCTTTTTCTTCTGCTTCCACTCATTCTTCTTATAATTATCACAAACATTCATAAAAAAATACTTGTTAAGCATTGCTTCTTCCAAAGTTCTTGCATAACCATCCTTATCTGTCTGAAAACATATAAAAATCAAATCGTCAAAAATGTTCTCATTAGCATATTTCCAAGCATACAGATTTGACACAGTAGGTTCATCAGAGGGATGAATTAGAGAATAAAAATGCTTTATTGTTGCGTTTGTTGTCTTTGAACACATTATTTCTTGAACTGTTATTTTATCCTTTTCATAATCTATATCGGTAATAATAAGCGATTTAATTCCTAACAATCTAATAAGTTTTTCATAATTCTTAGCATATGCACCACCAACTTGAATAAATGCTATATATTGTTGACTTAACTTCTCATATTTATCTAATGTCATAGCTTTTCTAATAAACAACCGTTCTGTATCTCCCTCGTAAAAAATGGCCTTATCCGCAAAGACTATTTCCGAATATCCAATTTCAAAAAACCAATCAAAAAAGTTAGCTAATTCATTATCTGATAAAGCGCCTGATTCTTTCAATTTTTTTAATAGCAAAGATAAATCATATAGATTACTTCTAAAATCTCCGGCACGCCTAATCACACGCAGATGAGAAATACCTGCAGCACGAACTACTTCATTGGAATGTGTCGTAATTAACCCCTGTAATTTTGATTGGTAATAATCCAACAAATATTTGATAAAAACTTGCTGCATCTGAGGATGCATATGAGATTCAGGTTCTTCCAAGAAAAACATATTAACCCTAAGCGTATCTATATTTTTTTCATATTCTTTCAACTGCAAATGAATGTAGATTAGATTGCTATATCCGAGACCTTGTGAAGATTCACCCAAATAATAACCATCTACATTATAAGTGGCAGTTGTTATTCTTTGCAACAAATCACTTATATCCTCTTCAGTAATTTGCATATCCAACATCAACTCTCCAGACTTTCCACCGTTAGTGCCTTCTAAGGCAGTAATCGTATCCTTCAGAGATGTTAAGGATGTATCACGAACCGTCTTATCGATTTCCCTTTCTTGAATAGGTTTCAGTAATTCATCAGGAAGTCGTTTAATTAATTCATTCCAGCTATCGTCTAACCTAACCATTCTAATCATTTGCTTGCTAAGTAAATGAGAATGATCCGATTCATCATCATCTAACGGCCTGCTCGCTTTAATAAAACAAAAATGAAATAATTTCCTGAAATCTTTAGCCTCATCAAATTTACATTTATTCTTATAATCTTTATCACAAAAATATACAACAGGTATGATCGACTGAACATAAAGGCTTACAATCAACTGTCTTAAATACCTTTCCTTCACAAAAATATTATTCTCTAACTTCTCATTTGAAAGATCTGTAAATTTACTTTTATCCTCTTCAATTTCTTCAAACCTGCTCTTAATTTTCAAAAAATCGTTCATTATTACTCTCACGAATCTTGTACGCATAATTTCATAGTTGTACATGAAATAAAAATCGTACTTATCTTCATCAAGATCCATGATATAATCCGCAAACAACTTTATATCATCCACCTTTGAATTGTACGAAACATGTATCTTAACACTTGTTGTATTCATCAGATGTGCAATCATTGTATTGTCTTTAGGAATAATTTTATCTACAAGTTCTCTATCCACAGAATCGACTGTTTTGCCACTAATAATGTAATCTCGAAATACGGGGTAAGCCCAATCAACCCAAGTCTGCATATTTTTTGCCGGAATATCAGACATACTATAATCAGTCTTTTCGGAAGTGAAAATATTTTTTATCAAGGTAATTAAAGATGTTTTTCCACTATTATTAGCTCCTGCCAATATAGTGACACCATCATCAAAAGTCAATTCTGCTTTTTCAAACTGTCTATAATTTTCTACAACGATACTTTCCAATTTCATCCCACCACCCCTTTTTACTGTTGTAATCAAATTAATCTATAAAACTATCATGAGTTGCACTTGTCAACAAAAACTGGGCACAAAAATTCCAAAAATAGTCATGGGAACCTGAATCTCAGACAAACCTTATCGAAGCGTTAGACAACCGTTGAAGACCGAGATTTTTATGCTGGTTTGGATGTCTACGGAATCTATTCACAATGACCGTTTATCAAGTGTCGGCTCTTCCGCGCTTGGGCGCGAACCGTTCCCGATACTGCTTTGGAGTAAGGTATCCAAGGGCGTATGCGGGACGCTCTTCGTTGAAGAATCGAATATATTCGGCGACTTGCCCGGGGACATCGTCTGCAGATGTGATGTGCAAATCTGTAAACAACTCGGCCTTTACCCATCCGTTGATGGCTTCCATGGCGGCATTGTCCGTTGGCGTGCCGGCTCTAGACATGGATCTAGTGATGTTATACATGGGCAGGAGTTCGTTGTAGCTTTTGGAAGCGTATACAGAGCCTCGGTCACTATGAAGGACAAGCTCCTGATTCGAATATTGCTTCTTGAACTCGATGACATCCTGCAAACCATTGAGATAGGTCATACGATTGCCACGCTTGGACGAAAGCGAATGTACAATCAGCTCATCATTCCATAAATCCATATACAACGTGAGCTCATAATAGATGCCCCTCACATAAAAGGCAGTCATGTCACTCACCACGCATTCCATCGGACCGGCAATATTGATTCCTGCGAGCAACAGATTCGGGTACGTCTTGAACGAATCCCCGGGCTTCTTGTACTTGTAATGCTTGGAAACGCTCTTGATTCCAGCAATCTTGCAGCATTTATGTGCATAGGGATCGGAAAAGACGATTCCCTTGTCCAACCTGATCTTGGCATTCAACCAACGATAACCGTGAGAAGGAAAACGGCTATGGTATTGCTGAAACAACTCGATGCTCTTAGCAAGCCGTTTCTTCTGTTCCGATGGACTTTCAACGCTCTTCTTCCAATTGTAGAAACTGCTGCGTGGAATGCCCATCTTTTCGCAGAGCAGCTGGATAGGGAACTCCCCGGAAAGCTCCACGATTACTTGGTACTCTTCTTGCCGATAGGAATGAACTTCTTTTCCGCACCAACTCCTTCCACCAGATAGCCTTTTTTTAAGCGCGCTTCCGTAATCCTAGCCATCACAAGGGCGTCGATCAGCTCTTCTTTCGTCATGGATTGGAGGTCTTCCAGTCCTGCGGGCGTCGGCTTGAATTTCATATTGGCAAGACCGCAGTTGCTCTTTGTTCCTCGTTTCGGAGGGAGTCGGTTGGCATTTCGGTACTGCCGCATGTAATTCCGCGCCGTTTCGTCGCTGATCTCATATTCTTCTGCTGCTTCATATCTTGTGAGTTCGCCGTCGTAAATCCGACGGCCTATGTCCAACCTTTGCTCTTTCGTGTACTTCATGTGGCAACCTCCTGTGCGCATCAGAGAGCTAAATTGTCCACCGCTTGTTATCCTGTGTACAGAATACTACAAACGGTGTCTGATCTATACCCCCTTTGTGTCCAGTTTTAGTTTACCACTTCAAGTTTCATACTTCAAGTATTATCGTTTTTCCAAATCATCGATTAATCATTTAATATATTGCTCCCTTGTATTCAACGTTACCCCATATTACTTGTGTTTATCAGTTAATAAATTCTGAGTTTTCTTAAATTGTTTAATATCTTCTACTACATTTCTATATAAGAATTTCCAATCTCACATATTTTCAATTTTACCATATTAAATTTCATCTAATCTTTGAAGTCCCATATTGGATCATCCCTAATCACTTCATACTATTTGTAATTTCGTATACAATTGTATCCATATACTGCTTTAAAATTATTTCATCTTTCATCATCTGTTTAATTTCGCATCCCCAAACCACTATCACTTTAATGCCCATGCTTGCAAGTTTGATGTAGTTTTGCTTATCTCTTTCAACATTCCCTTCCAATTTGCTTTTCCAAAAATCGTGATTGTTTTTAGGAATGGATGAATACCTGCAATTTTCATGCATGTGCCAAAAGCAACCGTTTACAAAGATAGCAACTCTGTATTTAGGAATATATAAATCAGGACTTCCAGGCAACTCCTTATAGTTTAATCTATATCTGAACCCCTTATGCCATAAAAGTTTTCTCAAGAAAACTTCAGGTTTTGTATTTTTACTCTTCACTCTTGCCATATTCTGACTTCTGGTCATAGGCTTCTTTTTCTTCATTATCTGAATCTCACTTGCAAATTTAAGTTAATAAAATCTTCCCCCTTCTCACTGTATATTTCTCCAAAACCATGCCTTGAAGTGGATGCCGTTTCATATTTTGTGTTCTTCAATAAGTATTCTTCAAAGTAATTTCTGTTGTATATATGATATGCAAGAACATTACCTTCTTTCGTTACGACAATATACCCTCCAGTCGCTTCATCCACACCGTCCCAAACCGTAGCAGGTTTCATTCCCAATGCTACGGCGGTCAGGAACTTCTTGAATTTATACCTATAAGCATTGACATTTCCGTAGTTCATAGGATTTTCCTGTTCAAGTTTTTCAACCATTTCATCGCAATTGTTGATTCCGTCCCTATAGAAATACAAAAGAGTTTCAGCTATAATTCTGTCCATACTGCTGTCAATCAATACCAAATTATCGCTAAAAGTCTGATTATTCATTTTCCAATATTTCAATTGCCCGTTTTCGTCAATTATTTTATTGATACGTCCTCTAACATCCGTGTGATTTTTACCTGCCGATACGATATATATTTCATTTGCTTCTCGAACCAAGTCGGGATAACTGTGGATGATTTTATAAATAAAGTTTGTGGTTTTTCCGGCATTTAACAGAGTAGGGGAAGAACCCAATTCCGATTTTATGGAAAACCCTACCGTAGGACTGTATCCAGTATTTATATCGATTATTTTAATTGTAATATCACTTTTGTCCGTCGCAGGTGCAGACAGCTTATAGCACAAAATTTTATCCATAAAATTCTGCGTTTTTTCTACAGAAAATGCTCCTTTTGAAGTTTTAGAGTTGATTTCATTTAACAGAAGTTCGGACTGCGTTTCAAACTCGGTCGCAGGTAATTCTTTCACTTTTGAACCGTTAATGAATATGGATATGATCTCTCCTGTAGCATATTCCTTGATTTCACCTTTGTTCTCTTCTCTTATTATCTTAATGATAGGAAAGTACACATCTTCCAATTTATTCAATTCACTGTCGGCCGCATATATCTTTCCGTCAGCCAAAAGTCTTAATAAAACATATACTTCCGACCATTCTCCTTTATTCCCTGTAAGCATTAATACTACCTCCACGCAATCGCAATCTGTTTATATAATTCTTCTCTTGGTTTCATTTCCAGCTTTACCTTTTCAAGGTACAACTTGATCTGTTCGGCAATTGCACGTATGACGGGAACCGTTACAGAATTTCCGAATTGTTTATATAAATGTGTATCCGCAACCGGTAATTTGAATTCATCAGGAAAACCTTGAAGTCTTGCCCATTCTCTCGGAGTCATTTTACGGATGTATTCCCGATTGACCTCGCCTTTAATATGAGTAACCGGAGTAAAGTCCGTCAAACGCTCGTCTATGATAAGATTTCTCTCTCTTCCCATTCCGCCGCACACAATAGCTCCCGCCACGGAAGTCGCTTCTCTGATTTCATATCCGAAGCCGTTTCCTTTTGAAACATGCCTTTCTTTGTGCCTTTTTAACGATGCCAGATAAGCTGTAGATAAATAATATTTTGAAGACACTTCCTTTTCTTCAACAATATCTTTTATAACTTTTGTGTCATCGGTTTTTTGAGGGAATACAAAATCCGAAGGTGCTATATCATTCCTGAATGCTACAATATATATCCTTTCTCTGTTTTGCGGAACTCCGAAATCTTTACTGTTCAAAACTTGATAAAACACCGCATATCCCAATTCTTCCAAAGTATTTCTAATTACCTGAAATGTACGCCCTCTATCATGTTTTACAAGGTTTTTGACATTCTCACAAAACACAATTTTCGGTTTATGTTCCTTTATAATCCTTGCAACATCGAAAAACAATGTCCCTCTCGCATCCTCGAACCCCCTTTTATGTCCTGCAAGGGAAAACGCCTGACAAGGAAAGCCTGCAAGCAATATATCGTGATCGGGAATATCTTTTTCATCAACTTTTGTAATATCTCCGACTACATCGATACTGTCATTAAAATTTGCTTTATAAGTTTCTACCGCTTTTTCATCCCATTCGCTTATAAAAACTGTCTTGATATTTTTTCCGAATGCCTGGTCAAATCCAAGCCTGATCCCTCCGATACCGGCAAACAAATCAATTGATTTATACATCTTGTTTTCCTCTTTCACACTCAATGATATCTTCAATATTACAATTCAATCTCTCACATATTCTTCCTAAGATTTCAAGCCTTACGGGCTCGTTTCGTCCCATTCTTGAAATGGTGGACGGACCGGTTTCTATTAATTTCTGCAAATCGCCTTTATTCATATTTCTGTCGATTAACAACTTCCATAACTTGTTATATGAGAATTTCATAATACTCCTCTTCTCTATTCATTCACATAGAATTTCTATGTTTTATTATAACATTTTTTGTAAAAATGAAATCCCGATTTTATCTTTCAATACCTCGATTTTTAGGTAACTTTCTTTCCCGATCTTCTTCCCCGATTTCTTTAATTTGTTTCAGGATGCTTTCTCTCGGTTTTTTCTCTGTCCTTTGTTCTCTACCGAGATAATCATCCATATTATTCTTAAGGTGTTTCAGCTCGGTAAACTCCTCCATTATAGAATCATGCTGTTTCGCTATCCTTTCTTGTTTTAATCTCAAATCCTTCGAATGCTCATTCAATTTCCTGAAAAGATTTTTACCGGATTTGCTCCTCAATCCTTCCAATACAGTCGCGAATTGTCAAGTCAAGTGCAACGTCTTTGAATAATAGACCTCGTAGGGAGTT
>ERZ773003.1674-NODE-1674-length-12268-cov-4.679112_pt1 | contig 12268 bp, 10 predicted proteins | sample MGYA00580668_ERZ773003 | MGnify/ENA primary metagenome ERZ773003 (study PRJEB29015, sample SAMEA2738002) | human oral metagenome | biome: human oral; feature: human-associated habitat; material: dental | place: China | collected 2126 ... | reverse complement strand
TGGCTGGCGCGGACGATTTGGCGCGAAAATTGCGCAGTGAAGGTGTGCGAGCAGAACTGGATATCACTGGTAGAAAGATTGACAAGCAGATAAAAGCGGCGCTGAAAAAACAAATTCCGTTTGCCGTATTTGTGGGCGAAGAAGAAATTGCTAGCGGCGCGTACACGGTTCGCAATTTGGTGGAGTCTGATGAGCAGAAAGTTGGCGCTGAGCGGATTGTGACAATTGTCAAGGATCGTCGATATGATGGCGATGAAGACGCGCTGTTTGAGCTCTAATCTGATATCTGTTATAATTAGTCTTTATGAAGACGACTGTAAAAAAATTATCAGATACTAAAGTTCAATTGACGATTTCTCTGGGTGCGAGTGAATTAGCTGATGCCGAGCAAGTTTCTCTGACGAAGTTGGCTCGTGACATCAAAGTTCCAGGATTCCGTAAAGGCAAAGTTCCGGCAAGTGTGGCTGCTAAGCACGTCGACCCTAACGCGTTGCAGGAGCAAATTTTAGAAAATGCTTTATCAAAGGCTGTAGCTGAGGCGTTTTTACAGGAAAAATTGCAGGCCTTGGATCGACCAAGCGTTGAGGTTAAGAAATTTGTGCCGGGTGCTGAATTAGAATTTACGGCTGAAGTTGAGATTATCCCACCGGTGAAGCTGGGTGATTATAAAAAGCTGAAGGCAAAAAAAGAAACAGCTAAGGTTGAAGATAAAGAAGTCGATGACGTCATTGAGCGAATTCGTAAAAATTATTCTGAAAAATCAGAAGTAAAGCGTGCAGCTAAAGCTGGCGATGAAGCAGTGATTGACTTTACTGGTAAAAAAGACGGCGTGGCATTTGAGGGTGGTTCAGCGAAGGAGTATGGCTTGAAGCTTGGTGACGGTCAATTTATTCCAGGCTTTGAAGAGGGCGTGATCGGCCATAAAGCTGGTGAGGAGTTTGATCTGAAGTTGAAATTCCCAGAAGATTATCACGCTGATAATTTGGCTGGTCAAGACGTTGTCTTTACTGTAAAAATCCATAAAGTTAACGAGCTGAAATTGCCAGAGTTGAACGATGAATTTGCAGCAAAGTGCGGTCCTTTTACAGAGATGAAGGAAGTAAAAGCAGACATCAAGCGCGAACTGACCACGCAAAAAGAGCGTGAAGCTGACGAGAAGTTTAAGGACGCGCTAGTCAGTGAATTGGCGGAGAAGAGTAAGGCGGCACTACCAGAGCTTTTGGTTGAAGATCAATTACGGTCGATTGAGCGTGATTTGACGCAGAATTTGATGTATAGCGGACTAAGCCTGGATAGCTACTTGAAGACTCAGGGCTTTAAGGATAAAGACGAATGGACAAAGAAGGAAGCTCGTCCAGCTGCCGAAAAGCGCGTTAAGGCTGGTCTGGTTTTGGCGGAATTATCAAAAGAATTGAAAATTGAGGCTTCTCGCGATGAGATTCAGAGGCAAATTGACTTCTTCAAGCAGCAATACGGCAAGGATAAGAAAATGTTGGAGCAATTTGATAATCCAAATGTGCACCTTGATATCGCTAATCGAATGATTACTGACAAGACCGTTGCTAAATTGATGGAATTGAACACAGCGAAATAGTATGAACGCGCCCAAATCCTACCTCATTCCTACAGTCATCGAGAAGTCGGCTGATGGCGAGCGGGCGTTTGATATCTATTCGCGGCTGTTGAATGAGCGGATTATTTTCCTCGGCGAGGAGGTTAATGAGCATACCGCCAACAGTGTGGTGGCGCAGCTACTACATCTGGCGTATGTTGACCCAGAGGCGGATATCTCGCTCTATATCAATAGTCCGGGCGGCAGTGTATATGACGGCATGGCGATTTATGACACTATGAATTTTATCAAGCCGGATGTAGCGACCTATGGCATTGGCTTACAGGCTAGTATGGGTGCATTTCTGCTCAGCTCTGGCGCCAAGGGTAAGCGGTTCTGCTTGCCGCACGCCAAGGTGATGATTCATCAGCCTTCCTCTGGTACACGCGGCAAGGTGACCGATATGGAAATCGATTTGAAAGAAACTCTGGAAGTCAAAGAAATGCTGGCGAAAATTATGGCTAAAAATACTGGACAGAAGCTCGCTAAAGTCAAAGCTGACATGGAGCGCGACTACTGGATGAGTCCTCAGGAAGCGGTACAGTATGGCCTGGTGGATAAGGTATTGAGTAAGCTGGCATAGGCCCCAAGAAGCCTCCCGCCACGATTCATAAATGTATTCAATATGGCGTGACGTTGTTAAAACTACCGCCGATTTTGCTTGCGGTTAAGCTGAGATGTTGTCATAATTAAGAAAAGGCAAGGAGGGATTATGAGGCAATATCTAGATACGCTGCGGCAGGTTCGTGACAGCGGCGTACAAAAAGGTGACCGCACCGGCACGGGAACGACGGAAGTATTTGGTGTACAGACGCGGTATGATTTGGCAGACGGCTTTCCGGCCATGACTACTAAGAAGCTCTATTTCAATAGTGTGGCACATGAACTGCTGTGGTTCCTCAAGGGTACGGGCAACATTGAATATCTGGCACAAAATGGCGTGCATATCTGGGACGAGTGGCCATACAAGAATTATCTGGAGAAAACTGACCAGACTATTCCAGAGATCAACAGCGAAGAGTGGCGCGCTGGCATGAAAGCGTTTATTGAAAAAATTGCGACCGATCACGCGTTTGCTGGGGAGTGGGGTAATTTGGGCCCAGTCTACGGCGTGCAGTGGCGCAAATGGCCGGACGGTAAGGGCGGGACGATTGACCAAATCCGAAACGCCATTGACATGATAAAAAATAACCCGACGTCGCGGCGTAATATTGTCAACGCCTGGAACGTGGCGGAAATTGACGACATCGTGCAGTCTGGCGGGCTGCCGCCGTGCCACGCTATGTTCCAGTTTAATGTGCGGCCAGGTGAAAATGGTGAGAAAGACAAACTAGATCTGGCACTGATGCAGCGTTCGGCGGATATGTTCCTGGGCGTACCGTTTAATATCGCGAGCTACGCACTGCTACTGTCGATGATCGCTCAGGTGACAGATAAGCAGCCGGGTGAATTCGTCCATACGCTAAATAGTGCGCATATTTATAACAATCACCGCGCGCAGGTCGACGAGCAATTGTCGCGCCGTCCGCTGCCGCTGCCAAAGCTGTGGCTGAACCCTGACGTTAAGAGTATTGATGATTTCACCATTGACGATATTCGCCTGGAGGATTACGAGTGTTATCCAGCGATAAAAGCGCCGATTGCGGTGTAAGTTGATTATGTCTGTCGACTGAAATGGCTATAGTTTACTTTTTGCGGGAATTTTTCTTTGGCGGAAGTATATACTTGTCAGCTTCCGGGTCATACAATAAGGTGGCAATCTTCCCTGCCGTATACTTTACTCGTTCATCATCGCCGGGCACTTTATTGAACAGCATGACATCCTCTTTGAGTAGTCCGGTGGCTTCGTCAGGGTATTGTGTGCCTCTGAGTATTGCGTCCGTAGTGTATTCTGAGTCTTCTTCAAGGTTTAATATTTGTATACGCGCCTCGTTATTCATGTTTCATATTATATCACAAGTATCAAATACTGTCAATTTAAGAGTACTACCTCCTCTTATATATCACAAAATCAAAATCGTAGGCATTGTCATCATCTGCCGGATGATAGGTACGACTAACTTCTTGCCAAACAGTCATGTCTATCTCTGGAAAAAAAGTGTCAGCGTCAGGGAATTCGGCATCAACCTCGGTGGCGTAAATAGTATCAATCTCTGGTGTTTTCAGTGCATCTCTATAAACCTGCGCACCGCCGATAATGAAAGTCGGGTATCGCGACAAAGCTAAGGCGCTCTGTAAATTCATGGCTGTCAACACTTTCTTAACGCCAGTGGGCCGTGAGGAAATAACGATGTTCTCACGCTCTGGTAGCGGACGTGAGCCGATTGATTCAAAGGTTTTTCGACCCATAATGACATTGCCACCCTTTGTCAGTTTCTTAAAATGTGCCAAATCTGCCGGTAGGCTGCGGCCCCACGGCAAATCACCATTTCGTCCAATAGCGCGATTTTTATCGTAGGCAACAACAATAGCTTTCTCCATAATTTTAGTCTAGCATGATGTAAAATTTACGAAAAGCTTGCTGGAAATACGGAAACTTGCCATAATGAGATTTGGTAGAAAAATCACGCAATGGGAGGTTTTTAGTGAGCGTGTATTCAAATAAAGATATATTGGCGGCAATTGATGACGGGACAATTGTCTGTACGCCGTTTAATCCAAAAAACGTATCAGAAGCCAGCTTAGATTTTACGCTAGGCTTTAATTTTTATAAACAGGAATATGACGAGATCTCGCGGGTTTACAATCCATTTGACGAGGCGGAAGTGGATCGATATTTTAAAGGGCCACTGACGGCAGTACCGCATGCCGAGTGGTGTAAGCGGCATGGCTTTCGGGAGTTTCAGAATATTCCGCCAGATCATCCGATAATCGTCTTAAAGCCTGGTGAGCGAATTTTGGCGCACACGCATGAGTTTGTGGGGATTCGGGCACATGGTGGAGCGGCTGAGGTGAAAAGTCGTAGCTCATGGGGCAGAAATGGTGTGGCAGTGTGTTTTGACGCGGGCTGGGTTGACCCGGGTTATATTAATCGGATTACACTTGAGATTTACAATTTGAACAAACACGAAAGTGTAGTGCTGCCTGTTGGCGAGAGGATTGGGCAGCTGATTTTTCATCACACTGGCCCAGTTGACGGCGGTTACGCTGGCGGCCGTGGTGGCATGAGCGGTAAATATCAGCACACTGATGACCTGGATGAATTGATCAAGACTTGGCGACCTGAAATGATGCTGCCGCGAGCCTTTAAGGATAATCGGCATAAACCGATGGAAATTCCGGGTCTAAGCGAGGGGATTTTATAATGATGACTGGCTCAATGTTCCGTTGGCGGACAAAAGAAAAAGAATATAATAATCATAAGAAAAGTAATAAATCTGAAAGCTGCGACTTCTGTCAATTGGTAAAACAGCACACAAGTCAAGTCGTAGAAGAGACGCAGCATTGTCTAATCATTAAAAATCGATTTGGCTATGATTTTTGGGACGGCTGCGGTGTGAGTGACCATCTAATGGTGATACCTAAGCGGCACGTCGATTCGTTGGCGAATTTGAAGGACGAGGAAAAGATTGACTATATTAATCAGCTTGCTAGGTTTGAATCTAGTGGCTATTCAATTTACGCTCGAGCCCAAGGCAGTAAAACCAAGTCAATGATACATCAGCATACTCACTTGATAAAAATTGATGGCAAAACGAAAAAATGGCTGGTATTTCTACAGAAGCCGCATATTGTAATTACGAGGTGATGATGGGTAGTTTGGGAAAATATATTGTTATTGAAGGTAATGACGGAACGGGCAAATCAACACAGGTGGCTAAGTTAGCAGATTACTTTCGAGAGCGTGGGCTGACGGTTTGTGTAGTCGAGGAGCCTGGTAGTGATGACCCAGAGAAATCAACGCCTATAGCCGATGAGCTGCGAAAGGTGATTAAGAACGGTGATCTGGCCCGTTCGGCGGCTGTTAACGTGGCGTTATTTTCTGCAGCACGCCGAGAATTGTGGCAAGAAAAAATTCAGCCGGCTTTAGAGCGCGGAGAGATTGTCCTGAGTGCACGCAATTATATTTCAACACTAGTTTATCAGGGTCGAGGCGAAGGATTTGACGAGTCTGAGATTTTACGATTGACCAAACTATTTACTGATGAGAGGTATTTGCGCCCCGATATTATGATTATCCTGAGTTTGAGCCATGACAAGCGGACAAAACGAATTGCCATGCGTGGCGAGCTGAAAAACCCCGACACTTTTGAGTCGCGTGGACAGGACTTTCAGGAAAAGGTTGATGATGGCTATTTGGAAATTGCCAAGGATTACTATATCCCAGTTGTCCTAGCAGATGGAAATGTCGAAGAAGTTCATGATATACTGATTGATGAGATTGAGGCGAATGGAGGAATTGATGTCTGAAAAGCTACTAATAGGCAGACTGATGCCGGATGAAATTGATGACAAATGCGCAGAGTCTATTTGTGATATGTGGCTGAGAGCGGGAAATCTTATAGGTAAAGGTCAGACGAATTCTGTCTTGACACGTGCCATTTGTGACATAAATAGTCCAGACAATTTACGACGTGAGGCGAGTAGACGGGATTCTGGAATTTATGCAGTAAAAAGGCTCGGTAGCAGCGCTTTACTGGCCGCTGCGAGAGTGACTAGTAAAACGGGCAGATTTACTCCGCAATATGGCGATAATCAAGAGGGTAGGCCTATATATATGGAGATTTTTGGCGTGAGTGCTGATGCTGAGGAGGCTTGGTCAGGCTATCTCCAGAGTATGGTAGATCAGGCACGAAAGGACTTTGGTCGATTCATGGAAAGCAGAGTCACTAAGCTTTGCGCTTACGCCTCTCCCGGTGCCGATGAAAGATTCGCTAATGCTGTGAGGAGTGTTAATCCTTGTGCATATGAAAAGCATGGTGGAGAGGTAGGCTCGTTTGGCGTTGTGGGTAGATTATCCGGTCCGTATTTTCGTCATGACGTGAAGTTTGACGTTCCTCAGGCTGCTAGCGTACTTGCGGGATTGGGGGGCGCCGCCCTCTCCTTGCTGGGTAATCTAAGAGGTCCGCTCGGTAATCCAGTTCCTGCTCGTGTGGGTTCTGTTGGGGAAGAGTTGCCGAATGCTGCTTAGGATAGTTATGTAAACCCCTTGATTTTATTGATATTTTTCGTCATAATGATTACTTAGAGAAGTAGTGTATTCATGGCGGGTGAAAATTGCGAGCGGGCAAATCGTGATTTTAGGCTATGGATTAGGGATCTTCACGGCCGTCTATCAACCACTAAATAAAGCGAGGAGTGTTTACGCCTGTGGCAAAAAAACCATCCACAAGCAGCGAGCGCGTCTATTTCACCTCTGGTGATAATGCCCTGCCGCTACCAAACTTAATCGCTCACCAAAAAGATTCTTGGCGCTGGTTCGTCGAAGAAGGTTTGAGTGAGATATTTTCAGAAGTTAATCCAATTGACGACTATACTGGTCAAAAGCTGTCATTGAAATTCGGCAAATATTATTTTGGCGAGCCGAAAAACACCGACCAGTTTGCTAAAGAAAATAACTTGACATTTGAGGCGCCTCTGCACGCGACGGTTGAATTGACCAACAAGACAACTGGTCTGGTTGAGGAGCAAGAAATTTACCTTGGTGAATATCCATGGATGACCGATCGTGGTACGTTTGTTATTAACGGTACTGAGCGTGTAGTTGTTAGCCAGCTGATTCGTTCGGCAGGCGTATTTTTCACCGCTGAAACTGTGGCTAGTCGTAACTATTACGGCGCAAAGATTATTCCCGGCCGTGGTGCGTGGATGGAGTTTGAGACGGCTTCTAATGGTGCGATCTATGTGAAGATCGATCGCCGCCGCAAGATTCCAGCAACGACATTGCTACGTGCTTTGGGCTATCCAAAGACTAGCGAAATTAAGGAATTATTTGCTGATATCGACACGGGCGACGTGAAATACATTGAGGAAACTCTGGATAAGGACACGGCGCGTGGTGCGAATGAGGCGCTAATTGAGGTTTATCGTCGTTTGCGTCCAGGTGATTTGGCGACGGTTGATAATGCTCGTCAGATGATTGAACGGATGTTCTTTGACTTCAAGCGATTTGATTACTCCCGCGTTGGTCGTTATAAGATTAACCAGCGTTTGGGTCTTGATGTTGCCAATACGACTGAAAATCGGACGTTGCAGATGAGCGACTTGGTGGCAATTCTGCGTGAAGTGATTCGCCTGAACAACACTCAGGAGCCAGCTGATGACATTGATGCGTTGAATAACCGCCGCGTTCGTTTGGTTGGCGAGCTGATTGCCCGTCAGTTCCGCGTCGGTATGCTCAGAATGCAGCGCAACGCCATGGACCGCATGAGCGTGGCTGATCTGGAAAGCGTTAGTCCAAGCCAGCTAATCAATGCTCGTCCAATTGTGGCGGCAGTGCGTGAGTTCTTTACCTCAAGTCAGTTGTCGCAGCTACTTGACGAGGTTAACCCATTGTCAGAATTGAGCCACAAGCGACGCTTGAGCTCGACTGGTCCTGGTGGTTTGACTCGTGAGCGCGCTGGATTTGAGGTTCGCGATGCCCACCCAACTCACTATGGCCGTATCTGTTCGGTGGAAACGCCAGAAGGTGCAAACATTGGTTTGGTGCTGAACTTGGCAGCTTATGCTCGGGTTAACGAGTATGGTTTCATTGAGACTCCATATCTGCGGGTAAAAGACGGTCGTGTGACTGATGAGCTTGTTTATTTGGATGCTTCGCAAGAAATCGGTGAAGTTATTGCCGATGCTGGTGAGGCTCTTAATGAAGACTGTACTTTCCGCGACGAGCGCGTTAATGCTCGAAGTAACATGCAACCATCACAAGTTGATGCTAGCCAGGTTACTTACATGGATGCAGCCCACCGCCAGATTTTAGGTTCGACTGCGGCATTAGTGCCATTTATTGAAAAGACTCGCGTCGACCGCGCCTTGACTGGTTCAAACATGCAACGTCAGGCTGTTCCGCTATTGTGTCCAGAATCTGCAACTGTTGGTACTGGAATTGAGAAGGCTGTGGCTGAAAATAGTGGTCACTTAATCCAGGCTGAGGCAAACGGTAAAGTTGTTCGTGCTGATGCGGACGAGATTCATGTTAAATATGCTGACGGTGTAAAGATTTACACCCTGAAGCACTTTGTGAAGAATAATGACGATCGTTGTTACAACCAAAAAGTTCGCGTTGAGCGCGGTGATAAGGTGAAGAAGGGCGATATTCTGATTGAAGGCGCCTCAATTGCTGGTGGTGAAATTGCCCTAGGTAAGAACCTATTAGTAGCCTTCATGCCATGGGGTGGCTACAACATGGAAGACGCGATTATCATGAGTCGTCGTTTGGTTGAAGATGATCGATTGACCAGTATCAATATTAAGGATTACACCGTTGAGGTCCGTGAGACGAAGCTTGGTCCAGAGATTGTGACGCGCGATATTCCAAACGTTTCTGAGGAAAGTCTGCGCCACTTGGATGAGAATGGAATTGTCCAAATTGGTTCTGAGGTTAAGGCGGGCGATGTTTTGGTTGGTAAAATTACACCAAAGGGTGAACAAGAACTGAGCTCTGAGGAACGCCTGCTCCGCGCCATTTTCGGTGAAAAGGCTAAGGACGTTCGCGATACCTCACAGCGTATGAATAATGCTGGCGGCGGTAAAGTTGTCGGCGTGAAGATTTTCAGCCGTGAGAATGGCCATGAATTGAAAGCTGGCGTCTTGATGCAGATCCAGATTTTTGTGGCACAACTGCGAAAGATTGGTGTTGGTGATAAGATGGCCGGACGCTTTGGTAACAAGGGTGTTGTGGCGAAAGTTCTGCCGGTTGAGGATATGCCGTTCCTAGAAGATGGTACGCCAGTTGATGTGATCTTGAACCCACTCGGTGTGCCTAGCCGCATGAACCTTGGTCAGCTGTTTGAGACACACCTCGGTATGGCGGCGCGAGCATTGGGCTACCGCGTGGCAACTCCGTCGTTTAACGGCGTGCCAAGCGAGAAGATTTCTGATGAACTAGAAAAAGCAGGATTAGCACGTGATGGTAAGAGTCAACTATTTGATGGCCGCACTGGTGAAGCCTTTGAAGAGCGTACCACAGTCGGTGTGATGCATATGATCAAATTGCACCACATGGTTTCGGACAAGATTCACGCTCGCTCAACTGGTCCATACACCATGGTGACTCAGCAGCCGCTCGGTGGTAAGGCGCAAAACGGTGGTCAGCGCTTCGGCGAGATGGAGGTCTGGGCACTAGAAGCCTACGGTGCTGCTGCAACCTTGCAGGAAATGTTGACAATTAAGTCCGACGACGTCTATGGCCGCGCCAAAGCATACGAGTCAATCATCAAAGACGAACCGATTGTCGGTCCAAAACTGCCAGAATCCTTCAACGTTTTAGTTAAGGAGCTTCAAGGCTTGGGTCTTCGAGTTGACTTGGTTGATGACGAGGCAACGGTTGATGCTGAGCATGTTATCGCTTCAAGCGGTCCAGAGGACAAGACCGTAGCTGCTGATGATGAACAAGAGAAAGAAGTATACTTGGATGAATCAGACGATATAGGTGAAATTGACGGCGGTATGAGCGTGCAAGATATTGATGAAGTAGAAGAAATAAAGGAGGACGCGTAAGATGGCAAATTCTGCATTTAACGCAACGGGCATCAGCGATTTTGACGCGGTTCGTTTGGCGGTAGCTAGCCCAGAAGACATTCTGAAATGGAGCTACGGCGAGGTTTTGAAGCCAGAGACAATTAACTACCGCACCCAAAAGCCAGAGCGCGACGGCTTGTTCTGCGAGCGAATCTTCGGTCCGGTTAAGGACATCAATCCGCACGATTCCAAGCTCAAGGGCGTACGTTCGCGCGAAGCTGCGGTTGACAAAAACGGTGAGCTTGTTACCAAGTCGATCGTTCGTCGTGAGCGAATGGGCCACATCCAATTGGCAGTACCGGTGGCGCACATTTGGTTTATGCGTGGCACACCAAGCGCCATGAGTCAGCTACTTGGTATGACGGTCCGTAATATTGAGAAGATTGTTTACTTTGCAACTTACGTCATCTTGAATGTTGACGAAGAAACTCGTGATCAATATTTGGCAGATTTGGAAGCGGAAACTGATTTGGCTCGTAAAGCTATCAAACTCCGCTATGAAAAAATGGCCGAGGAAGATGGTGCTGACGTTAAGCAATTAGCTAAAGAGCAGAGTCGTGAAGTTGAAGAATTGAACGAGAAATACAATACTCGCAAAGCACAGCTTGACAGCCTAAACAAGGGCGCGCTGTTGTCTGAAACTGACTACCGTAACTTGCCAGAAGAATACGATGAGCTCATCGAAGTTGGCATGGGTGCTTCAGCATTGAAGACATTGCTAGACGAGATCGACTTGCCACAGTTGATCGCAGAGTTGACCGAAGAGGCTGAAAGCGCCAAGGGTCAGCGCGAGAAGAAAATCCTCAAGCGTTTGAAGATGCTCGAGAGCATGCACGCAGCTGGTATCAAGCCAAGCAGCTTGACACTGAGCGTATTGCCAGTCATCCCACCGGATCTCCGTCCGATGGTGGCCCTCAGCGGTGGTCGATTTGCCACCTCAGACCTGAACGACCTGTACCGCCGCATCATCAACCGTAACAATCGTCTAAAGAAATTGGTTGAGCTCAATGCGCCAGAAGTCATTCAGCGCAACGAAAAGCGCATGCTACAGGAAGCAGTCGACGCATTGATCGACAATGCTGCTGCTCGTGGTGGTCGCGCTGTCAGCTCGACCGGTGGTCGCCGCCGTCTGAAGTCAATTTCCGACATGCTAAAGGGTAAGCAGGGACGCTTCCGCCAAAACCTGCTCGGTAAGCGTGTCGACTACTCTGGCCGTTCAGTCATCGTCGTTGGTCCAAAGTTGAAGATTCACCAGTGTGGTTTGCCAAAACAAATGGCACTTGAGCTGTTTAAGCCATTTGTCATCAGCTGGCTGATTCGCAACGAGTTTGCTCACAACATCCGTTCAGCAACGCGGTTGATCGAATCAGGTGAAGCGGTTGTTTGGGACGCATTGGACGCGGTGATTGAAGGTAAATACGTGCTGTTGAACCGTGCTCCGTCACTTCACCGTTTGTCAATCCAATCCTTCCAGCCGGTTTTGGTTGAAGGTAAGGCGATTCAGCTGCATCCGCTGGTCTGTGCCGGCTTTAACGCTGACTTTGACGGTGACCAGATGGCAGTTCACTTGCCGCTTTCAAAAGAGGCGCAAGCTGAAGCCCGTGAATTGATGAGCGCAACTGCTAACTTGTTGAAGCCTGCTGATGGTGCGCCAGTGCTGCACATTTCACAGGACATCGTGCTGGGTAACTACTACCTGACGTACGACAAGCCGCAGGCACAGACTGACCACATCAAGTCATTTAGCTCAGTTTACGAGGCAGAATTGGCATATGACAAGGGTGATATTCATCTGCAAACGCCAATTCAGATCTTCGCCAAGGGCAAATTACGCCAAACAACCTTGGGTCGCGTCTTCTTTAACGAGATTTTGCCAGAGGACTTCCCATACGACAACAACGTTCAGACGAAGAAACAGCTGAAGAAGGTATTGGCGCAAATCTTTAACAAGTACGGTGCCGAGGAGACTGCCAAAATCGC
>ERZ773003.1666-NODE-1666-length-12320-cov-4.301671_pt1 | contig 12320 bp, 10 predicted proteins | sample MGYA00580668_ERZ773003 | MGnify/ENA primary metagenome ERZ773003 (study PRJEB29015, sample SAMEA2738002) | human oral metagenome | biome: human oral; feature: human-associated habitat; material: dental | place: China | collected 2126 ... | reverse complement strand
ATGTATAATATGTACCTGAAAGCAAGCTTTCATTTAGCATATTATACATATATATATCCAAGCTGCCTGAACTGTAACCTAATATGCACACAATGTTAATTAAGTACTATTATATTATCATACTTGTCAAGTGCCTGTATAGATGTATTGTACAATTTTTATCATAAAAGCCATAGTTTTGATAGTTAGATATACATCTGTAATATACCGCATGAGTTACAGCTAAGATAGGTCAGATATACATGTGTAATATACCGAATAAAAGCTTGCTTTCAGGTGCATAGATGTATCTTACTCAAAGTTTTTAAGTCCTGCATCCTTAGGATCAAGACTTATTCTTCCTCCCTCTAAAACAAAACAGGGGATTCCTATATAGCCTCCTGCCTTCGCCTCATCAAATACAGCCTCCTTATCACGCAGCCTTAAAAACTCCTTTAAATTCATTACATGTTTGCCGATATCAATAAATTCAAAGTTTTCATTGCCCTTTATCTGCTTTTGTACTTCTACACAGTCCGGACAGGTATCCATTCCATAAATTTTTATCATTGATTTTCTCCTATTTTTAATCTTACTCCTTTAGTGAGCTGTTGATATTTGACACATTATTTGCTGTGTTTATCTTATTAAGAAACAATGCACCGGTCAATATCCTATGTATCATATTCAAAAAACTTATAAAAATCAACTTATTTTATATATTGACATTTGAATTTTTTTCTGTATAATTATGCATAAATATTTTATAAAATCCAATTTATATACAGTAAATTTAAGTTTATGTGTATAAGTATGCTTCTTGATTAAAAAACACTTGGGAGGAACAGGATGATTAATATAAATTTTTCAAAATTAATACCTTGGATTCCTGCATTTATTGAAGGAACTTTTAATACTATAGTTCTTTCATTACTTTCAGTTATTCTCGGACTTATTCTGGGCTTAGTTGCAGTTACGATGAAAAGAAGTCATAGAAAAGTTATAAGATGGATAGGTAGCGCCTATACTCAAGTTATAAGAGGAACACCTATGATACTGCAATTAATCATCTGGTTGTACGCATTTCCTCCTCTCGGTATACAGATTCCTTCTATACCGGCACTCGGAGATGTATTCGGTTCAAGAGAATTCTTAACCGCCATCATAGCCTTAGGAGTTAATTCCGGTGCCTATGTATGTGAACTTTTAAGAGGCGGTCTTGATTCAATTGATAAAGGGCAGATGGAAGCCGGAAGATCTTTAGGGCTTAAAAGAAGTCAGGTCATGAAGTACATTATCCTACCCCAAGCGATAAAGGTGGTACTTCCCGGACTCGGCAATGAGTTTATACAAATGATAAAAGAATCTGCAATCGTTTCTACTGTAGGTGTGTTTGATGTAATGTACACAAGCAATATAGTAAAGGCAAGTACTTATTCGATATTTGAGCCGCTTATTGCCATAGCCTTGATATACTTTGTAATGACAAATATATGCACATCACTGCTTGGGCTACTTGAAAGGAGATTAAAAACCGATGCTTAAAACCATAGATCTTAAAAAGAATTACGGAGAGCTTGAAGTCTTAAAAGGCATAAGCACAGAAATAAAAAAAGGAGAGGTAGTATCCTTAATAGGTCCTTCAGGTTCAGGCAAGTCAACCTTCCTTCGCTGTCTTAATTATACAGAAATACCCAGTTTTGGAGAAGTTTACTTCAAAGGACAAAAACTAAGCGAAAAAGAAGGAAAAGACTTTGATATTAATAAGGTAAGGGCAAGTATGGGAATGGTTTTTCAGCACTTTAATCTTTTTCCAAATATGGATGTACTGGGCAACATTACCTTAGCACCTATGAAAGCCAAAGGTTTATCACTTTCCGAAGCCAAAAAGACTGCCGAAAGACTACTTGATAAAATAGGACTTTCAGATAAAATAAATGCCTTCCCGTCACAGCTTTCCGGCGGTCAAAAACAAAGAGTAGCCATAGCAAGAGCCTTGGCTATGGAGCCGGAACTTATGCTTTTTGACGAACCAACCTCGGCACTTGACCCCGAGATGGTCAAAGAAGTGCTGTTGGTAATAAAAGAACTTGTTTCCGAAGGTATGACTACGGTTATAGTAACCCACGAGATGAACTTTGCAAAGGATATCTCAAGCCGAGTTATCTTTATGGATCAGGGACTTATAGTTGAAGAAGGCAGCCCTATGAAAATTTTTACACAACCTAAGGAAGAAAGAACCCGTATGTTTTTAAACAAGGTAACTTATTAGAATGAATCCCTACTAAAAATTTCATTTATAAATATGGAGGTAGTATTATGTTAAAGAAAAAAATATTTGTATCACTTATCGCAGCTATGATGCTTGTTTCAGCTTGCAGCTCATCAAACACGGGCACAGGCTCAACCGGCAATGACAAACTTGCCAAGGTTAAAGCAGCCGGAAAACTGGTAGTCGGCACTTCTCCCGACTATCCGCCAGCAGAATTTTACATAATTGACGAGTCCGGCAATAAAAAAATAGTAGGTTATGAGATGGCCTTGGCACAGGCTATAGCCGATGAAATAGGCGTAACACTTGAAATTAAGGCTACCGACTTCCAGGGTGTTCAGGCAAATATTCAGGCAAACCAGGTAGATATAGGCATAGCAGGTTTTTCCCGTACCGAGGAAAGGGCTAAGGTTATGGACTTTTCTATCGGATATAATCAGGAATCCAAACATGGATGGCAGGGTATTATGATACGCAAAGAAGATGCAAAGAAGTATGCAACACTGGATGATTTTAAGAATTCCAAACTTATTCTGGGCGCTCAAGCCGGCTCCATACAATATGAAATGGCACAAAAACTTACCGATGTTAGTAAAATAAAGCAAATGGGTACACTTGATGCCTTGGTTATGGCACTTAATGCAAAAGATATCGATGCAGTTATAATTTCAACCGACAATACCACAAGTATGTTAAGTACCTTCCCCGAGCTTATGATACTTCCACAAGAAGGTTTTAACCTTGACCCTGACAGTTTCTACGGAGTAAATGTTGCACTGCTTACAAAGGCAAGCGGTGATGAGAATAAAGCCTTCCTTGAGGTTGTAAACAAGGCAATAGAAAAGGCAAATTCTGACGGCAGTTTTGAAAAGTGGCGTGCAGAGGCAGTTGAGCAGGCAAAGCAGGCAGTGGTCGAATAGGAGTAAGTGTATGCAAGAAATCATAAAAAAAACCATAGAAAATAACATGGAGTCTTACAAGAAAATAGTCAAAACATTATATGAGAATCCGGAACTTGGCAATCAGGAGTTCAAAGCACAAAAACTTCTTACAGATTACCTTAAGTCGGCAGGATTTGAAGTACAAAGCGGTGTAGCCGTTCCAACTGATTTTGTAGCAAAATACTCCTCAAAAAAAGAAGGACCCAAGATAGCATTTATGTGCGAATATGACGCCCTTCCCGTAGTAGGGCACGGTTGTGGTCATAACCTTATAGCCGGCATAGGTGTTGCCGCCGGCGAGGGACTTAAATCGGTAATAGATGAAGTCGGTGGTGAGGTATATGTTTTCGGCACTCCGGCTGAGGAAAATTTCGGCGGCAAGGTATCCATGTCCAAGGCAGGGCTTTTTAATAATATAGATGCAGCTTTAATGCTGCATCCTGCCACCCAAAACGGTCTGGGCTCCGACTCCAATGCACTATATCCGCTTAAGTTTGAGTTTTTCGGTAAAACCGCCCACAGTTGTAATGCCTATATGGGTAATTCGGCTTTAGATGCTGCGGTTATGACTTATCAGGGCATTAACATGCTTAGGCAGTTTACCAAGCCTAAGCAAAGAGTATTTATACACGGTGTTATTAAAAATGGAGGCGAAGCTGCCAATGTTATACCTGACTACTCTTCTATGGAGTATTATTTCAGGGCAAAGACTATCAGCTATGCCATGGAGCTTGCAAAAAAGGCAACAAGTATAGCGGAGGGAGCCTGCCTTGCTACAGGTACTACATTAAAAACTTCCATATATGAATGTCCTTACGAAGATACCGTACTTAATTATAAACTTGGAGAAATCTTAAAAGAGAAGTTTATAGAGGAAGGAATTGAGGATATAAAACCTATAGAAACCGATTCTGGCGGTTCTACAGATGTAGGTGCTGTAAGTTATATCTGCCCTACCATACAAGGATATATAAAAATAGCCGACAGTGAGGTTGCAGGACACTCTATTGAAATGGCTGATGCCACTGTATCCGAGGTAGGAACCAAGGCACTTTACATAGGAGCTGTGGTACTTGCCAAACTCGGTCTTTCACTTATACAGGATGAAAAGTTACTTGACGAGGTCAAGAAAGAACAAAAGGAAAAGCTGGCTGCTATAGGACAGTCGGCAACATAAACAATTATAAATATATCTCCTCCTCTAATCACTTGTACTATTCATGTATTTTATAACAGTAGTGTGATGAGAGATAAAAAACTCCTTATAATTCAATCTTTTTAGCGGTTAACCCTTTTGATAAAGCGAGGTACAAATTCCACAGACGAGGATGTCCAAAGCGTCAGTCCGCCACGGAGTAGGCGGACAAGCGAGTTCCGCAGTCTGTGTGAATTTGTCAAAGCTTTGAAAAAGGGTTGCGGGCATGATTGAATATAAGGAGTTTTTTATAAACATTAATTGTGTATGTTGTTAACTACTCGCACAGATAAATTATAAGTATACAAAATACATTTTACCTGTTACAATGTAAGAGTTACTAATATCCTGAATTTCTTGTTATTTTCAGTTTATCAACTATTGATCGCTATATTCTTTGCAAAACTCAACTAAAATCAACTGCTTCATTTATAGCTGCAAGGACCAAGAAGTAGTCTAAGTAAGTTTTGGATGCTTACAACAACTTAGGTGACTACAGGATGATGAACATTTGAAATGATTGTTTGGGCAAGGATAAAAAATAATACATAAGACATAATTTATCGGAGATTTTATTTATGGAAGATATGACTCTTACTAAACTGTCAAAAGACTGCGGGGGGTGAGCCTCCAAAATAGGTCCGAGCGACCTTTCGCAGGTACTGCGTAATTTGCCGAAGTTTGATGACCCGAACTTACTTGTAGGCTTTGATACTGCTGATGATGCCGCAGTTTACAAACTTACAGATGAACTTGCACTTATACAAACAGTGGATATATTCCCTCCTGTAGTAGATGACCCCTATGTGTACGGTCAGATAGCTGCTACCAACTCATTGTCCGATGTATGGGCTATGGGCGGAGAAGCCAAGTTATGTATGAATGTTTTAATGTTTCCTGAAACCGTTCCCTTTGAAGATGTCAATGCCATATTAAAGGGAGGGTATGACAAGGTTAAAGAAGCCAATGCCATAATAGTCGGCGGTCATACAATAAAAGACGAAATACCTAAGTACGGTCTATGTGTATCGGGTATCGTTCACCCTAATAAAATATTAAAAAACAACAGTATACAAGACGGTGATGCCTTAATACTTACTAAATCAATAGGTACAGGTGTGCTTGTAAATGCTTATCGTGGAAAAATCATAAAAGATAATGAATATGATGCTATGATAAAAAGCATGACTACACTTAATAAATGTGCGGCAGATGCTATAAAAGACATAGAAGGTGTTCATGCCTGTACCGATGTAACCGGATTTTCTCTTTTAGGTCACAGTTTTGAAATGTGTGAAAATACCGGCTTCAGTATAGTAATAGACCATAAAAAAATACAGTACTTAACAGGTTCCCTAGCCTATGCGAACATGGGACTTGTTCCTGCTGCCACATACAAAAACAAATCCTTCTTAAGGGCAAATGTCAGTTTTGCAAGCAAGTTTGAAAGCTCTTATGTCGATTTGCTTTTTGATCCTCAAACTGCCGGAGGACTCTTATACAGCGTAGCCAAGGAGCACTCTCAAAGAGCCTTCGAAGCCATAAAAAAAGTCTGCCCTGAGGCTGAAATCATAGGTCATGTGGAAAAGTTCCAAAATAAGGAAATTATAGTTGTGTAATTTTACTATATGGCATGGTATTTTTAGTATGCACTGTAGAAAACTTTAAAATAATGCTTACTCTATTGACTTTTTTTTAGTCAGTTGATACAATATAATTGTGTTTCAGTTGGGCTTTAGTTTCACATATTTTTATAAGATATAACTTAAAGACTTATTTATATTTTATAAAAATATGTGAGGATTTGGTTTCAAAGAAATGCAAATATATTCTAATTAGGGGGTACCATCATGCATAACGGTACAGTTAAGTGGTTCAATGCTTCAAAGGGATACGGATTCATCACAGATGATGCAGATCAGAGTGAGATTTTCGTACATTTCTCAGGGATCAATTCAGAGGGCTATAAGTCTCTTGAAGACGGTCAAAAGGTTTCTTTTGATACTACTGAGGGCAACAGAGGCATTCAGGCTGTTAATGTTACTGTATTGGCTTAATTACTCTTAAGCAAGATGGGGAGACTCTGATTATAGGTCAGAGTCTCTTTATTTAATCAAATAATTCTACCCTAATCATCAAACGATCCGGAGGTACAATGGATTTATTCGATTATATGCGTGAAAAAGAACTGGAGCAAAGCGCTCCCTTAGCTTCCCGCATACGGCCACAAACTCTTGATGATATAGTCGGACAAAAACACATACTAGGTAAAAACAAATTTCTTTACAGAGCGATCAAGGCTGATAAATTAAGCTCTATCATTCTCTATGGTCCGCCGGGCTGCGGAAAGACAACCATAGCTAAGGTCATATCTTCCACTTGCAGTACGGACTTTATTCAGCTCAATGCTACAGGTACCGGCAAGAAAGATATGGAAGAAGCCATAAGTAAATCAAAAAATACCCTTGCAATGTATCAAAAAAAGACTATATTATTTATAGATGAGATTCATAGATTCAACAAAGCGCAACAAGATTATCTTTTACCGTTCGTAGAGGACGGTACTGTAATATTGATCGGTGCTACGACCGAAAATCCTTATTTCGAGGTTAATTCCGCTTTAATATCAAGATCTACCGTACTTGAACTTAAATTACTTTCCGTTCAGGACATTAAAGAAGTACTTCTTAGATGTCTTAAAGATCCCAAAGGGCTTTTAAATTATAAAATAAATATAAGTGATGAGGCTCTAAACTTTTTAGCACAGGCAGCAGGCGGAGATGCAAGAGCCGCTATCAATGCGCTTGAAATAGCCGTAACTACTACTGACATAGGAAGTGACGGTTACATCAATATAGATTTGGAAGTTGCAAGCGAATGTATACAGAAAAAAAGCATATCTTATGATAAATCCGGCGACAATCATTATGATACCATCTCCGCTTTTATAAAAAGTATGCGTGGCTCCGACCCTGATGCAAGCGTGTACTATCTTTCAAGAATGCTTTATGCCGGAGAAGATATCAAATTCATAGCAAGAAGAATTATGATCTGTGCAGCGGAGGATGTGGGCAATGCCGACCCTATGGCTTTGGTACTTGCAACTTCGGCAGCCGAGGCTGTGGAAAGACTCGGTATGCCCGAAGCAAGAATAGTGCTTGCTCAAGCCGTACTTTACATAGCCAATGCACCAAAAAGCAATTCCGCTATAAAAGCCATAGACTTGGCAAATGCTTCCTTAGAAAAAACCTTGATATATGAGATACCTATGCACCTTAGAGATAAGCATTACAGTGCCGCTACTTCACTTGGACGAGGTGTGGGATACCTTTATCCCCATGACTATCCAAAACACTTTGTTGAACAAAACTACCTTCCTAAAGAGATGTCGGAATATCAATTTTACCATCCTTCAGGCACAGGTTTGGAACAAAAACATACAAAAAGGATTATAAAGGACAGTGAACGATATGATGAAGGATAAACTTGAAACATTAACGATTTTACAACTTAGAGAACTTGCAAAGCATGAGGGTCTGAAAAAATTTACCGCTTTAAATAAGCATGATTTAGTTTCTCTTTTAGTTGAGCATTATGAAGCAAAAGTAGATGCCGAAGAAGAGAGTGTAGAACCGCCTAAGGCTTTACACAAGGAAGAAACGCTGTCTCATAGTGCCAAAAAACAGCAAAATGATGAAAAAATCCCTATGGAGATGAGGGAGCTTGACTCAGGTATAATCGCACACGGTATATTGGAAGTTATGCCTGACGGTTTCGGTTTTATAAGGTGCGAGAACTTTCTTCCCGGAGACAATGATGTCTATGTAGCACCTTCGCAAATAAAAAGATTTAAGCTAAAAACCGGCGATATAATAAGCGGTTCAAGACGAGTAAAAGCAAGTGCCGAGAAATTTGCCGCCCTGCTTTATGTACAAACTGTAAACGGTTACAGAGTATCCGAGCTTGAGCACAGACCTAACTTTGAAGATTTGACACCTATTTTTCCGGATAAGCGTATACCTTTAGCAAACTTCCCCTCTTCTCCTACTTCAATGCGTGTAATGGATATAATATCTCCTATAGGAAAAGGACAAAGAGGTATGATAGTTTCTCCTCCTAAGGCGGGAAAAACGACTTTGCTTAAAGAAGTGGCTAAGGCGGTACTTAAGAATGAACCGGATATGAATATCATCATTCTCTTAATAGATGAAAGACCTGAGGAAGTTACCGATATAAAAGAAGCCATCACCGGAGAACAAGTCGAGGTTATATATTCTACTTTTGACGAGCTTCCTGAGCGTCATAAAAGAGTATCCGAAATGGTAATAGAAAGAGCTAAAAGACTGGTAGAACATGGAAAAGATGTTATCATACTGCTGGACTCCATTACAAGACTTGCAAGAGCCTATAACCTCACTATAGCCTCAAGCGGAAGGACTCTTTCAGGAGGTCTTGACACTGCTGCACTCCATATGCCGAAAAGATTTTTCGGTGCTGCAAGAAATACCAGAGAGGGCGGCAGCCTTACTATACTTGCAACTGCCTTAGTAGATACCGGAAGCCGTATGGATGATATAGTGTATGAGGAATTTAAGGGAACCGGCAATATGGAGCTTGTTCTTGACAGAAAGCTTTCCGAAAAACGCATATTCCCTTCTATAGATATACTAAAAAGCGGTACAAGAAGGGATGATCTGCTTTTAAGCTCTGCGGAACAGGAAGCCCTCAGGATAATAAAGAAATCCACCAACTCAAACAAGGCTGAGGAAAGCGCCGAAAGAGTTATAAGCCTTTTTGCGGACACTCGTAATAATAAAGAGTTTGTAGAGCATATTATTAAAAGACAAACTGTATAATGACGGTTTTTCGGATAGTTCGCAACATAAACAATTATAATAGTTTGTGGGGATAACTTATAAAATCAGTTAATAAAAAACTCCTTATATTCAATCATACTCGTAAGCCTTTTTCAAAGCTTCGACTTTATTTTACAGAGCGGAAAACTCATGTATCTTGCCTTATCAAAAGGGTTAAATGCTACAAAGATTGAATTATAAGGAGTTTTTAGATTGCGTTTAAGTTCTCATGCAGCGCTACTCACCTTTGTTTTGTTTCTGCTATGAAAGCTGCCGCTTTATTACAACTCCATATGAACCAAATTTCTGATTTTATCAAATAAGGTATCGTATTTTTCTATATTTTCTTTTATTTCTTTAGCTTTGTCCGGATAATCGCTGATAATACCTGCCACCGGGCTATACACATATTTTTCTATTATTTTTTCTTTATTAACTGTCCATATATATATTTTCTTATTAGCCCAAAGCGCCTGCCATACCAAATGTTCTCTATAAGAAAAGTCCTCTACTACAAAAAAGTCCACATCCGCATTTAAAAGATTCCCGAAATAAAACGGCATTATATAACCTATATCCATATACTTATGTGTTTTATGGATTTTTTCTACTACATTAAGATCAAGAGACATTACCTTATACTTGTCATCTATTTCAAGTTCTTTCATTTTCTTCATAAATAAATCAACATAATTATCAGGCTCGCCTCCATGAAGCTTAATCTCAACTATTAAATTGATTCCAAGCTCCTTTGCCTTTTTTACATAATCATCAAAAGAAACTATGTGCCCTGTAAAACCGTTATTTGAAATCTCCATTCCGACCAAATCATCATACAGCATATCTTTTATGTCGGCATTTATTTTAGCTAACCTAAATAAGTTAAAATCATGCATAGCTATAAACTTCTTATCCTTAGTCATCATTATATCGACCTCGGCATAGTTAAGTCCGGCTTTCTTGGCTCCCTCCAAGGCTTCCAATGTATTTTCTACAGCATTTTTTGTAAATCCTCTATGTGCAACTATTGTGAGTTCTTTATTCACCTTCATTGTCCTAAGCTTTGCTTCCTGATATACAAAGTCAACTGTAAATAAACTTATACTTAAGATAAAAGCCAATGCAAAGCCCATGTATGAGTGCTTATTTTTTTTATACACTCTCCTATCCTCATCCTCTTTTTTATCGATTACCGTATGTATAAGTATAGTCATGGTAGTAAGCTTAAGTATAGCTTCAGATATTATATTAACGGTTCTAAGTAAACTTAGAACAAAAGAATACAATGCTATATGCTCACCGCTGGCATCTAAAGCCAGAGCGGTATACATTACCGTTTTATAAATAAGTGTTTTTCCGGCAAGAAGAATCAATATAATTAAAAATACCCTGAATACATCCTTACAGCACACTCCAAATGACTTGGTTTTTATAAAGCTTTCAAAAAGACAGGCTGAAAAATTTTTATCGCCTAATACAAAGATGGGAAAAGTATACATAAATCTTATATTCAAATACATAATAAATATTGATAAAAAATATACAAAGTATTTGAACATTCCGGTTCTTAAAAACTCATCTATAAAAAATGTAGGCATATACACAGAGCTTGTTAAACTCAGAGAAAGTCCTATATAAGTAAGCCTTATAGTTAAAACAATATATGCGATAAAAAGTAAAACCTCTATAAATGCAAAGCTTTTATCCGGTTTCAGGAGCTTTTTAAGCATAGCTCTTGCACTTACTTGGGATTTAAGTTTAGAAGGCAGACATAAATATATTAAAATATACACTTCCGCACATACCAAAATTACTATCAGAAGTAAATATATTATAAAAACTATCAAAGAAAGAGGGTTGATAAACAAATACAGCGCATTATCAACTCCGAAGTGTGATAAATCTGCTAAGGATAAGCTTAGATAAAAAATCTCTCTTGCCAAGCTTATCCCTACAATTATCGTAAATATTTTTATTATACAACTATAAAATACTGATGCTATATTGAGACTTTTTACTATATATTCATTATTTTGTAAAAAGACATATAGTTTTTTCAACATTTAACATTTGTTCCTTTTAATAACATTTTGTATTAGAACACCGATATACGATCCGCAAAAGATTTCAATAAGCGCTAAGCAAATACAAGTTAATCCCTATTTTCCATAATATAAGCTATTAATCTTATCTTACACAGTTTCGGTATAAGAGATGATATAAAATGCAACATTTTATAAAACCTGTTTGTAATTACAAGCTCTTTCTTTTGCTCGTATGCTCGCATTATATCATACGCAACTTCTGACACCTTGGCTTTCGGATAGGACAGATCGTTTTTATTTATCAAATCCGTATCGGTAGGTCCCGGGCAAGCTGTAAGTATGTGTATACCCTGTTTTCTAAGCTCGGCAGCCATAGCAAGACTGTAGTGATATAATCCCGCCTTAGATGCGGAATAGGTTGCCATATATGGATGAGGACAGAATGCAGCCATAGAAGAAATATTTATAATAGAACCTTTCTTTCCTTTTTCTGTCCACTTTCTCACACAGTATTTTGAAAGTTCTATGGGTGATATAAGATTGGTGTACATAAGACTTATGTCATTCTTTAACTCTATATTTTGAGCCTTGTCCACATGCAATATACCGGCACAGTTAATAAGCAAGTCTATAACAATTCCCTGCTCCTCCAATAAGGAAACCAATTTTTTCAACCCCTTAGCCAAAGACAAATCAGCTTTTATAACCTTGCACTCTATATTATAAACCTTTTTAAGTTTATCACTTATTTTTTCTAATCTTCCTTCTCTTCTTGCAACAAGCACAAGATCATATCCTTTTTTTGCAAAAAGACCAAGTTTATTTTTCTGGGCATTTTCCTGAAGCTGTTTAAGTTTTGTATTTTTCTTATCATATTTTTCATACCACCATGCATTTCCGGTAGCAACCATTTTTTCATTTATATTTTCATTATTATAATAAACTGTTCCTAATAGCCTTCCATATCTGTCATTTTTATTTCCTTCTATTCTGACTGTTTTTCCACGTATAAGCTTTATCAGGAATTCCTTG
>ERZ773003.1661-NODE-1661-length-12364-cov-74.953286_pt1 | contig 12364 bp, 10 predicted proteins | sample MGYA00580668_ERZ773003 | MGnify/ENA primary metagenome ERZ773003 (study PRJEB29015, sample SAMEA2738002) | human oral metagenome | biome: human oral; feature: human-associated habitat; material: dental | place: China | collected 2126 ... | reverse complement strand
CCTGACCTCTTGCATGCCATGCAAGCGCTCTCCCAGCTGAGCTATGCCCCCGCGCATCTGCGCTGACAAAGGGTAGTATATCGAAAAGCATACACGTTGTCAAGACAGATTTTTGGCGCATACCCGCACCGTTGTGGCATATTCTATACTTTCTCGTTGCGAGCCTGATACGTCCCGCTGAGAATATCCTTCCACCATGTCTCATGTTCCCGATACCACGTGATGGTGCTCTGGATGCCATCGGCAAATGTTGTGATGGGCTTCCAGCCGAGTTCACGTTCCATCTTCGCCGGATCAATCGCGTAGCGCCGATCATGTCCCTTGCGGTCCGCAACATAGGAGATCTGTTCCTCGCTCCTGCCGAGCGCGTACAGGATTGTTCGGACGACCTCAATGTTTGAGCGCTCATTGTGCCCGCCAACATTATAAACCTCGCCAAGTTTTCCCCTGCGCACGATAGAGTCAATCGCCGCACAGTGATCATCGACATGCAGCCAATCACGCACATTGAGCCCATCGCCATAGACGGGCAACTTCGCCCCCTGCATCGCGCGAATGATCATGAGGGGGATGAGTTTCTCGGGGAATTGGAAGGCTCCGTAATTGTTGGAACAACGCGAGATCGTAATCGGTAGGTCGTAGGTGCGTGCATACGCCTGCACGAGAAGATCTGCGGATGCCTTGGATGAGGAATACGGGCTTGATGCGTGAAGAGGTGTCTCCTCCGTGAACAGGAGATCAGTCCGGTTGAGCGGCAGATCACCGTAGACCTCGTCCGTAGATACCTGATGATAGCGCTGAATACCGTATTTACGACAGGCATCAAGCAGAACGCTCGTCCCGATGATATTTGTCTGAAGGAAAATCTCAGGATTCTCAATGGATCGGTCAACATGGGACTCCGCGGCAAAATTCACGATGATATCCGGCTGCGTGCATTCAAAGGTCGTATAGACAGCTCTCCGATCCGCGATATCGCCACGCACAAACGAGAACTGTGAATAATACTCTTTGGCCGCATCGAGCGTCGCAAGGTTTCCCGCGTATGTCAGCGCATCATAACAGATAATCTGATCTTCTGGATGCGTGCGCAGCTCATAGTAGATGAAATTCGCGCCGATAAATCCTGCGCCGCCGGTGACGATGATCTTCATAGTCTCTGCTCCTTTTCTCTTCACTTTGTAGAGTATTCGACATACATGGGCTTTTCCCTTTTCGTCCGATTGGCGTGAAAAGTGATTTACACAAGCCAAACGCACGTGCTATAATCTTTTTAAGGAGGGATAAGAATGCGTGAGCGTACATACATTGCCATTGATCTCAAGGCATTCTATGCCTCGGTTGAATGCATGGAACGCGGACTGAATCCACTGACCACGCATCTTATCGTTGCGGATGAGAGCCGCACGAGCAAGACCATCTGTCTCGCTGTCTCTCCTGCCCTTAAAGCACACGGCATTGGCGGACGCCCGCGTCTCTTCGAGGTCATCCGCGCCATAGAACGGGCAAATGCCCGGCGCCGCAGCCGCGCTCCGCAACATACGCTTGCGGGGGAAACGACAGACGCACAGGAACTTGTGGCAAATCCGGCCCTTGCCATTGCCTATCATATTGCTCCCCCGCGAATGTCACTCTATATGGACTACAGTATGCGCATCTACGAGACCTACCTGCGCCGTATTTCGCCGGAAGACATTCACATCTACTCCATTGATGAGGTCTTTATTGATGTGACGAGCTATCTAGAGACAGAGAGGATCTCGGCGCATGCGTTCACCATCCGCCTCATCCGCGATGTTCTGCGGGAGACGGGCATCACGGCGACAGCAGGAATCGGCCCAAATCTCTACCTTGCTAAGGTCGCGATGGACATCGTAGCAAAACATATCCCGCCGGATTCCGACGGCGTTCGGATCGCAGAACTGGATGAAATGAGCTACCGGAGACAACTTTGGACGCATCGTCCGCTCACAGACTTTTGGCGGATTGGAAGAGGTTACACAAGGAAGCTCGAGGAACACGGTCTCTATACGATGGGCGATATCGCACGCTGTTCTCTTGGCAAGGCGAATGAGCGTCACAATGAGGATCTCCTCTATCACCTCTTCGGCATTCAGGCAGAGCTGCTGATCGATCACGCATGGGGATGGGAACCCACGCGTATGGAGGATATCAAAAGCTACCGTCCAAAGGCGCGCAGCACCCATATGGGACAGGTGCTTCAAATGCCGTATACAGCAGAAAAAGCGCGCCTCGTTGTCTGGGAAATGGCAGACGCACTCTCTACCGAACTTGCTGAGAAACGTCTCACGAGTGATCGGCTGGAACTGACAATCGGCTATGATATCGAATGCCTGACGAGACCTGATATCCGCGATCTCTATCGCGGACGCGTACGCACGGATCGATACGGCAGGCGCATTCCATGGCCGGCACATGGCAAGGTTCTCATCAAACGGAGCGCATCAATGCACATGATCATGGATGCGGTAACTTCTCTGTATGATGAGATCATAAATCCCACACTCCTCATCCGCCGCATTACACTTGCGGCACATCATCTGATAACGGAGGAGCAGCACAATTCTGCTGCCAAGCAGATGAGCCTTTTCTCTGCAGAGGAAACTGCTCAGAACATGCGCACGGAAGCGGAGAGAACTGCGCAGGAAAAGGAAACGGCACTGCAGCAGGCGCTTGTCGCGATCAAAAAAATATATGGAAAAAACGCCATCCTGCGCGGAGCAAATTTGGTTGACGGTGCTACCGCGCGTCTGCGCAATAGCCAGATCGGCGGACACAAAGCATAGGAATAGGAAAGGAGAACCTTTTGCAGCACAGAATAGAAGACTATGCCGACATCATTGACATGGTGCGCCCGGTTTCGAAGACACATCCGCCGATGTCACTGCGCGACCGTGCGGGACAGTTCGCCCCATTCTCGGCGCTCACAGGCCTCCATGTCGCTGCAGATCGCACTGAAAAGCGCAATAACGCGCAATACGACGGGCATCATTCTCCCCCGCACCGCAGTTGACAAAGGCACTATAGATCGTTAGAATATTATCCATATCGGGGTGTGGCTCTGCTGTTGACAAAGCACATCGTCTCCAAATGATGCGTCTTCGAACACGCGCCCAGTGAGCCCGATCATTTATACGTCATAGGAGCCAGAAACCCTGAGTGGGCTGGCTTTTTCTTATTCTGGAGGAACTATGGGAAACGAAAGCAGGCGCTGCAGCTGGGTCAATCCGAATGATCCGATGTATGTGAAGTACCATGATGAGGAGTGGAGCAAGCCGCTTCACGACGAGCGAGCACTCTACGAACTATTTATCCTCGAGACGTTTCAGGCGGGGCTGTCGTGGGCAACCATCCTGCACAAGCGCGAGAACTTTCGGCGCGCATACGAGGGATTCATCCCCGAACGGGTTGCTGCCTTTGATGCAGCAAAAATTGAAGAGTTGATGCAGGATGCCGGGATTATCCGCAACCGCCGCAAAATCGAGGCAAGCATTATAAATTCCCGCATATTTCTCGAGATCGCACGCGAGTTCGGCTCATTCGACCGCTATATCTGGGGCTTTACGAATGGAAAGTCCGTGCGCGAAAGCTGCGAACTTCGCACAACGTCGCCGCTCTCGGATGAAATCTCAAAGGATCTCAAACGACGCGGCATGAAATTCGTTGGTTCAATCTGCATCTATTCAACTCTGCAGGCAATCGGCGTGCTTGCCGCACATACAGATGAATGCGATTGGAGCAAAGCATGAGGAGCACGGGGTCCCCACACCTCGCAGCTCTGCGCGCCGCTTTCCCCTACACCGCCCCAATTTTCGCAGGATTTCTCTTTCTCGGACTTGCCTACGGGATCTATACCAATGTCTCAGGCTTCTCGTTCTGGTATCCGATGGCGATGAGTACTCTCATTTTCGGCGGATCACTCGAATTCATTGCAACGGCACTCCTCCTCAGTCCGTTTGCACCGCTCCAAACCTTCCTCCTCGCATTTATGGTTCAGGCACGCCATATCTTCTACGGGATCTCAATGTTTGAAAAGTACCGCGGCACGGGCTGGAAGAAGCCCTATCTCATCTATGGCATGTGCGATGAGTCCTTCTCGATCAACTATACGGCAAAGATCCCGCAAAACATTGATGCAGGCTGGTTTATGTTCTTCGTAACCTTGCTGAACCAGATCTATTGGGTTGCAGGCGCGACCATCGGCGGTCTCGTCGGTGCAAACCTCCCCATCAATACGGAGGGCATCGAGTTTGCGATGACGGCGCTCTTTGTCGTCATCTTTTTGGAACAGTGGCTGAACGATCCGCAGCACTATACAGGCATCCTCGGACTTGCCGCAGCAGCTGCTTCCCTCATAATCTTCGGCAGAGATGCATTTATGATTCCGTCCATGCTCATCATTCTCACAGGCTGCCTCGCTGCACGCCCGCTCATTGAGGGGAGGACGACAGCATGAGTTTCCCAGAGGAATGCATCACCATTGGTCTTTGTGCTCTTGCGAGTGTACTCACACGAGCACTGCCTTTCCTTCTCCTCTCAGAGAAGAAGCCGACACCGCCCATCGTCCGCTACCTCGGCAATGTCCTCCCTGCTGCGGTCTTTGGGATGCTCATCATCTACTGTCTCAAAGACACCTCTTTTCTGAACGGCAGCCATGGCCTGCCAGAAATTACCGGCATCATTGCAACAGTGCTGCTGCATCTCAAATTCCGCCAGATGCTCCTCTCCATTGGTGGCGGCACCGCAGTCTATATGACTCTGATTCAATTTATATTTATTCCATAGAACATAAAAGACCTCTCTGCAGAACTCTGCAGAGAGGTCTTTTCATATGTCTGATGATCTTTTACATGTAATCATCCGCAGTGCGTGTCTTTGTCTTCTTGCTGACGCCAAGCATCCGTGCGATGCGGTCAACAATGACGTAGAACACGGGGATTAGGAAGATACCGAGAATGGTGGCAAAGAGCATGCCCCCGACAACGGCAACACCCATGCCGTTACGCGCTGCAGCTCCGGCACCGGATGCCATGCAGAGCGGCAGACAGCCGATGATAAAGGCAAAGGATGTCATGAGGATCGGGCGCAGACGCAAACCCGCCGCCTGAATCGCCGCTTTCAGCGGATCCATGCCGCGGTCCACGCGCACCTTTGCAAACTCGACAATCAGAATTGCATTCTTTGCTGCAAGACCGATGACCATGATGACGCCGATCTGCATGTAGACACTGTTCTGATAGCCCGCCGCAGGGATGCCAATCGTACCAAAGATCAGCGCAAGGATATACTCAGAGAAGAGCGCCCCAAAGATGCCCGTCGGTACAGTAAAGAGAACTGCAAATGGCACGCTCCAGCTCTCATAGAGTGCTGCAAGGCAGAGAAAGACAAACACGAGCGCAAGTGCAAGCACCTGCATGGTCGAATCCGCAGATTTCTGCTCCTCGCGGCTCTGTCCCGACCACTCGATGTTAAAGCCGGAGCCCGCATGTTTCTGCACAATCTCGGTGATGGCTGCCATCGCCTCACCCGAGCTGTATCCGCTGCCGGAACTGCCCTGGAACGTGATCGAACGCGCACCGTTGAAGCGGCTGATCTGCGTGGGTCCTGTTGTAAGTTTTGGCTTCAGGAGCGTATCAAGCGGAACCATGCCGCCCTGAGAGTTGCGGACAAACACGAACTTCGCCGCCTCTGCCTCGGTGCGGTAGAGCACGTCAGACTGGAGGACAACCTTGTAGGTACGCCCGAACTGGTTAAAGTCATTCACTTCGTAGCCGCCAAAGTTGACCTGCAGCGCCGTGAATACATCCGAGAGCTGAACGCCAAGGTTCTTGACCTTTTCGCGGTCGATCTCGTACTGATAGCTCGGCGCATTGATCTTAAATGTCGAGCGTACACCCTGCAGCTCGGGGCGTGTATTCGCCTCTGCGAGAATCGCATTCACGATGTCGTTGAGTTCCGTGTCGGAGTGCCCGCTCATATCCTGTAACTGCAACGACCAACCGCCGACGTTGCCAAGCCCCGGCAGAGCCGGCGGGTTGATGGCGACGACGAGTGCCTCAGGGGCTTCCATCGCACCGACGCGGAACATTGTCCCGACGGCAGCAGCAACGGATTCGTACAGGCTTGTGCGCTGCGACCAGTCCTTCATGCCGACGAAGACAACCGCGCCGTTGGAGTTCGCTCCGCCCGCGAGGATATCAAAGCCGTTGATGGACATGACAGCACTCTGCCCCTTGATCTCGCGCTGTGCTGCCTGCTGGATCTTGTCCACGGTCTTCTGTGTCTGGTTCGTGGACGTCCCCGGCGGCAGCTGAATCGCAATCATCAAGTAGCCCTGGTCTTCCTCAGGGACAAATGTGGTCGGCAAATTCCGATAGATGATCGCTGTGAGCCCGCAGACAATGAGCAAAAAGACAATAGCTATCCGTGATTTGCGGATAAAGTTCGTAACAATCCCGATATAGCCCTTGCGCGTACGATCAAACCAGTTGTTAAATCTGTCGAAGAAGCGGCCGAGAATGCCATTTTTCTCATTTCCCTTCTTCGGCTTCAACATCATCGCGCAGAGCGCAGGAGTCAGCGTCAGAGCGACAAACGCAGAAAGTGCCATCGAGATCGCAATGGTGAGCGCGAACTGCTTATAGAGAACGCCCATCATACCGCCAAGGAAGGCAACAGGAACAAAGACAGCTGCAAGCACAAATGCAATAGCAACGACCGGTCCCTGAACCTCGTCCATCGCACGCTCTGTCGCGTCAATCGGAGAGAGTCCGCTCTCCATATGGTGCTCGACATTCTCAATGACGACGATCGCATCATCGACAACGAGACCGATCGCAAGCACCATAGCAAAGAGGGTCAGTGTATTGATGGAAAAATCCAGCAGCACAAATGCACCGAATGTTCCAATGAGAGATACCGGTACCGCAAGCAGAGGTATAAGCGTTGCGCGCCAACTCTGCAAAAAGAGGAAGATAACAAGCACAACAAGCAGCAGGGCCTCTACAAAGGTATGAACAACCTCTGTGATGGACGCATTGATGTAATCCGTACTGTCAAAGACCGACTTCATCTTGAGACCGGGCGGGAATGTTTTCTCCGCATCCTCGAGGATCTTGCGCACCTCGGCAAGAGTTGTCATCGCATTCGCATCGGAGGTCAGCTGAATACCGAAACCGACAGCGGGATAACCGTTGAATTTTGCAACAATATTGTTGCTTCGTTCCCCGGTCTCAATGCGCGCGACATCTTTCAGGCGGACGAATGTACCGTCCTTGCCCGAAGCGATGATGACGTTGCCGAATTCTTCTGGTGTTGTGAGACGCCCCTGCACCTTGCCGGTGAACTGCTTTTCCTGTCCGTTCACCGTCGGCATACCGCCGACCGTACCTGCAGGTGCCTGCACATTCTGCTCGTTGATCGCCGTCGTGATGTCTGCAACGGTCAGCCCGAGCTCTGCGAGGCGATCCGGATTCATCCAGACGCGCATCGCATAGTCCGCACCGAATACCTGCACCTCGCCCACGCCGTTGACACGCTTGATCGCGTCGAGGAAGTAGAGCGTCGCATAGTTCTTCATGAATGCGCGGTCATACGTGCCGTCCTCAGAGTACATCGAAACAAAGTATGCCATCTGTCCCGAGGACTTGCGCGTTGTAACGCCCGCCGCCTGAACGGAGGACGGAAGGCTCGCATTTGCACCTGCCGCATTGTTCTGTACCTTGACAGCGTCCATGTCGCCGTCTGTACCGACTTCGAAGGTGACGGAGAGGCTGTACCGTCCCGTATCATCGGAGGTGGAACTCATATAGTCCATCCCCTGGGTGCCGTTGATCTGCTCCTCGATGACCTGCGCCACCGTCTCATTGACAACAGCGGCACTTGCGCCGACATAGTTCGCCGAAACGGCAACGGTCGGCGGCGAAATCTGCGGGTACTGCGCAATCGGCAGGGAGAATCCTGCAATCGTACCGACGATGACAATCATCACCGCAATGACGATTGCAAAGATCGGCCGATGTATGAAAAATTTTGCCAAAGGATTCCCTCCTTACTGCGCGGGCGTAAGTGCGCTCGTGTTGAAGCTGGAGGAATCCCCCTCGATTGAGAAGCCCATCTCGTCCGCAGTCACCATGGTCACTGCAAGATCGCCGCCCTCCTGAAGGGTCGTAAGTCCCTCGACCACGACAATATCCGAAGCATCGAGACCATCCTTGACCACATAGTAGCTGCCGATCTTATCCCCGACGGTAATCGTGCGTGCCACAGCCTTGTTGTCCTCTCCTACCAGCATGACAAAGGACTTGCCGAGCAACTGCTGAACAGCGCGCTCCGGAACGAGGATTGCATTCGGAAGGGTATCTCCGATGAGGCTGACACGGGCAAACATACCCGGCAGCAAAAGACCATCGGGATTATCAAAGAGCGCTTTGACCGTCAGTGTTCCCGTCTGCGCGGCAAGCGCCCGGTCTACTGTTGCAATATGCCCGATAATCGGATACTTCGATCCGTTAGAGAGTGTAAGCCCCACTACAACCGCACTGATGCCTCCCGTCTTTGCTGCCTGTTCGACAAATGTGAGATACTCATTCTCCGAGAGACTGAACTGCGCATAGATCGGATTGGATGTCCCCATCGAGACCAGCGTCGTCGTTCCCGCGGAAACAAATGTGCCGAGAGCAACATCATCTACGGAAAGCTGCCCCGCCATCGGTGCATAGATCGTCGTATCGTCAAGGTTCTCCTGTGCCTGGCGCAGAAGTGCGATATTCGCTGCAACGGCAGCCTCATAAGCATTGACCTGAGCCTGCTGTGTAGAGAGGGTTTGCTCTGAGATGGCTGCACTGGCATAGAGCTGCTGATAGCGGCCAAGATCCATGCGGGCATTATTGAGCGTTGCCTCGGACTGGGCAAGTGTCGCCTTCGCCTGAAGAACCGCGCTCTCATACTGACGCGAATCAATACGGTAGAGCGGCTGTCCTGCCGCAACAAACTGTCCACCGGTAATATACTTCTCGACAATATTGCCGGAGACACGTGACTGGATTTTCACCTCGTCCGTACCTGCGATTTGTCCTGCATAGACATACGTAAGCGGCGTGTCTTGGCGCAGGACATTCATTGCCTTCACCTGCGTTGGGCGCCCGCCTGCCGGCTGCTGAGCTCCGCAGCCGATAAGAAAAGAACTCAGTGCCAGAACACCAACAACGGCGAGAACACGAACCTCTTTCCGAATACCAAACAAATAAAAGACCTCCTCTTTTCCCATTCCCAAGGCCGATGGCATTTTCAAAACGCTCTTTTATGAAGAAAGGGCAGGAATCCGCATACGGGAACTCCTGCCATAGCGTCTTTATCTTATCGGAGTCTCCTGTAAAAGTCAAGAAATGATGTAAACTCCAAAGTAGGGTTTAACACAAATTTAACTATACCCGAGATATGCAAGCGCAGCTGCTGCTGCCTGCTGTTCAGCTTCCTTTTTGCTGCGTCCAGCGCCCTCTCCTATTGGTTGATTGTCGACAAGGACGCGCATTGTAAAGCGCTTGTCGTGATCAGGACCGCTTTCAGCAATCAATTCATATACAATGCCTTTATTCCGCCTTTGTTGGATGTGCTCCTGCAGAGTTGTTTTGTAGTCGTGAACGACCTGCGCCTTCTTTATATGATCTGCCTCACGGGAAAGCTGACGTGCCACGTATTCCTTTGCAGTCTCCCACCCGGCATCCAGATAAACAGCGCCGATAACGGCTTCAAAAGCATTCTCGAGATTGTTCTGCCGATCTGCTCCGCCATTGTGAAATTCCCCGCGTCCGAGACGGAGACAGCTGCCAAGATCAAGAGCACGTGCCAAGCGAGCAAGTGTATCGCTCTGCACGAGACTTGCCCGCATCTTCGTCAGCTCTCCCTCGGAACAATCGGGGAAGCGTGCATACAAATACGTGCTGGAGGCAAGCTCCAGCACGGCATCGCCAAGAAATTCCAGACGCTCGTTATGCGGTATGGTGTCTTTCGCTTCATTCGTATAAGAGGGATGGGTCAGCGCCTCATCAAGAAGTGCGAAGTCGTTGAAGGAAACCCCCATCTCCGCAGAAAGGCGCATGAGCTGCGCGCGCCTTTCTTCCTTCATGTGATATGCCATTGTATTACTTCTGATATTTCTTGACAACAAGGCAGGCGTTGTGTCCTCCGAAGCCGAAGGAGTTGGAAATTGCCGCACAGACCTTCTTGGCGCGCGAAGCATTCGGCACATAATCCAAATCAAGCCCCTCATCCGGAGTATCGTAGTTGATGGTCGGCGGGAGCATATCATTCTCGACTGCAAGCGCTGTTGCGATCAGCTCGACGCTGCCCGCTGCACCAAGGAGATGCCCCGTCATCGACTTGATGGAGGAGACCGCCACATTCTTCGCCGCATTGCCCCACACGGTCTTGATCGCCTCGGTCTCACACAGATCATTCATATGTGTGGATGTCCCATGCGCATTGATATAATCCACATCTTCCGGCTTCAGACCGGCATCATCCAACGCAAGCCGCATGCACTTCGCCTGATACTCGCCGTGCGGTGCGGGGCTTGTGATGTGATAGCCGTCCGAGTTTGAGCCGTAGCCGACCAGCTCGGCATAAATATGTGCGCCGCGCGCTTCAGCATGCTCGAGTGTCTCAAGTACAACAAGGCCCGCACCCTCGCCCATAACGAAGCCCGAGCGGTTCTTATCAAACGGACGCGATGCATGCGCCGGATCATTATTGTGATCCGTGCAGAGTGCCTTCATCGCTGCAAATCCTGCGCTTGCCGCCTCAGAGATACTTGCCTCCGTGCCGCCCGCAATCATAATATCCGCCTCGCCGCGCTGCATCACGCGATAGGCATCACCAACACAGTTCGCCCCCGTTGCACACGCTGTCACAACACAGGATACGGGACCATGCAGGCCATAGTTAATTGCGACCTGCCCCGCCGCCATGTTGGCAATCATCATGGGAATGAAAAACGGACTCACGCGCTCCGGGCCTTTATCAAAGAGGCGCTCATATGTGCTGTGCATCGTCTCGATGCCGCCAATCCCCGCACCAACATATGCGCCGATCCGGTCGCGATCCACCTTTTCCAGATCAATCCCTGCATCCTTAAGTGCCATCCCTGCAGATACAACAGCAAACTGCGCATAACGGTCCATGCGCTTTGCTTCCTTCTTATCGATATAGCCATCGACATCAAAGTCCTTGACCTCGCCAGCAATCTGCGCAGCATAGTTCGTCGCGTCAAATCGGGTGATGCGTTCAATGCCGTTCTTGCCTGCGAGCAGGGCATCCCAGAAGGCTTGCTTGCCAATGCCGATCGGCGTGATCGGGCCAACCCCTGTAACGACAATTCTCTTCTTCAAACCAATCGACTCCTTTCCTAGAGCATACGCGCCCTAGTTCGCTGCCTCAAGCTGCTGTTTCAGCTCCTCAAATATCTCATGAACAGTTAAAATCCGATCGATACGCGGCATAAATTCGCCGGTAAAGACGAGCCCGGTCTCGAGGTCCCCCTGCTGTGCACGCGAGAGCGCTCGAATGATGCAGAAGTGATGATCGCACTGCTTGAGGCAGCGGTCACAGACCGTCGGCGGCACAGGCCCCTCCATGATACGCGAGGAGAAAGGGGTGCGGACAGCACGCCCCGGAAGCCCCACGGGGCTGTGGATGATAACAATATCATCCTTCTTTGATTTCAGATAATATTGTTTAAGCGACGGCGCAGCATTGGACTCAACACAGGCAGCAAAGCGCGAGCCAAGCTGCACGCCGTTTGCCCCCATCTTGTACAGATCGGCAATATCCTGCCCTGTGAGGATGCCTCCAGCCGCAAAGACAGGGATCTTCACCGCCGCACGAACATCGGAGATGATATTTCGTACAGACTGATCTGTACCGAGGTGTCCGCCTGCTTCCTTTCCTTCGACGACAACTGCCGCTGCACCGAGCTTTTCGGCAATCTTGGCAAGTTTTGCCGTAGAGACGATCGGAACAATCGGCGTACCGGACTCCTTGCCAAGCTGGAACATATCGCGGGAGAACCCCGCACCGGCGACCACGAGGTCAATTCCCTCGTCAATCGCAATTTTAACAGCATCAGCGAAGTCGCTTGCGGCGACCATCTCATTGATGCCAATAATCCCATTGGGAGAGAGTGAGCGTGCAAGTCGAATCTCATAACGCAGTTCCTTCGGCTTCATGCCGGAGGCTGCTATGAGTCCGATTCCGCCCTCGTTTGCAACGGCGGCTGCGAGCCGCGCCGTGGTGATGCGAATCGCCATACCGCCCTGAATGATGGGGACGGTGGCAATTTTGCTGC
>ERZ773003.1659-NODE-1659-length-12393-cov-5.762684_pt1 | contig 12393 bp, 11 predicted proteins | sample MGYA00580668_ERZ773003 | MGnify/ENA primary metagenome ERZ773003 (study PRJEB29015, sample SAMEA2738002) | human oral metagenome | biome: human oral; feature: human-associated habitat; material: dental | place: China | collected 2126 ... | reverse complement strand
GAGGTCTCGCCAATGCCCTGGGCAAGGGTGTGGGCGGTGCCGGCTACTACAGCGGCAAGGGCTACAGCCATACCAACGATGATGAAGAGGAGGAAATCAAGAAGAAGACGAAGGCGTCGGCATGATTGCCACGCGCGTCTGAGCATAAGGAAGGAGGCTCCCGCTACGGCGGGAGCCTCCTTCTGCTATGTGCATAGGGGGTGGTTTATGATATAATGGAAATCAAAGAAGGGAGTGTTCGACATGAATGCATTACGTCAAGAGGCATTTCGTATGATGGAATCCATGCCCGACGAGGGAATGGCGGATTTGATCCGATACATGAATGAATATCATCGCAAATTCGCCGCGCGGGAGCAACGGCAATATGATGCTCGTGAGAAGGCATTCACCGTCTTGGAGAGCATGAAGCGCAAGGTTCCCGAGTTGGATTATGCTAGAGAACTTGAAGGGTACAGGGAGGAGAAGTATCTTTGATGCGGATCTTGCTGGACACGAACCTTTTGCTTGATTATTTAACGGAGCGAGAACCCTTTTACCAGGCGGCATATCGAATTGTGTTAGGATGCAAAAATCGCGACTATGAGGGGATTGTGGCGGCTCATTCCATTGTGGATATGTTTTATATCCTTCGAAAGCATTTTACAAATTCGGAACGGCGCAAGCTTCTGTTGGCTTTTTTTGAAATTTTGCAAGTAGAGGCTGTTGATGGAGAGAAGTTGCGCACAGCTTTGAAAAATGGGATGTTTTCTGACTTTGAGGATTGCTTGCAAGTAGAGTGTGCCAAATCTGCAGCTGCTGATTTTATCATAACACGCAATGCCAAAGATTATGCTCTGAGTGATGTACCAATCTTGTCGCCAGAACAGTTCGTAGAGAAATTTGGCGGATGAGAAAGGCCTTTGAGTCATAAGGGAAACAGGCAATAAAAAAATCCGACCGCGAGGTCGGATTTTTTTGTGCTATATCAGCGAAGCAGAGCCAAGGCGGAGTAGTGGGATGCCATCGTGTTCATCTGCGCCTTCTGCGCGAAGAGGAAGAGTTTCTGCTGCGTATCGTTGTTCTTGAACTCGCTCGCGGCCTTTGCCATGTCGGTGCCGTTGCTCGTCGTCGAGGCTGCCATGAGGTTTTCTTCCTGCGTGACGAAGTTCGCCGACTGGTAGTTGAGGCGCTGCTGCGCCGCGCCGATGGTCGTCGCCTGGTCGAGCGTCTTGTTGAGCGCCGTCGTGACCTTGTCGAGAGCATCGGCGATGCCGGCGTCCGTGCCGAGGTTCAGCGTGGACTTGCCGTTCGCGTCCGTCAGGCCGAGCGCGGAAGAGCGCATGTCGCCGAGGTTCGTGATGCTCGTCGAGCCGTCGAGAGAGGCGACGTTCGCGGACTTCGAGCCGTCGAGGAGGTTCATGCCGTTGTACTGGATGCCGGCGTTGTCATTGAGCGTGGCGATCGTCTGATCGACCATCTTGCCGAGATCGCGGCGGTCGGAGTCGCTGTTCGTGCCGTTGGCGGCATTGAGGAGCGTCTGCTGCAGCTGGCCGAGCGCTTCGACGGAAGAGCTTACGCCGCCTTCCGCCGTCTTGAGCATGGCGTTCGTGCGCTGCGAATTGGCATCCGACTGGCTGACGGCGGCGATGTTCGCATTCATGCGCATGTCGATGGCATAGGCGGAAGGTCCGAATACGGCGGAAGGGTGCTTCGTGCCGCTCGAAATCTGACGCGCGAGGTTGTTCGATGTATGGTTGATGCGGTTCAAGGTCGAGTGCTGGATGAGGTTGTTTCCGAGTGTGATCGCCATGAGGCAGCACATCCTTTCGTTGGTGACGATATGTTCATTCGTATACGCTCATTATAAAAGAAATTGAAAAAGAAAGCAAGACTTTTTAACTAGAAAAAGCAGAAGTAGGCGCAGGCGGCAAAGTGTGGTATACTATAGGGCAAGGAAAAGAACGCATTTCCGAGGCGCGAGGAGGGGTGTGCCATGGGCAAGCCAATGACGAGTGCAAGAAATGAGGAAAAGATGGAAAGAAAGACGAGCCGGACGAGCCTCGAAGCGGCAAAGCTGATTCGGCAGGCTTCCATAGAGCTGATGAAGAAGAACGCGAAGCTCTACAAGGAGTTGGAGAACCGATGAGCAAGATTCAGTTGGTGGTGGACGATGTGCTTTATTTCCACGAGGAGATGGAACGCGCGTTCCGCATGGAGAAGGGTGTGCGCGACATGGGGCTGCTGGCCTCGGCGGTCAACGCGCCTTTCCAGAGCTTCGGCGGTGTGGAGCTTTATCCGACATTGACGGAGAAGGCGGCGCGGCTGTGCTACGGCATTGCGAAGAACCACCCGTTTTTTGACGGCAACAAGCGCACGGCGCTTCATTCGATGCTGGTGTTCCTCGCGGTCAATGGCTGTGCCTTGGAGGAAGAGGACGCTGTGCTCGAAGAGGTCATCATCGACGTGGCAGCGGGCAATATGGCGTCCGATGAGCTGGCAGCATGGCTGAGCGAGAAGATGCGGCGTCGGGAGATGGAAGGGATGTGGCATGGATGAAGGCATTGCGGCTGTACGGGGCGCGTGATCTGCGTCTGGAGGAAGTGGAGCGCCCCGAGCGCACGAAGGACGAGGTGCTGCTTGAGGTCAAGGCGTCGGGTATCAGCATGTCCGATGTCAAGAGCGTATACGAGACGGGTGCGGCGGAGGGCAATGCGCCGCAGATTCTCGGTCATGAGTTCGCGGGGCGCATCGTCGAGGCGGAGGATGTCGCTCTTATTGGCCGCGCAGCGGCGGCGTATCCGATGCTCTTTTGCGGGCGCTGCATGGCGTGTCTTGACGGCAGGCCGCGCGACTGCGGCGAGATGCAGCTCTACGGCGCGGAGCGTGCGGGCGGTATGGCCGAGTTCGTGGCGGTGAAGAAGCAGAACCTCGTGTTTTTGCCGCCCGACGTGAGCTTCCGTGCAGCGGCGCTGACGGGAGCGGCTGCGGTGGCTCTGCATGCTTTCCGCAAGACGGGCGTAGGCCCTGGATCGACGCTCGTGGTCTTCGGACTCGGCTCGATCGGTCTGGCGCTGGCGAGCTGGGCGCGCGAGGCGGACGTCCGAAACATCGTGCTTGTGGCGCGAACGATGGAGAAGGCGGCGTTTGCTCGCTCCCTGGGCTTTTTGCAGTCAGTCGACATCGAGGGCTCGGACGTCTACAACTACGTCATGCGCCTGACGGGTGGGCGTGGCGCCGATGCGTGCATTGAGGGTCTCGGCGAGGGCGGTGCGCTGGAGACGGCGCTGCTGTCCGTGAAGCGCGGCGGGCGCGTCGTCGTCATGGGAAGGCCGGAGAAGAGCCTTGAGATGACGGGCCTCATGTACGATCTCTTGCTGCAGAAGGAGGTCGAGCTGCACGGCGCATGGAAGAGCAGCCTCAACACGCGTCCTGCCGAATGGCTCGACGCGATGAACGCGATGCGCAGCCATGCGGTCGATGCTGAGGCGCTCGTGACGCATACCTTTCCTTTTGAAAAATACGAGGAGGCGTTCGCCTTGCTGCACGACAAGCAGGAGATGTACTGCAAGGTGCTCTTCGTGAACGGGGAGGAAGCGCATGGCTAAGCGCGGCAAGCGTCAGAAGAGGATGCAGGACGGCTCGGCGAAAAAGCCGCTTCCTGCGTCCGTAGGCGGCTCGCCTGCCGATTTGCTCGGCGAGGCGAGCCGCCTTTTTGCCGCCGCGCGGTACACGGATGTGCGTGCGCTGCTCACGCTTGCGTTTGCCTCTTGGACGGGGGCTTCTGCCGGCGAGGCGGCGCCTGCGCACGATCTCGTGGAGCTTCGCTATGTGTTGGCGGCGTCTCTCGTGCAGCTCGGCGACTATGAGGCGGCGCGTGCAGAAATCGCCCGTATTCGCGAGAGCGCTCCCGCGCACCCGGGCGCGGCGCTGCAGGAGATCTACATCGAGAAGGCCGAGGGCAGGACGCGCACGGAGCTTGAGCATCTCGCTGCGCTCATCTCGTATTTGGAGGAGCGGCTTGCCGAGGAGCCGCCCGCGCCGCTTGCCGCCTACTATCGGAAGTTCCTTGCGGAAAGCTATAGCCTCAGGGGTTCTGCGCTGACGCTCGCGGGAAGTGCCACAGAGGGCGTCCGTGCTTTTCTCGCCGCGAGCCGAATGGAAGCGGATGAAGCGCAGGCCATTGCGGAGTACAGCAACGCGCTCTTTGCGCTCAACTATGTCGCCGTGGAGGAACGTGCGCCTTTTGCGGGGCTGGCCGAGGGCTTCGACGGTTTCTTTTCCCATGTGGAGCGCATGACGCACACGAGGGTGCAGCACGCGCACGCGCGGCTTCGCATCGGCTATATCTCGCCCGATCTCCGTCATCACGCAGTCGCCTTCTTCCTGCTGCCGCTCCTCCGTGCCTTCGACCGCGAGCGCTTCGAGGTCTTCTGCTATGCGAACAACAGCGAGGACGCGGTGTCGCGCACGATGGCGCAGCAGTCGGGTGTTCACTGGAGGAATATCCTCGGGCTTTTGCCCGAGGAGGCGGCGCGGCTCGTCGCGGCGGACGAGATCGACATCCTCTGCGACCTCTCGGGGCACACGAAGGACAATTGCCTCGCCGTCCTCGCGCGAAAGCCCGCGCCCGTGCAGGTTACAGGGCTAGGCTATATGGGGCCGACGGGGCTTTCGACGATCGACTATTTGCTTGGGGATCGGGTGCTGGATGCGGCGGAGGAAGCGGAAGACGCGGCAGCCGAAAGGTGCCGCGGCGCGGTGGAGGACGGCGCGTCGCAGGGCGCGCGGGAAGAGCGGAGCGAGCGTCCGCTCTCCCTGCCGCACAGCCACTTCTGCTATCTGCCGTTCGTCGCGATGCCGGACGTTGCGCCGCCGCCGTGCCTTTCGCGCGGGTATGTCACTTTCGGCTGCTTCAACAACTACAGCAAGGTCACGGACGCGATGCTGCTTCTATGGCGGCAGCTCTTGACAGATGTGCCGGGCGCGCGGCTGCTCTTGAAGAGCAGGCTCTTTGGGAGCGAGGAGGGGCGCTCGCTCGCCGTCGAACGCTTCGAGCGGCTCGGCCTCGATGCGTCGCACATCGAACTGCGCGGCTTCTCTTCGGATTACCTCACCGAGTACGCCGATATGGACATCGCACTCGATACCGCCCCCTATACGGGCGGCTTGACGACGTGCGAGGCGCTCTACATGGGCGTGCCCGTCGTGACGCTCAAGGGCGGGACGCATGGCGCAAGGTTCGGCGCGAGCCTCTTGAAGAATGCAGGGCTTGCCGAGCTTGTCGCCAAGAGTGAGCGAGAGTATGCGGAGATTGCCAAGCTCCTCGCCAGCTCGCCTGAAACGCTCCAAATGCTCCGAGAAAAACAGCGCGACATGCTCCTCGCCTCGCCGTTGATGAACTTTCGCCAATATGTGCAGGAAGTCGAGGCGGCATATGAAAAAGTATGGCGGCGGTGGGAAGAGGCATAGAAAATTTCTTCGACGGCAGCTGTCGTTCTATAGGACGGGGAAAGGTGTAAAGGCGTTTGACACCTTTCCCTGTTCTATGCTAAACTGAATCACGATTGAGGCGGCTCGGCCGCTTGGGGAAAGCGAGGCGGTTTCGTGCCGATCAAAATACCGAACAGCCTGCCGGCGGCGCATGTGCTGGAGAGCGAGAACATCTTCGTCATGGATGCGGAGCGTGCCTACAGCCAGGATATCCGCCCGCTTAGGCTTCTGATCCTGAACCTCATGCCGAACAAGTCGGTGACGGAGACGCAGCTTCTGCGTCTTTTGGGCAATACGCCGCTGCAGGTCGAGGTCGACTTCATCTATACGGAGTCGTATGTGCCGCAGCATACGTCGCAGGACTATCTTGCGGAGTTCTACGGCACGTTTGCCGAGGTGCGCCACAGGAAGTATGACGGCTTCATCATCACGGGCGCGCCCGTCGAGCAGATGGCCTTCGAGGAGGTCGCCTACTGGGAAGAGGTCGCCGAGATCATGGAGTGGAGCAAGAAGCACTGCTATTCATCGTTCCATATCTGCTGGGGCGCACAGGCGGGGCTCTACTACCACTACGGCATCGACAAGCAGGCTACGGGGCAGAAGGTCTTCGGCGTCTACAAGCATCACCTTTGCGTCGAGCACGAACGCCTTTTCCGTGGTTTCGACGATGAGTTCTATGTGCCGCATTCGCGCCATACGGAGATGAAGAAGGCGGACATCAAGCGCGTGCCTGAGCTGACGATCCTCGCGGAGTCAGAGAGCCGCGCGGGCGTCTATGCGATTGCCAATATCGAAAAGAGGCAGTTCTTCATCACGGGTCATGCCGAGTACGATCCGCTTTCCTTGAAGCAGGAGTACGACCGCGATGTGGCGGCGGGGCTTCCGATTGAGATCCCGCAGAATTACTACCCGGAGGACGATCCGACGCGGACGCCCGTCGTGCGCTGGCGCTCGGTAGCGAACCTCTTGTTCGCGAACTGGCTCAACTATTATGTGTACCAGGAGACGCCGTATGAGCTTGACGGGCTTTACCGTGCGGCAGATGATTGAGTTTAGGAAGCGCTGATAGAATGAAGTCGCTCAGATGTATGAAGATGAATGACTGAGTTTATCTGTGATTCCATCAGAGAAGGAGAGACGGAAAGAAAAATGAAGATGAAACGATGGCTGGCGGCCACCCTTCCCCTCGTTTTTCTCGCGGCGACGGCAGAGGCGGCGCCTCATGTGTCGCCGAATATCTACGAATGGGTGCAGTCCTCGGCGCGTGCCAATTACTTCTTCAACAAGAGCGTCATGCACTACGAGCTTCTTGCGAATGGTGTGTTGAACCCGCGCGTGCTCATCGTGCCGACCTTGCAGACATACGACGATGTGGCGATTGCCGATGTCGTTGCCAAGAGGCGCTGGCGCGGCGAATCGCTCGCTGGCTACGACGACCTTGTGGGTGAGGCGGAGTACTTGCGCATCGACCTTGCGGCGGGGACTTCGACCCTAGAGCGTGCCGACGATCTCAATAGCACATGGTCGTCCATCACGACGACGTTCCCAAAGAATGTGACGGTTATCAAGGATCTGCCTGAGAAGAGCTTGGAGCGCAAGTTCCTTGAAGCGGTACTCGCCTACGAACGAGGGCATCGCATGGAGATTGCCGCACAGACGAAGAAGACGCTGACGACGGATGATTTGAAGCGGATGGAAGAGCATGAGCGTGAGGATCTGACGGCGTCCTTGCTGGGAGGATTCACACAGGCATCCAAAGAAAAGGTGCAAAAGGATCATGGGACAGAGGCTGATAGAAAAGGCGGAGAATGAGCATAGCTTGTGCGAGGAGGAGCTTGCCTGGCTTTTGACGTCTTCTGCTGCAGAAGAGCCTCTTGCCGCCGCTGCCGACCGTGTGCGGCGAAAGTATGTGGGCGACGGCGTGCATCTTCGCGGACTCATCGAGTTCACGAATATTTGCCGACAGAACTGCTTTTACTGCGGTCTGCGGCGCGAAAATGAAAGGGCAGAGCGCTATCGTCTACGCCCGCGGGAGATCGTGCGTCTGGCACGAAATGCACGCCGCTATGGCTATCGGACGGTCGTGCTGCAGGGGGGCGAGGACGGCTATTGGCATGTCGAGCGACTCGCCCCTGTCCTGCGCGAAATACGGGCTTTGGGGCTTGTCATCACGCTTTCCATCGGCGAGCGCACAAAAGAGGAGTATCGTGCGCTCAAGGAAGCGGGGGCAAGCCGTTTTTTGCTTCGTATCGAGACGACGGATCGCGAACTCTACGAAAGGCTAGACCCGGGCATGAGCTGGGAGGCGCGCCGTGCATGCCTCGCTTCTCTGCGTGCGCTTGGCTATGAGGTCGGCACAGGTTCGCTCGTGGGACTGCCTGGGCAGTCGGTCGAGTCTCTGGCTCGTGATATTCTCTTTTTTCGGGAGCTTGATGCGGACATGGTGGGCATCGGTCCCTTCATACCGAACGGCGATACGCCACTCGGCGAGGCGGCGGCGGGCGACATTCACTTGACGCGGCGCATGGTTTCGCTCTTGCGGCTTCTCCTGCCCGAGGCGAACATTCCGGCGACGACGGCGATGGAGACTTTGGAGCGCGGCGCACGTTCGCTCATCCTGCGCTCGGGCGCGAACGTCGTCATGCCGAATGTAACGGAGGGCGATTTTCGCCGCAAGTACGCGCTCTATCCGGGCAAGGCATGCGTCAAGGATACGCCCGAGCATTGCCGCGCGTGCTTGGGCGCACAGCTTTCGGTCATCGGTCGCTTCGTCGCTAAGGATGCGGGTTTTCGGCGCAGGAGAAGTATAGATTTGTGAGGTGTTTGCTTTGAAGATGAATGGGGCGCAGGCGGTTTTGGAGAGTCTGCGCAAGGAGGGTGTGCGCGTTGTTTTCGGCTATCCGGGCGGCGCGGTGCTTGACCTCTATGATGCGATTTACACGGAGAAGTTTCCCCATATCCTCGTGCGTCACGAGCAGGGAGCGGCTCATGCGGCGGACGGCTATGCGCGTGCGACGGGCGAGGTCGGCGTGTGCCTGGCGACGTCCGGTCCAGGCGGCACGAACCTCGTGACGGGCATCGCGACGGCGTACATGGATTCTGTCCCGCTCGTCTGTATCACGGGGCAGGTCGGCAATCCTTACATCGGCAAGGATTCCTTCCAAGAGGCGGACATCTGTGGCATCACGACACCGATCACGAAGCACAACTACCTCGTGAAGGCGGCGAAGGATTTGCCGCAAGTGCTGAAAGAAGCCTTTTTCATCGCGCGCACGGGGCGTCCGGGACCGGTTACAGTCGACATTGCCAAGGACGTCTTTACGCAGGAGCTGGATTATGTCTATCCTGAGAAGGTACACTTGAAGGGATATACGGCGGACTTTACGGGTGATGCATCGGAGGTCGAGGCGGCGGCTTTGGCGATCGCCGAGGCGAAACGGCCTCTCCTCATCCTTGGCGGCGGTGTGACGCTCTCAGACACGGCCGAGGATGTGCGCGAGATCCTGGATCTCACGGGGATTCCCTCGGTGACGACGCTCATGGGCATCGGCTGCGTGCCGGCTGCACGCGAAAACTTCCTCGGCATGGCGGGTATGCACGGCACATACGCGGCAAATATGGCGATCCAGGAATGCGATCTGCTCATCGCTGTCGGCATGCGTTTCGATGACCGCGTGACGAGCAGGATTCAGGGCTTCGCGCCTCGTGCGAAGATCGTGCACTTCGAGGTTGACCCCGTCGAGGTGAACAAGAATGTCGTCGTTGACTGCCGCGTGCTCGGCGACCTGCGCTGGTCATTGCCTCTCCTCAAGGAGAAGCTGGCAGCTCTGGGCGATTTGCGTGCACGCTTTTCCGGGTGGAGCCGCTACACGGTCGAGATGAACAATGAACAGCCGCTTTCCTACAAGAAGAAGGAAGGATGCATCATGCCGCAGCAGCTGATCGAGATGGTCAGCGAGCTTGCCGCTGACGATGCGATCATCGTGACTGACGTCGGCCAGCACCAGATGTGGGCGGCGCAGTACTACGATGCGAAGGAGCCGCGCCGCTTTCTGACGTCGGGCGGTCTCGGCACGATGGGCTACGGCCTGCCCGCCGCCATCGGCGCGAAGGTCGCGCGGCCCGGCCAGCAGGTCATCCTCTTCACGGGCGACGGAAGCATCATGATGAACTGTCAGGAGATGGCGACGGCAGCGGCGAACGGTGTTGCCGTGAAGATCATCGTCGTGCACAACCGCGTGCTCGGCATGGTCACGCAGTGGCAGCGCATGTTCTACGACAAGCATTACTCCCAGACGCTCCTGCCGGGCAGCACGGACTTCGTAAAGCTCGCCGAGGCGATGGGTGTCCAGGCTTGTCGCCTCCAAGATCAGGCAAGTCTCAAGGCGGATCTGGCAGCGGCCTTGACAAGCGATGCGCCAATGCTCATCGACGTCATCGTGCCGGGCAACGTCGACGTCCTGCCGATGGTGCCGGGCGGCAAGTGTCTCGACGAAATGGTCTTGGAGAGCGAGTAGGGGAGAACGCGGGATGAATGAGAAAGAGGTGCAGCTGATCGGGCAGCTGCAGGAGGCGGCTGCTGCGGGAAAGGCGGAAGCCTTTCGGACAACGGTTCTGGCGCTCATGGAAGCGTACAACCGTGCGCCCGATGAGGAGCTTTTTTCTCTGTTGCATGATTTGCTCTATGTGCCGAATGCCGATGCTATGCGCGCGAACTATGAAAGAACACGCACGACACTTTTCGATAGGGCGGTGAGACTGTCGGAAGTGGGGGCATCTCCGCAGGAATTTCCTGCGTATGAGGAACTGCCGTGTCACTTGTTTCCCATTGATGCGGATGCTTCCGTGTTTTTCCTGAATGATGGGAAGTGCTTCTTGCTTCATGAAAGTGGTGCGCGTCTTTTGGATGCTGTGCAGAAAATGCTGCTTGATGCGCCGGAGGCCGAGCTTCTTCCGCTCATGGCAGACGCTTTGCGCGAACAGCGCGTGATCGGCATACGGCACCAGCTTTTTCTCTGGTTTGAGCATCGCTCTTTTCCTCCGCAGGCGAAAGAGCTGGTGGCAGAGTTTGCCGCCTTGAGCCATGATGCGTCTGCGCCTTTGCATATCGAAGCGGCTCTTCGCTTTGCAGCGGGCGATTTGACCGGAGCGCGTGTTTTGGCGGAGCGTGCGTATGCGCTTCGCCCTGTCCATGTGAGTTTGTGGCGGCTGCTCATCGATCTCTATGATGCACAGGGCGAAGAAGAGCTTGCTGCGCGCTTCAAGGGGCTTTGCCACAAGCATACAGGGGAATTGCCGGGGCTGCCTATTCGCCTTGAGGACATGGCTGTGCGGCGTGCTTTTCTGATGGGAAGGCTGACGGTCTTTCAGACGCCTTTTTACGAGGAAGTCGAGCTGCTTCCCCAGGGAGGGATGGAGACGCATCGGCACACCTTGTTCGGCAGGTTTCTCCTTTCACCGAAAAAGAGAGGGAGAAGGCTGTGGTGCGGCATCTACAATACCGACATCTTTTTCAATATGCGTGCGGTGCGTTTGGCTTATCTGGAGTGTTCAGGCAGGAAAGATTTGGAGATTTACTCGAATATCACTTTTGACCTGCGAAAAGCGATGACGGAAACTTCTTTGACCGTTCATGTATCGCCTGATGTGCCTGTTCTTGTTGCTGTCGCTGTCACACCGCTCAAAGCCCAAAAAAAGGCTGCCATCACGCTCGATGACGGACGGATGCGGGGAGATTTCTATACGGGGGTCGGGGAATTCGGTCTTTTGCGCATGGAGAGAGACACGCGCCTTGTCTCTTCGGATGGTCCTTTCGTTGTGACGGAACCTGTGCGGCTCGTGCACAGTCCCAAGCGCAAGCGCCTGATTTTGAATCTTCTGCTCGATGGCTTGTCCTGGACGGCGATGCGCCGCGATGGATTCCGCGCCATGCCGAATCTCATGCGCTTTTTTTCTAAAGGTGTGATCTTTGATCAGGCTTTTTCCGTCGCTGAGTACACGTTTGCTTCTCTCAGTACGATGGAAACGGGAATGCATATGCATAGAAGCCAGGTTTTTCATGGGGATGTGTGGATGGAAATCCCTGCCGAAAACAAGGTGCTTTCCGAGCGCATGAAGGAGCTTGGCTATCACTGTGTGCAGACGATGGGCGATTCTTCGGGCATCGGCTGCGGGTACAAGCGCGGCTACGATCGTATGCTTGTGTCTCCGTGCATCACACATCCAGCGTATGAGGGCGTCAAGCGGACGATGGATCATCTCGACGCCTTTGATGAATGTGACAATTATGTATTTCTTCATGTCGAGGATTCGCATCCCGTTGTTTCATACGTAGTGCCGCCGCGGTTTAAGACGCAGGCGAAGCTCCCTTGGCAGGAGCGTGTTTATCAGGGAGTGCCGAGGGAGCGAGCGTTCGATCTTGATGGAAAGCGGCGTAATGTTTACGACAACATGGCTGCGATTGAGCGCATGGATCGGGATCTCGGCGAGCTGTTTCAGTATATTGAGGAGCATTATGCGGAGGATGAGTACATCATCAATGCATATTCCGATCATGGCATTTCAATTCATAGCAAGGATTCATTCTTTTTCAGTGATGAACGCTGCGGTACAGCCTTGATGATGCGCGGCGCAGGAGTCCCTGCGCTCGGCATGACGGATGAGCTTGTGAGCATCCTCGATCTTCATGCCATCGTCATGCATGAGGCAGGATTGCCTGCAGATGAAACTCTTGATGCGAATTTGCCTGCGGTATTTGGAGGCAGGGCGCGCGAGTATGTGATCTCGAATTCCATCTTCCCGGGGCAGACGTACAAGCTTGCAATCCGCACGAAGGAACACGAGTTTCACTTGGAGACGAAGGAGTTTACGCGCATGGACGGTACGATCGACATGAGCGCTTATACATGGCATCTGTATGAG
>ERZ773003.1652-NODE-1652-length-12440-cov-25.659911_pt1 | contig 12440 bp, 9 predicted proteins | sample MGYA00580668_ERZ773003 | MGnify/ENA primary metagenome ERZ773003 (study PRJEB29015, sample SAMEA2738002) | human oral metagenome | biome: human oral; feature: human-associated habitat; material: dental | place: China | collected 2126 ... | reverse complement strand
AACCTGAGAAACCAGCTGAACCTGAGAAGCCAGCTGAACCTGAGAAACCGGCTGAACCTGAGAAACCAGCTGAGCCTGAGAAACCAGCTGAGCCTGAGAAACCGACTGAGCCTGAGGGACCAGCTGAACCTGAGAAACCGGCTGAACCTGAGAAACCGACTGAACCTGAGAAACCAGCTGAACCTGAGAAACCGGCTGAACCTGAGAAACCAGCTGAACCTGAGAAGCCAGCTGAACCTGAGAAACCGGCTGAGCCTGAGAAACCAGCTGAACCTGAGAAACCAGCTGAGCCTGAGAAACCAGCGCCGGTCGTAACAGACAATTTACCAGCAAAAGATGAAAAAGTTCCTTCTGCAACTACAGTCAAACAAGAAAAGGAAAAACAACTCCCAGAAACTGGGGAACAAGAAGGAAACACCTTCCTCTTCTTGGCGGCAATTACTTCAGTCTTGTCTCTCCTCATCTTCCAAAAGAATTTCGAAGACTAACAAATATCTTTGATTGATTCTTTTCCATTATTTCAGTTCCCCCGTTGAGAAGACCATTTGGTCTTCTCTTTTTCTATTTTGAATAATCAAATTAAGTAGCACAATTTTATCATAAAATACTTCATAAGGAGTTTCCCTATTAAGACATTTTCGTAGTTTATAATTCAATTTATATCCCCACAGCAATCGGGCTAGCAATATCAACATATTTCTTAGACAAGAAGGGAATTCAGTCATTCATATCACGCAAGGGCAACAATCCAGACAATGGCATGATGGAATCTTTCTTTGGCATTCTTAAGTATGAGATGTTTTACGGATAGGAGAAGAACTTTAAGTCTTTAGAAGGCCTTGAACAAGCTATTGTCAACTACATTGGTTACCACAACAACAAACAAATCAAAGTCAAACTAAAAGGACTTAGCCCTGTGCAATACAGAACTAAATCCTTTCAATCATTATTTATCTAGCATTTTGGAATCAATACAGAGTTGTGCAAAATTCGGTTATCTTGTTTCCTCTTCAAAAAATAATCAAATACGACTTTCAACATACCCCGTCAAACATTGACTTTAAGGAAAATAATAAGAAAATATTCACTAGTATGAGAAACAATAGCGTCAGTAAGAAGTACATTATCCATGCTTTAGAGTGATCTTACCTTGAATCCACTAATAAGCGCAGCAAAAATGGAGAGGATAGCGATCGTCCTCTCCAGATTATAGTCGATACGAACCCACTACAGTTGACAAAGAATTTATATATTAATCCTCTTGTCTACGTTTTTGAGATAGACCTAGCAAGCCTGCTACTGCCATCACTACACCTGCGCTTGCTAAAGCAACCGAATCTTTTTCTCCTGTATTCGGAAGTGTTTTGGCTGGTGCTGAATAAGCTAACTCTTGAGTCTGAGGAGCTGCTGGTTCGTCTCCCTTCACATCTTTCACATCACTAGTAAGATCAGACACAGCATGCTTAACCGAAACCTCTTGAATGCTTGCCTCTAAGTTGATTTTAGGAACTACTGCAAACAATCTTGGTAAATAGGGTTCATATAAATCAACATTAGGTCTTTTTACTGTTACTTTGAGAAAACTTGGATCAGTTGGCATATTGTAGCGATCATTGATGAGCTTTTTATTATAAATTTTATCCAGCTTAATCTTGATGTCTAACACATCGCCAACAACTGCACCATAATGATTATCTACTGTACCATCCACTGTAATATCCAAACCTTTTGCACGGTAGTCAGCTATGACCTGTTCAAAGGCTTGCTTGGCTTCACGTTGTGCCTTCAACGCTTTAGGGGTATATTCAATAAATGAATCTATCTCATTATGATAGTACTCTCTATATTCTCCTCTTTCTGTCCATGAAGCTGGTTTAGGTTCAAGTGTAACGCCAGCCTCTAGTAAATCAGATTTAGACTTCTCCGCAATTTTTTTGGCTGCTGTAACTATTTGAATATCACTTTGAAGATCTGCTAATTGTTTCTCAGTAGCTTTTTTAGCTTCTTCTACTGTCTTATAAACCACCTCATCCTCACGATAAGCTATCATTCTGAGCGCTTCAGCTTCTTTTACTTTATCAGCTATAGATTTTTCAAGTTGGTCACGTTTTGCAATCAAGTCTTTAGCCGTTTTAACTTGCTTATCCATCGCTTCAGTTGCTTCCTGAATCGTATCGTACTCTGCTTTTTCTTCCTTATATCTTAGATTATTCTCATTAAGAAGTGATTTCAAATCTTGATAAGACTTAGAAAGATCCGCCTCTGTCTTAGGAGCTTCTTCTTTAGGTGCCGCTTCTTTAGATTTTGATTCCTCTGTTTTTGGACTCTCTGCCTCTACCTTAGGGGCTGGAGTTTCAGCTTTTGGAGCTTCTTCTACATCTGTTTTTGGACTTTCTACATCAACTTTCGGCGCTTCTGCCTTAGGAGCAGTCGATTCAGTAGTTGCTGTTGCTGGAGCAGGAGTTGAAATCTCATCCGCACTAGCTGTTACCGCATTCACTGCACCAAAAAGAAGGGCTGCACTTACAAATAAGACTCCCGTAGCACCTTTTTTCATTTTACGAATAGAGCCATGTCCTTTATATTTAATCATTTTACATAAACCTCACTTTTACTTTTCATTTTTTAACGATGAGCAATCTAGCCAAGGTGGGCTAAAAAAACATTACACGGTAGAACATCTGATACTAAATAAAGCTAAGTCTTTCCTCCCCTTTTCCTACATCTCCTCGCGTTGATCGCAACTTTTATATTCTCAAATTCTTTGAGTTACTAGTTAATCTGCTCACATTTCCCTTGTACAAATTTTCAAGGCCACCATTTTTGGCATTTATGAGAGCAAGAGGAGACTACATTTAATTACTAGTCTACTCCAAAATTCGGTAATTGTCAAGTTGGACTAGCCTTTAAAGCTTGATAGAATGGGATTCAGGCGTATCTCCGATTAATATTCCATCATCTGACGCTCATAAATCTATATTATTCGCTTTTTTAAACTATTTTCTCAAATTTGAGGAGAGAGATAAGTTTATCTCAATCCCTTACTCTAAGCTTTCCAATACCTATTTCAGTTGATAAAGAGACATGTTTGATAACTGTTTGCAAAACAAAAGGCAGATCCATTTTAAGAATCTGCCTGTAAGCCTAGTTTAATCTTCAAATTTTTCATGATTCTTGTCATAAAAATCAATCAAGCCTAGGGCTGTTTCAAATGAAATATTTTTCACTTTTGCACGACCTTGTGCCAAAGCAATAATTGACATTTCACGTGCATTTGTTTCCTTAGAGATACGGTAACCTGTGATTTTCTTATCACGAACCCAGCCAACAACTGATTCTACTTTTTCAAAGTTTGATTTAGCCATGTTCTTCTCCTATTTTGTTCTTTACGATACTGAAATATATCCATTCTTTTAGGATTATCCAAAAAACATCTACTTATTGAAAACAAATAATGAATTGTTATTACTTAGCTTTTAAAGCTGATAATATGCTTGTTCGTATATCTTCAACTCCATCAGGATTTGCTGGTAGGAAGATGGTGTTATTGCCCTTATTGTCTGCGAAATTATTCAAAGTATCCAAATACTGATTTGTTAATAGAATGGACATAATCTGGGCTTCCGTGAGTTCAACATTGGCTCCTTTTAATTCTTGAATAGAATCAGCAAGTCCGTCAACAATAGCCTTACGCTGTTCTGCAATCCCTACCCCGTGTAGGCGATCTTTTTCTGCCTCTGCTTCTGCCGCTGTCACGATTTTAATCTTATCTGCTTCTGCAAGTTCTTGCGCCGCAACTCTCTTACGTTGGGCAGCGTTGATTTCGTTCATTGATTGTTTTACTTCGGCGTCAGGCTCAACCTTCGTAATCAGTGTTTTTACAATGATGTAACCATATGTAGACATTTCTTCTGCTACTTGCTTTTGAACTTCTAATGCGATTTCATCTTTTTTCTCAAATAGTTCATCCAAGGTCAATTTCGGTACAGACGAACGCAAGGCATCCTCAATATAGGATTTGATTTGAGCTTCTGGTCTCATTAGTTTATAGTAAGCATCTGTGACATTGTTTTCATTCACTCGATACTGAGTCGCCACATTCATGGTCACAAATACATTATCTTGTGTTTTTGTTTCCACGACGATCTCACTTTGCAATAGACGCAACTGCACCCTGGCCGCAATTCTATCGATTCCAAAAGGTGCTCGTACATGAATACCACTATTACTCAACTTTTGGTATTTACCAAAACGCTCGATAATAGCGACAGACTGTTGCCTTACAACATATACAGAGCTGATAATAACCGCCGCTGCAATCAGCACTAGAATAAAGAGAACAAGTAAAACATGTAAAACCATGGGAATCTCCCCCTTTCGTCACCATCATTATAGCATCATTATAGGAAATTGGCAAATAATATGATAGCAAATTTATTTTAGACTAGCATATTATATAAAGTCTCATTCCCATTCAAATTAATATAAGATGGGTCAAACTTTTCCATCCGATGAATCAAGCCAGCATAATCATGTTTATCAGCAAGAGCAATCCCAATCAAGACCGGCCCTGTCCCCTTGCTAGCACGTTTGATATACTCAAAACGAGTGATGTCATCATACGGTCCCAAGATGTCATTTACAAATTCACGAAGAGCCCCTGGACGTTGTGGGAAATTAACTACAAAATAATGCTTGATTCCATCGTAAATCAAGGCACGTTCTTCCATTTCTGGCATACGGTTAATATCGTTATTCCCTCCAGAAATGATACAGCAAATTGTCTTGCCTTTGATATAGTCTGATAGGACTTCCAAGGCTGCAATGCTGGCCGCTCCAGCAGGTTCAGCGACAATTCCTTGCTTAGAATAAAGATCAATCAAGGTCTCAGAAATCAAGCCTTCATCCACTCCAATAAGAGTTTCAACATTCTTACGAGTTGCTTCATAGGTCAACTGCCCAACTTTCTGAACAGCTATTCCATCAGCAAATTTGTCAATTTCTTTGAGTTTAACTGGTCCTCCAGCTTCAAAGGCTGCCTTCATCGAACGGGCACCATTGGCTTCTACACCAATTACTTCGATAGCTGGATTTGTTTCTTTGATGTAAGTTGAAACCCCTGCAATCAGTCCGCCACCACCTACCGGCACTAGTACTGTATCAAAATCAATAGACTCTTTACGGGCTTCTTCAAGAATTTCATAGGCTACAGTCCCTTGACCGGCCTGTACATGGACATCATCAAAAGGATCGATAAAGGTTCTATTTTCTGAAACGGTGAATTCTTGGGCCGCTTTAGCCGAAGCGTCAAAAGTATCTCCAACCAATTTGATTGTCACATAGTCACCACCAAAGAAACGAACTTGACCAATTTTTTGTTGGGGCGTTGTGATTGGCATAAAAATTGTCGCAGGAATCTTCATCTCCATACAAGTGTAAGCGACACCTTGAGCGTGATTCCCCGCCGATGCACAGACCACACCTCGCTCACGTTCTTCTTTTGTCAATTGTGAAATGGCATAATAAGCTCCCCGAATTTTAAAAGAGCGAACTCGTTGCGCATTTTCCTTTTTCAGATAAATCTTAGCTCCATACTTTTCTGATAAGTAATGATCATATTCTAGTGGTGTATTCACTACTACACCACTTAAAACTTTGTGGGCTTTCACCACATCTTTTGCACTTAGCATATCTCCTCCTCAAATACTTTACAAGATAAAAAGCGAGTTAGGTACCCCCCAACTCGCCTTCTGTTTTTATTTTCAAGAATTAGTTGTAGATTTTGAAAGCATCGTCATCGTTTTTACCAACGAATGGCATTGCTTTACGTAATTCAGCACCAACTTTTTCAATTTCAAGATTAGCTGCTTGTTCACGGTAAGCAGTGAGTTTTGGACGACCAGCCTTGTAGTCATTTACAAAGTCATTTGCAAATTTACCATTTTGGATGTCTGCCAAAACAGCTTTCATGTTTTCTTTAACTTGATCCGTAATCACGCGTGGACCTGATACATAGTCACCGTATTCAGCAGTGTTTGAAATAGATTGACGCATTTTCTTGAATCCACCTTCATAGATCAAGTCAACGATCAATTTCATTTCATGAAGAACTTCAAAGTAAGCCAATTCTGGGGCATAGCCTGCTTCTGTCAAGACTTCAAAACCTGCTTCAATCAGGGCAGTCAAACCACCACAAAGTACAGCTTGTTCACCAAACAAATCTTCTTCAGTTTCTTCTTTGTATGTTGTTTCAAGAAGACCTACACGGGCAGCTCCAACACCTTTACACCAGTCCATAGCAATGTTTTTCGCATTTCCTGTTGCATCTTGGTATACTGCATAAAGAGCTGGAACACCAAATCCTTCTTCGTAAGTACGGCGTACCAAATGTCCTGGTCCTTTAGGAGCACACATGAACACATCTACATCTGCAGGAACTTTGATAAATTCAAAGTGGATGTTGAAACCGTGAGCAAATCCAACTGCGTTTCCAGCTTCCAAGTTTGGAGCGATTTCTGCTTCGTACAATTCTTGTTGGATTTCGTCTGGTGCCAAAATCATGATAACGTCAGCTAATTTAGTTGCTTCTGCTACTGTGTAAGTGTCAAATCCATCTTCTTTTGCTTTGTCAAAAGATTTACCTGGACGTACACCGATAATGACATCACGGCCTGAATCACGCAAGTTTTGAGCATGCGCATGTCCTTGCGAACCATAACCGATAACGGCGATTTTTTTACCGTCAAGTGCTGCTACTTTAACATCTTTTTCGTATTCCATTTGAACTGCCATAGTTTTTCTCTCTTTTCTATTATTTATTGCCTTTTAGGCTGGTTTAACAAATTTAAGTTGGATTTTTAATCGCGGGTAAATCCAGTTGCTCCAGTTCGAGCAATATTACGAATACCGTATGGTCGAATGACTCGCAATAGAGCTTCGCTCTTTTCAGCATTTCCTGTCATCTGAATGGTAATCGAGCTTGGTGCTACGTCTACCACCGTTGCACGGAAAGGTTGAATAATCGCTAGAATCTCAGCTCGCTTCTCAGCTGGCGCTGACATCTTAACCAAAATCACCTCGCGCTCCAAATGAGGCTTGTCTGTAATATCGCGAATGCGAATCACATCAATCTGACGATTGAGCTGCTTAATGATTTGCTCCACTTCATCATGTGAAGCAACATCAATAATAATGGTGATACGCGATACATTCGGATCTTCTGTTGCTCCAACAGAGATGCTTTCAATATTAACCTGACGACGAGACAGGACACCGGTAAAGCGATTGAGGACTCCTGAACGATTTTGTAGTTTTGCTGTTAACATTCTACGCATGGAACTTCACCCCCAACATCTCATGATTACTCTTACCAGCTGGTACCATTGGTAGCACTTGTTCCTTACGAGAAATATCTACCTCGATTAGCATAGGAACATTCTCAGTAATGACTTCAAGGTCTTGAGCCAAGGTCTCAGGATTGTCAAACTTATAGTTTTTAATGCCATAAGCCTGTGCCATCAATTGGAAATCAGGAAGGGTATCAAAGACTGACTCAGATGTTCTACCTTCATAGAAGGATTCCTGCCACTGGCGAACCATTCCAAGTGAGTGGTTGTTCAGCATGACCACCTTGATTGGCACCTTGTAAATGTTCAAAATAGCCAATTCTTGGTTAGTCATTTGGAAACCACCGTCCCCAACAAACAAGACTACTTCCTTATCTGGGTTAGCAATTTTAGCACCGATTGCTGCTGGAATTCCGAATCCCATCGTTCCCAAACCACCAGAAGTCACTAACTGACGTTCATTTTGGTAAGGATAATACTGGGCTGTCCACATTTGGTGTTGACCAACGTCTGTTACCACAATGGCATCTCCATTCGTCAATTCACCAATTCGTTCAATAACAGCTTGCGGCTGAACCACACGCTCTTTCTTATCATAAGAACGAACGCGGTTCTTGTCTTTAGTGACTTTTTCAATCCATTTTTCAGTATTGTTATGAACGGTTGGTTCGGCCAGCAACATTTGCAAGGCTTTTTTAGCATCTCCAACTACTGGAATATCAGCACTGATAATCTTGCCAATCTCGGCTGGATCAATATCAATATGGGCAACCTTAGCATTCTTAGCAAAAGTCTTTGGATTCCCCGTCAAGCGGTCATCAAAACGGCAACCAATACTGATCATAAAATCAGCTTCCGTCATAGCAATATTTGCTGCGAACGACCCGTGCATCCCTCCCATTCCAAGGAAGAGTGGATGACTCGTTGCTATCGTTCCTTGTCCCAAAAGGCTGGTTACCACTGGAATTTGATAGCGTTCTGCAAATTCATTTAATTCTGCCGCAGCCTCAGCATAACTAATTCCACCACCAGCCAGCAAGACTGGCTTTTTAGCCTTAGATAATTGCTTCAAGATTTTCTTGATTTGCATATCATTTGGTTCAAGAGTCGGTTGATAGCTTGGTAGGTTCACTTCTGGTGAATAAATGAAGTCTGTCTCTAAAGCAGATACGTCTTTAGGAAGATCAATTACGACTGGCCCTGGGCGACCTGTAGTCGCGATATGGACAGCTTCCGTAATGATACGAGGAATATCAGCTGTCTCACGAACTTGGTAATTGTACTTAGTGATTGGCATGGTAATTCCCACGATGTCTGCCTCCTGAAAGGCATCTTTCCCAATCCCTGCTCTCGCTACCTGACCTGTAAAGACCAAAAGGGGAACACTATCGCTCATGGCATCTGCAATCCCTGTAATGGCATTTGTTGCTCCCGGTCCGCTAGTGACGACGGCAACACCCAACTTTCCAGTTGATTTGGCATAACCTTCAGCTTCATGCAAACAACCTTGCTCATGGCGCCCTAGAATGTGGCGAATGCCTTTAAAATTATATATCGCATCATAAAAAGGCAAGACCGCACCACCAGGATAACCAAAGATGGTATCAATTCCTAAATCACGAAGTGTTTCCAAAACTAGGTCCGACCCCGTCTTAGGAGATTCTAAACTGATTTTCTCCATTGTTCCCCTTTCTCTTCTCTTAAAAATAACTTGTTACTATCATACCATTTTTTCAAAATTTTTCAAGAGAAAAGAAGAAATTTTCTGAATTTTCTATTTTAACGTTTATTTATGAATAATATTCTATTTTTTATAAGTTTTAAAAGGTAATTTATATTCTTTAGCAATTTATTATCATTTATGTTGTAAATTTCTTTCGCAAATTTCTTTAACTCATTTTTATATGAAATTTTTTGAGTGCACTGCACGTTTGCGGAGTTAATGAAATTTATAATAACTATACAAAAAAGGAAGCCACTAAGTGACTTCCTTTTAGAGCGAGGACTGATTAGTCTTCACCTTTGTTTTTCTTAATGATTTCTTCTTGTACTGACTTAGGTACATCTTCGTAGTGGTCAAATACCATCATGAAGGTACCACGTCCTTGTGTTGCAGAACGAAGAACAGTCGCATAACCAAACATTTCAGCAAGTGGAACATAAGCACGAACGATTTGGCTGTTACCATGTGCTTCCATACCGTCAACACGTCCACGACGAGCTGTTACGTGACCCATAACATCACCAAGGTTTTCTTCAGGAACAGTGATGGTTACCAACATCATTGGCTCAAGGATAGCTGGTTGTGCAGTCTTAGCAGCTTCTTTCAAAGCAAGTGAAGCCGCAACCTTGAAGGCTGTTTCAGATGAGTCGACATCGTGGTATGAACCATCGTAAAGTTTAGCTTTCACATCAACGATTGGGTAGCCAGCAAGGACACCATTCGCCATTGACTCAATCAAACCTTTTTCAACCGCTGGGATAAATTCACGAGGAACCACACCACCGACGATTGCGTTTTCGAATTCGAATCCTTTACCTTCTTCGTTTGGACTAAACTCAATCCATACATCACCAAATTGACCTTTACCACCAGACTGACGTTTGAAGAATCCACGTGCTTGAGTAGAAGCGCGGAATGTTTCACGGTAAGATACTTGAGGAGCACCTACGTTCGCTTCAACTTTGAACTCACGACGCATACGGTCAACAAGGACGTCAAGGTGAAGTTCACCCATACCAGAGATAACTGTTTCACCAGTTTCAACGTTTGTTTCAACGCGGAATGTTGGATCTTCTTCAGCCAATTTTTGAAGGGCAATACCCATCTTATCTTGGTCAGCTTTAGATTTTGGCTCAACCATCAACTGGATAACTGGTTCTGGAACGTGGATTGACTCAAGGATGATTTTAGCTTTTTCATCTGTCAATGAATCACCAGTAGTTGTATCCTTCAAACCAATCGCAGCTGCAATATCACCAGCATAAACGGTTTCGATTTCTTGACGACTATTGGCATGCAATTGCACAAGACGTCCGATACGTTCACGTTTACCTTTAGAAGTGTTCATTACGTAAGAACCTGATTGAAGAACACCTGAGTAAACACGGAAGAATGTCAAACGACCTACAAATGGGTCTGTTGCAATCTTGAAGGCAAGAGCTGCGAATGGCTCTTCGTCAGATGCTGGACGAGTTTCTTCTTCATCTGTATCTGGGTTAATACCTTTGATCGCTGGGATGTCAAGTGGGCTTGGAAGGTAGTCGATAACCGCATCAAGCATCAATTGAACACCCTTGTTCTTGAAGGCAGAACCACACAATACAGGGAAGAATTCAACGTTGATAGTTGCTTTACGGATAGCAGCTTTCAATTCTTCGTTAGTGATTTCTTCACCCTCAAGGTATTTCATCATCAAGTCTTCATCAGTTTCAGCAACAGCTTCCACCAATTTTTCACGGTATTCTTGTGCTTGTTCAAGGTATTCAGCTGGAATATCTTCTTCAAGAATATCTGTACCAAGGTCGTTGGTATAGATTTCAGCTTTCATCTTGATCAAGTCGATGATACCACGGAAGTCATCTTCAGCACCGATTGGCAATTGAATTGGATGAGCATTTGCTTGAAGACGGTCGTGAAGTGTGCTTACTGAGTAAAGGAAGTCAGCACCGATTTTGTCCATTTTGTTAGCAAATACGATACGTGGAACTCCATACTCAGTTGCTTGGCGCCAAACTGTTTCAGTTTGAGGCTCAACACCTGATTGTGAGTCAAGAACGGTAACCGCACCATCCAATACACGAAGAGAACGTTGTACTTCGATTGTGAAGTCCACGTGTCCTGGTGTGTCGATGATGTTTACGCGGTGGTTGTTCCATTGAGCTGTTGTCGCAGCAGATGTGATAGTGATACCACGTTCTTGCTCTTGCTCCATCCAGTCCATTTGTGACGCACCTTCGTGAGTTTCACCGATTTTGTGGATTTTACCAGTATAGTAAAGGATACGCTCAGTTGTAGTTGTTTTACCAGCATCGACGTGAGCCATGATACCGATATTACGAGTTTTTTCAAGTGAAAATTCGCGTGCCATGAGGTTTGTTTCTCCTATTTATTTTTGATTTCTATTCTATTATAACACGATTTTAATAAAAACGGATAGGCAGGACCTACCCGTTCTCAATGTTTTCATGCTATTGTTGGTTTCAACTTGTAGATTTACAAGTTGAACTGAATTCGGGCTAAAGTTAGTTAGCCGATTTGAGCTTGAACGGGATGCTGTGTGAAAAAGATAAACTTCCTTGTATTCATCGAATACTGCGTCAGTTTCCTATTTTCACCTTGCATCCTTACCGTTCCTAGCATCATGATCTAGTTGAGCTCAAGCTAAAAGTCTGGAGAAAAAGATGAATCTCATTGGTTGCAATCGCAACCTGCTTCGATTCCCTATTTTCTTTGGGACTTTCTTAACGCTTTCGCATCCTATATTACCAACGGAAGTGTGCGAATGCACGGTTAGCTTCAGCCATACGGTGAGTGTCTTCACGTTTCTTAACTGCTGCACCAGTGTTGTTAGCAGCATCCAAGATTTCTTTTGCAAGACGGTCTTGCATTGTGTGTTCACCACGAAGACGAGCGATTGTTACCAACCAACGAAGTCCAAGTGTTGTACGACGTTCTGGACGAACTTCAACTGGGACTTGGTAGTTAGAACCACCAACACGACGTGCACGTACTTCAAGTACAGGCATGATGTTTTCCATAGCTGTTTCAAATACTTCAAGTGCATCATTTCCAGTAGCTTCTTTGATTTGTTCAAAAGCACCATATACGATTGAAGCTGCTGTGCCACGTTTCCCATCAAGCATAACGCGGTTGATAAGACGTGTCACTAATTTTGAATTGTAGAGCGGATCTGGCAATACTTCGCGCTTAGGCGCACGGTTTTTACGACTCATTGATCTTTATCCCCTTTCCTTATGCTTTTGGTTTTTTCGTACCGTATTTAGAACGGCCTTGTTTACGATCAGTTACACCTGCAGTATCAAGTGCACCACGAACGATATGGTAACGTACCCCTGGAAGGTCTTTTACAC
>ERZ773003.1646-NODE-1646-length-12481-cov-5.274425_pt1 | contig 12481 bp, 14 predicted proteins | sample MGYA00580668_ERZ773003 | MGnify/ENA primary metagenome ERZ773003 (study PRJEB29015, sample SAMEA2738002) | human oral metagenome | biome: human oral; feature: human-associated habitat; material: dental | place: China | collected 2126 ... | reverse complement strand
AATTTTAATATTATCAGACCAATTATAATTATTATAAAAAGAATTACTTACTAGTGGATCGTGATTTCCTGGGATAATTAATACTCTCGTATCGATTATCTCATTAAACAATTTATTTATATAATCAATTGTAGATTGCTTAACATATTCTTGCTCATATAAATCACCTGTAATAAACAAAAAATCAACATTATTATTTTTAACAAACTCAATTACTTTTTTAAAAGCTTTTCTTTGATCAAGTCTCCTTTCAATTCCCATATCAGACCTCTGAGAAATAGTTGTAAAAGGCATATCAAAATGAACATCAGATACTTGCACAAACTTCATAAATTTTATTCCTCTTTTCTATAAATTCAAAATAACTATATCACACATTTGTTTTGATTTCAACAAAATAAAAAGCAATGAACAAACTATTCACTGCCTTTATCTTATATAATATTCTAAAATTCTGCATTATCATCATCTGCAAACAATTCAGCATATTTTTTTCTTAATTCTTCCCCAATATCTATATCATCAAAATCGACTTCAGAAGTATCTTCTGTACCTACTCCTAATCCAGTATCTTCTAGCAAACCAATCTTAGTAAACTTGTTATCATTAATACTTTCCTTATTATCTTCTACCTTCTTTTCAGAATTGCTTTCACTTGCATCAACAAACAAATCATTCATCAATTCCTCAATTTTTGTATTATTTATCTCCGTTTGTTTATCAACATATGGATTATTAGGATTAAAAATCCTATAATTACCTCTATCCGGACATTCATATCCATTATGATCTATTGCAGCAGATTTTAATTGTTGCAAATAATTTTTATCCTCATAATAATAGTATTTATCCGCCTTAATAGGTTTTACGCCTCTCTCAAGAATAATACACTTATCGCCTTCCATTCTTCTCAATTCATCCGGTGTCATTAATGCTCTACCCATAATTTGATCAGAATCAGAAAATCCTGTAGTTTGACCCGTATAGGCTTTCCTATTATGTGTAACATTATAATGCGTAATTGTCTTTTCACCAAGTTGCTTCGAAAAATACTCCAATGTTGAATAAGATGGTGATCCTAAAAACAATAAAGTATCACAGTTACCTATAATAGTTTCATGTGTCTTTTCATATACCGCTTTTAATTGTTCCAAATTCTGAACAACAACACTAAAAGAAATTGCTCTAGATCTTGATGTTGAAATTTTCTTATCAAAATCAGGAATTTGACCAATATTAACAAACTCATCAAGCATAAAAAACGCTGGCACAGTCAACTTTCCGCCATGTTTATCAGCATAATCATACAACTGTTGAATTAACTGTGAGAAAAATATCGTAAGTAAAAAATCATAAGCAGAATGTGTATCAGAAGCTACAACATATAAAGCAATTTTCTTAGTTGCAATTTCATCAAAATCTATTGTATCACTTGATGTAACATCTGCAATAACCTTTGAATCAAACTTACCTAATTTAGATTGTAAAGAGCTCAAAATCGTACTAAAAGTTTTGTCAGAAGCCATCGCAACATTGTTAAAATTTCTTCTAGCAGGGCTATTTTCAGGTAATTTATTCATTATTTCATGTAAAGTACTACTATTACCATCACTACTAGCAGCTCTAACCATTTCTGCACAACTAGCTAAATTTTGTTCTTCAGGAGGCCTACATGATAATAAATAAAAAATTAAAGCCTTTAATAAACTTTCTGAAGTATTATCCCAATATGGATCATTACTACTACTTCCTGCGCCATCTTTTTGCCCTTTAATAATTGTATTTGCAATAATATCAACATCAATTTCAGATCTAACATGTGCTAACGGATTATAACAATCACTACTTTCAGGATTAACTAAATTAAGCAATTTAATTTCATAACCACGCTCTTTCAAATATCCTGCAGTATCATCATAAAGTTCACCTTTAGGGTCTGTAAAAATATAAGAACCTAAACAATTCTTAACATTAGGTTTAACATATGAAGCAGATTTACCAGAACCAGAACCACCGACTACTAGTACATTTATATTACCTCTCTTATTAAGTGGTAAAAAATTTTCCTTTGCTAATATTATTCCCTCTTTTTTACTCAATATACTATATTGTTCACCATTTTTTGCCCAATCTGCAGAACCATGCTCTATATCCTGATATTCATTATCTCTAGATTTCATAACAGCAATTACCATTATAATCAACCAAAATATAGTATGCACTACAGTTAAAAGCATAAACTTACCAGAAACAAAATATTTTCCAAGCTTTGTCACTGAAGAAAAAGATGACATATTTATAAACATTTTCTCTAATATTGTACTTGAATCTCCAATATTCTTTGCTACATCTTCACCTATCGAAACTGCAATAGGCGAAATAATAAAAATTTCTGATAATAACCACAATATAGCAATCAGTATACCAACTTTTTTAATTTTATCAAAATTAAATTTCATATTATCCTCTTCTTTAGTTTAATTAAACTAATGACTCTATTTCTCTATACTTTCGTTATCTCTACGATAAACCAAACTATCAATTCTTTTTTGTATATTTTCTAATTCTGCTGGATTTCTAGCCAACTTTTTAGATTCTTCCAATTTCATTATTATACCATTAATTGACAATCTGTTTTTTTGATTTTTTTCTATCTCCTTAACAATGTTACTAGGCAATTTATTTTTTTCAAAATCAAAAGCCCTAGCAATAATCATAGTATTTTCCTCTATTTTAATTCCATCAATTACAGTCTTACTCTCTCCAGACATAAAACCATTAGGAAAAGCACGTAATTCTAAATTCTTATCATCAAAACTTGTTGTCATACAACTTATTTTCGCACTATTTTGCATAGCATCCTCCTGCATTATTTAATTTCAAAAGTAAAATAAGCCTTATTAGGTTTTATCTTACATCTTCCTTTATATTCATTAGTATCATCATCATAATAAATTACTGGCTCTACTTCCTTCGTAGTAACAGGATCTATTATCATTATTGGTCTCTTTAAGTCTGGTGTATACTTAAAATTTTTAACAACCATTTCTTTATCAGAATAAATTGAATCATACTGTACTGGAATAGGATTATGTGAAACTCTAACTTCATTGTCCTTTAACAAACCTCTATTAACAACAACCCTGTTATTAGTAAAGGATAAAATAACTAAATCTTCTCCAGATTTTTCCGGGAAGTCAATAAAAAACGTCTTTTTTGTTCCATTTTTCACTAATTCTTCACTAGATGCCAATCTTTCAACAGTGTGCTTAGGATATTCATTTTGCAACTCCTTAGCAGTCTCATTTATTCTATAAATAACTGTCTTTATACCAATTGGATCAATAATACTAAAATATTTTCCAGCTAATTCAGTACTCATACTCTCTCCTTTTCATTTATCCTTAGTTAACAAATTTATTATAGCATCCGTCCTAAAATATGTCAACTAATCATTTTTATATGTATTATTTTCTCTTAAAGCTAAATATAATTTCTTATCATCATCAGACAACTCTTTTGGAAAAACCACATTAATAATAATTACTAAATTTCCTCTATTATTATCATCAATAAAATATCCTTTATTTTTTACAACAATCTTTTTACCACTTGAAGTACACTCTGGAATTTCAATATTCAATACTTCATTAAACAATCGATAATTTATAACCGTCCCAAGTGCTACATCATACGCTTGTAAATTAAATGTGATATAAATATCATTATTTATAAGTTGCATTGTATCAGAATTCTTAATATTAACTATAATAACCAAATCCCCAGGCTTTCCACCATTCTTTCCAAGCGCACCTTTACCAACAATTCTAATTTTTTCTCCATTTTTAATCTTAGCAGGAATATCAAAATTAACAATTTCATCACCAAGTTGTATAGACTTTCTTCCACCTAAAAAAGCTTTTTTTATTCCAATATCAATAAATACATTAATGTCTTCACCATTCACCATATTTATATTAGACTTTTCTTTTTTAGGTTCATCAACATATTCAATTCCAAAAAACATCTTTAACAAAATTTCTTTAAAAGTCTTTTTTTCTGTTCTTAAATTATCTCTAAAATGTCTATTCCAAGAAAAATCATAATTTCTTCTCATTTTCTCATTTGTCAAAACTCTATATGCCTCATTTATATCTTTAAAAATAGACTCATACTCTTCATTTCCCTTATTAATATCCGGATGATATTTCTTAGCTTGATCTCTATATGCAACTTTAATTTCAGCAACACTAACTTTATTAGAATCAAATCCTAATGTCTTATAATAATCTTTAAATGCCATTTTAACCCCACTAAATTTTAAAATATCATCTTTTGTAACTCAAAATATTATCTTTTGTAAATAATTATCCTATAATTTATATAAATTTATCTTTAAAAAATTAGTAGTAATAATTGAATTAGGATGCACCAATCGACTCTTTTCTAATAAATGAATAATATTATTATCAATAATCATAATTACTGTAGCATCCAAATCAGTCTTTGCTAGCTCTCTTTCAATTTGAATATCATAATTATTATTTTTTCTACCATCTTCTATTTTATCTGCAACATAAACAATTTTATCAAGTGTAGTCATATCTTTCGATGTTCTAGTATGTAATTTAATAGCATTCTGAATTTCACTACACAATCCATATCTTTCTCTAACAATAAAAGCTCCAAGTGGCCCATGCAACAATCCTGGATTTGCAATCTCAATTTCATCAACTTCAATATTGTTTTTTTCAATAATATTAATTGCTTCAACATACGGTATCTCTTTTGCTATATCATGTGTTAAACCAGCTAACGCCGCTAAATTTACATCTATATTATAAATTTTAGCAAGTTCACAAGCCTTATCCATAACTCTTACACAATGCAAAAAACGCTTTTCAGATAAATTCTTCTTCATATCACTTTTTATAATTCGAATTAAACTTTCAGTAGATTCATTAAACATTTACAATACTCCTAAAAACTCTTAATAATATCAACAATATTAGTAAACTTCATTCCATTAGAAGCTTTAACTAAAATCAAATCATTTTCACCAATAATCATCTTAATTTTTTTTATTGCATCATCATTATTATCAAAGGAAAAAATATTTTCTTTACTAATTTTTGCATTATTAGCAATATTCTTAGCTTCATTCCCCACAGTTATCAATACATCAATATCATAAACTTCTCTACCAACATCGCTATGAATTTGTTTTGAAAACTTTCCAAGCTCTAACATATCTCCTAATATTGCTATTTTTCTTCGATTTTTAACATTTCTTAAATACTCAAGAGCAGCCTTCATTGAATCATAATTAGCATTATATGCGTCATTTATAATAATCGCTCCACAATAAGAATTAACTTTCTGCATCCTTTTTTCTGTCAATTTTAAATTTAATAAACCATTTTTAATTTCAGTATTAGAAAGATTAAAATGTCTTCCTACCGCATAAGCACACAATGCATTTAATACAAAATGTTCACCAGGAATATTTATTCTAAATAAATCACCATCAACATTAAATTCACTATAATCTTCATGAGAATCAATTTCTTTAGCATTGTACGAACTATTTTCATTAATTCCATAAGTAACAACATTATATCTATTTATATTATCCAAAGCCCACTTATGTAATAAATCATTATCATTATTAATGATAACAGTATTTCCTTGCAATCCTTCTAAAATTTCCATTTTAGCTTTTAATATATTTTTTCTAGAACCCAAAATTCCAATATGTGCAGTACCTATATTCGTTACCACCGCCAATGTAGGTTTTGCAATATCAGTTAAAACACTTATTTGACGAAACCCATTCATTCCCATCTCTACAACAATAATATCTTCATCCTTATATTTTAAAATTGTAAAAGGAACGCCAATCTCGTTATTTAAATTTCCTTCTGTTTTCAAAACTCTATATTTAGAAGATAAAACTCCAGCAATTGTATCTTTAGTACTTGTTTTACCAACACTACCAGTTATCGCTACTATAGGAACATCAATCAAGCTCCTCTTATATTTTGCAATATTCTGAATTGCCTCAACAGTGTTTTCAACTTTTAAAACATTAATATTATTTTTTATAACAATATTCATCTCATTATCATATAAATCTCTACTACAAATAATTGATTTTGCACCATTTTCAATTGCTGATACAATAAAATTATTACCGTCAAAATTATCACCAACAATTGCAACATAACAATCACCGTTTTTCACTTTTCTAGAATCTCTTTCAAAAGTATCTAATTCAGTAGTTTCATCACCGTAAACCAATTCAATGTCAACATTTTTTAATAAATCACAAATCTTCATAAATAATTCCTTAAAAAAATCTTTTTTCGAAGTCATTATATGTCAAAAAGCAACATTTTGCAATAAAAAAAACTATAATAAATTTGATAAAATTTCAAAAATATGATATAAAAAAAACAACAAAAACAAAGGAATACAGAAATGAACATTTTATTATTTTATGCATCATACGGAAGTGGACATCTATCTGCCGCATCTGCTATTGAACAATATATCAAAGAACATTACCCAAATGATAAAACTTTAAAAATAGACTGTGTAGAATACATTAATAGATCTATTAATAAAATTAGTACATCCGCATATAAAAACATAATTTTAAAAACTCCACTATTATGGGGACAAGTATATAAGCTATTAAAAAATGATGCTATCTTAGACATAACACAATTTTCAAATAGATTCATGGCAAAAAAAATATTTAAATTATTTGAAGACTTCGAGCCAGATTTAGTAATATCTTGTCATCCTTTAGGTGGACAAATAACAGCATTCTTGAAATCACACAACAAAACAAATTGTAAATTAGCAACAGTAATGACAGACTTTGCATCACATAAACAATGGTTAATAGGAAAAGATTATACAGATTACTTTTTTGTTTCAAACATAGAAATGAAAACAAGCTTAATAAGCGAAGGAATTTTTCCAAACAAAATTTATGTGTCAGGAATCCCTATTTCACCAAACTTCTATAAAAATTATGATAAAGAATCAATATATAATTCCTTAAAAATTCTAAAGAATAAAAAAAATATTATATTTTTTGGCGGAGGCAGTTTAGGTTTATCATCATCAACAAATGTTCAAAACATATTAACCTCTTTATTACAAGCAACCAACGAATCATATCAAATCATCATAATCTCAGGAAAAAATCAAAAACTATATAATGAATTTCAAAAAACAATAACAAATACTAATCACACCTCTAATACAAAATTAATAGATTTTACAACACAAATTCCAGAATTATTACCAATAACTTCTTTTGTAATAACAAAACCAGGTGGCTTAACAATAACCGAATGTATTACTTCAAATGTACCAGTAATTCTTATAAATCCAATACCTGGACAAGAAAAAGAAAATGCACAATACATTGTAGATAAGAAAATGGGAATATGGATAAAAACAAATAAACCTACTCCAGAATATTTTCAAGACATTTTAAATGATAACAAATTAATTAAAGAAATCAAAGAAAACCAAAAAATATACTCACATTTAAATAGCACACAAAATATATGTAATATACTTATAAACAACGAAAAGAGTGAAAATTAATTCACTCTTTTTACTTTTTTATAATTCAACTCTTCCTTCAAAAGCCCTACCCAATGTAAATTCATCAGTGTACTCTAAGTCACCACCAACTGGAATACCATGAGCTAATCTAGTAACCTTAACTCCCATTGGCTTTATTAATTTAGAAATATACATTGCTGTAGCTTCTCCCTCAACTTTAGGATTTGTAGCTAAAATTACTTCTTTTACATCACCCTGAAGCAATCTGCTAAGCAATTCTTTAATCTTTATATCTTCAGGCCCAATCCCTTCCATTGGCGAAATAGACCCATGTAATACATGATATAATCCATTATATTCATTAATCTTTTCAATTGCAATAATGTCTTTAACATCTTCTACAACACATATCTTTGTCTTATCCCTCATATTATTTGAACAAATTTCACATGGATCATTATCAGAAATATTATAACAAATAGAACAAAATTTCAAATTCTTTTTCGCATTCAAAATAGCTTGTGAAAACTCTTCTGCCTCTCTGTTACTAACATTTAACATATAAAAAGCAAGTCTCACCGCCGTCTTGTGCCCAATACTAGGTAATTTTTCAAAACTATCAATAAGCTTTTGAATTGATGGTGAATAAACTGCCATTATTACCTCCCAAATTATAATCCTAAGCCAGGGATATTATACTTTCCAAATTCAGCATTGCTAGCAGAATCAATTTTTGACATTACATCATTAATGCAGGTCATAATTAAATCTTCCAACATTTCAACATCATCTGGATCCACTACATCTTTTTCTAATTTTATTTCTGTAATTTGCTTTTTTCCATTGGCTTTAACACTAATCGCTCCACCACCAGCTGTACTTTCAAAAACTTTAGAAGCTAAATCTTCCTGAGTCTTTTCCATTTCCTCTTGCATTTTCTTAGCTTGTTTCATTAACTGATTCATGTTAATTCCACCAAATCCACCCATTCCACTTTGAAATCCTCTTCCCATTATTTTTAATCTCCTTTATTCAATAACATTAATATTAAATCCTAAGTTTAATGAATTTTCATCATCTTTCTTAAAATTATCAATCACATTTATAATCATCTCTTTATTAAACTCTAAAGAAACCAATTCTCTAAGTTTAGAAATATATTCAGGCTTAGTAATAATTCCTTTTTGAAAATCATTACTCAATATTAATTCAACAATTAAATCATCTTTCAAATTAACTCTAACACCCGTTAGCGCAGAATATAAAACATATAAATTTTCCTCTTTTAACTTATTCAATACATTTTTCCAAAAATCACAATTAACACTTCTGTCAATTGTTTTAGCTTCTGCAACATTTTCTTTAAACGGTTTATCCACTTTTTGTTCAATTTTTGTGGATATTTTTATCGCACTAGGTTTCTTTTCCTCAACAACTTCTTCACAACAAAGCATCATAAGCTCAGCTTGAAAAACAATACTCTTCTGTAAAGAATTTTTTATTTTATTCTCTATCTTTGATATTTTTTCAATCAAAAATATCAATTCTTCCTTAGTTTTATTTTCTATAATCTTATCGATCTCTTTTAAATCATTTTCAGTATAAGAATTTGACAACTTAACACCAACCTTATATACTAAAATATCTCTTAAAAATCTAATAATTTCAAACAAAAAATTATCTACATCAACTCCAGAATCTAAAAGGTCATTACTTAATACCACCACTTTATCAATATCCTTAGAAAAAACAGCTTCAACAACATCAAATATCTTCTTTGTCTCAGGTATTCCTACTAACTCTTTAACTTTTTCAATAGTAACCTTCTTCTGAGAATCTTGTAAACACCTCTCAAGAATTGATAAAGCATCTCTCATTGCGCCTTCTGACAATTCAGCAATTAATTCCATAGCAGAATTATCAAAATCATAATGACATTTATCGCAAATAGACTTTAAATTATCAACAATCTTTTCTCTTTCAATTGCTTTAAAATCAAACCTTTGGCACCTCGATAAAATAGTAACAGGTAATTTATGAGGTTCTGTTGTAGCCAATATAAATTTAACATGTTTAGGTGGCTCTTCTAAAGTTTTCAATAAAGCATTAAAAGCTCCTGTAGAAAGCATATGAACTTCATCAATTATATATACCCTATACTTTGCCACAGTTGGCAAAAAATTAACTTCATCTCTAATCGCTCTAACATCGTCAACACCATTATTTGACGCCGCATCCATTTCAACAATATCGGTCAAAGTTTCATTTAAAGCAGCTTTGCACACACTACATTCATTACATGGTTCCCCATTTATCGGATTTAAACAATTAATAGCTCTTGCCAAAATTTTAGCAGACGTAGTTTTTCCACAACCTCTACAACCCGTAAATAAATATGCATGTCCAACTCTACCTGACATAATTTGATTTTGTAATGTCCTAACAATATGTTCTTGACCATAAATTTCCGAAAATTTTTGAGGTCGAAATCTTCTATATAAAGCTGTATATTCCAAATTTAACCTCCTATAAAATAAAGGTATATCACTCCCCATTTTAGGATATTTCCACATACAGTTTCTACTTATTGCTGCTTCCTTCCGGACCTGACAAGTTTCATAGGCTTACATCGAAAATACCCTAAAATAGGGAACAATTATACCTTCAAATTATAATATATTTATTATATTTTATCAAGATTTTACTCTCTTAAATATTATCTTATCAAAATCTTCTGCATAAAATTTTGAAATTCCTTCATCCTCTATTTTTCCAATTGGTAACTCATAGCTCAAAGTTGTCTTATAAGTGGCAGAAGATGTTTCTATTATTAAATCAAATTTAATTTTATATTTCAAGCTTTCAGAAGAAATATTAACATTTTTCAACAACAACCCATTATAATTAATACTTCCCTTACTATCTGCAGAATAATTAGCAATATTCATCTTTGCAGTTCTAAAAACTATTGTACCACCTTGATTACCAATTTTTAAAGTTTTAGGATCATCCACTGCTCCAGCCTGATATGTTAAATTCTTATCAAATAAATACATATCATCATATACAAATAAAGAATCTGCATTGCTACTATTAGGCATATAAAATTTAACTTGATTATTATCAGAGTTCTCCACAGTCATATTTTCAATTCTAACTGATTTCAAAAACTCTGTTTTATCAACTTTAGTATTTTTACTAATCTTAATATATATATCAGAATACTGATTAATATCAATATTCCATTTCATATCATTATCACTCTTGTTTTTGCCATCTGCACTACTAACAATTAAAATTTTATCAATTATAAATGGCATTTTCATTTCACCATCATAATGATAAACAATCATAAGTGCTACAACAATAATAAAAGACGTAATAATAAATCCCATAGTTATGAACCATTTAATTTTCTCTTTATTATCAATCATAATAAACACCTCTTTGGCGAAGAGAGTGGGATTCGAACCCACGTACCACTACGTAATAAACTGTTTTCGAGACAGCTCCGTTCAACCACTCCGGCATCTCTCCATATTTATTTTTTACTATTTCGAAGTTCTTTAAAAAATTCTTTAATAATACTCTTACACTCTTTTTCACAAATACCTTTTTCAACATCTACAGTATGATTAAATTTATAATCAGTTAACAAATTTAATACAGAACCACATGCCCCTGTTTTTTCATCCATTGTCCCAATATACAACTTAGCAATCCTAGCTTGGATTAAAGCACCTGCACACATTGGACAAGGTTCTAAAGTGACATACATTTCACAATCATTCAACCTCCATGTATTAAGCTTTTTAGCAGCCTTTTTTATAACATTAATTTCAGCATGCGCTGTAGAATCTAATTTAATTTCTTTTAAATTATGAGCTCTTGCAACAATTATACCATCTTTAACTATAACTGCTCCAACAGGTATTTCTAACTTTTTATACGCCTTTTTAGCCTCTTTCAAAGCTTCATTCATATAGTATTCTTTACTCTTCATAGCACAATAATATTACCATATTTAAAATTTATTTGCAAATGAAAAGAGGCTATAACGCCTCTCTACATCCTAAATAAGGACCGGATTGTTGCCTCTTAAATCATCAATGATATCTGGCAACAATTCAAAATTATAAGTTGACTTTGCAATAACTTCAATAAGTTTTTTATAAGATTCGGTAAGCAGTTTTACGGAGTTATTTGAGGTGTTAATAAGGCTTGTTAATGAGTCAACAAGTTTTGCATCAAGTCCAAAAGAGTCTAATTCGGACTTGATGTCTTTTACTATGTTCATACAAAATTCCGTATTAAACATTACGAGTTTTCTTAAATTTTGATAATCTTCAGCCACTTGACTGAGATTTATCGAATTTAAGAGATCGTCGAGTGTTTTTACATTTGAATTTTGTATAGTTTCTAAATCATTCATTATTTAAATGTTAAAGTAGCATCTTTCCCAAAAAAAGTTACATATGTTGAATTCCAGTTTTGAAATCTCAAAGTATCAAACTTTTTATTTCCCGGTTTAACAATAACTTTGTGGAGATATGTATCATAAAAAACGTCTTCAATTTCTTTGCATATAAAATCAGCAAGTTTTGAATTCATTTCATCCTTAATTTGTTTTTCCGTTTCGGGATCACCAGCTTTTCCATTTGTCGGTTTAATTGTAATAATAACTGGAGCATTAGGGCCGGCCAAAACATTTTCAATGTAAAATGTTTTAAAATTTGAATCTTTTCTACAAAGATCAGCGAGTAGCTTATTTGGATCGACTGGAACAACTTTTTTATTATACTTATAAAAAAAAGAGTAGACAAAAGTCTACTCTTGATAACGTCCCAGAAGGGATTCGAACCCCTGACCGACGGCTTAGAAGGCCGTTGCTCTA
>ERZ773003.1637-NODE-1637-length-12547-cov-25.826129_pt1 | contig 12547 bp, 4 predicted proteins | sample MGYA00580668_ERZ773003 | MGnify/ENA primary metagenome ERZ773003 (study PRJEB29015, sample SAMEA2738002) | human oral metagenome | biome: human oral; feature: human-associated habitat; material: dental | place: China | collected 2126 ... | reverse complement strand
GATCTAATTTACCAAATACATAGAAGTTCATTACATCTGGGTGAACCATTAACATCGCAAGAGCAGCCCCAAGATATGGATTCCCACCAAAACGTTTAGTAGCAGAGAATCCGATTAATACTGGTAAGAATACGAACGGTGCATTTGCAAACACATTAACCATATCCGCTAAACCAGCAATACTTGGATTTGCCTCAATAACTGATTTTCCAGTATAGAATAAATCTTTTGCTGTAAGAACATTGTTGATACCCATCAATAACCCTCCAGCAACGATTGCTGGAATAATCGGCACGAAGATATCACTTAGCATTTTCACAAAACGTTGAAGAGGATTTCCTTTTGGTCGCTTAGGCTCATCTTCTTTTGAAGCATTAACTGAAGCTTCTCCTTTATACACTTCGTTATAAGCCGCAAATACTTGTTGAACAAGCCCACTTCCAAAGATTAATTGAAGCTGTCCATTGTTAAAAAATACTCCTTTAACTCCTTCAATATCTTCTAGTTTGTCTTTATCATATTTTTTCTCGTCATTTAATTCTATACGAAGACGCGTTGCACAGTGAACAACACTACGAATATTATCTACACCTCCACTGTGTTCAACAACTTCATTAATAACTTTTTTTAAATCCATTATATTGTTTCTCCTTTAAATTTAACTTTTCATAAGAACATCTTTACTTTACAGAAATAAAAATTATAAATGGTAACGTTACTTTTTATATTTTACATTAACCCATCCGGATTGTCAAGAGAAAAAGTAACGTTACCTAATTTTATTTTAATTTTTTGATTATGCTATTTATTTCTGTTATAATCTTTTTGATTGTACTTTAATACATTTACTTTTTATCGATATTTTCTATAGAAAGGAATTAAACATGGATATTTCTATTAGAACTCTTTTTAAAAGTGTTTTGAATAATATTTATAAGCACATTTTCACCCATATCACTATTGCCACACTATTGCAGCTAGTCATGTTGTGTGGAATATGGCTTGTTGGACGTATTTTTCAATTTACCCTTAGTATAGCAGGCGAAACAAATCTTAATAAAAATAATATACTCACTATCTTAACTAATCCATTGAGTTTAATACTTTTACTCTTATTAATCTTATTTGTTGCATTTCTAATGTTTATAGAATTTTCCGCCTTAACATTTGCTATTTATGCTCAACTTACAGAAAAAAACTACTCGGTTAGAAATATTATTTCTAATTCTTGGAATAAAATGCGTAACTTAGTCAGTATCCAAATATTATTTTTTATTGGTTATTTCATTCTAACCATTCCTGCGGCTAATATCGGTATAAAGTCAATAATCACTAAGAATATATATATACCTAAATTTATCAGTAGCGAAATCATGAAAACTAATACTGGTTTTTTTATATGGAGTTTGGTTATTATTCTTTTTGCTTATATTAACTTAAGATTAATATTTACACTTCCACTCGCTGCAATTGGAAATAAAGAAGTAGGCGCTAGTATTAAGAAAAGCTGGAAACTTACACAAAAAGGAAAATTTAAATTTTTATTAATACTAGGGTTATTTGAACTTATTTATGGTGTTATCGTTATAACAATTATACTTACTACAACTGCAATTTTTCTTTATATTGACCCTACTGGAAATAATTTAATAATTCAAACCTTATTTTTCACCGTAGTTAGTTCTATGATTTTTTTCTTTGGGGTTATAACTAAAATAACAGTAATCACTTCGCTTATTACCGTACTTATTGATAAAGAAAAAATATCTGATAAGATAGTTGCATCACCTGCTGAAGATAAGAAAAAATCAAAATGGTTACTAGCGTTATCCTGGTTATTAGTACTGGGTATCACTTTATATAACGGGACAATTATTTATACAAATGGAGTTAATAATAATATTAAAACTATATCCCATCGTGGTTACATTTCTAAAGCGGTAGAAAATTCTATTGAATCACTTGAAGCTGCAGCAAAAGCAGGTTCTGATTATGTCGAGGTGGACATTCTTTTAACTAAAGATAATAAATTTGTAGTTATGCACGACTATAATCTTAAACGTTTGGCTGGAATAAATAAAAGCGTACAGGATATGAATTACAATGAAATCGTAGGTCTTCCTATTAAGCAAGGAGAACATAGAAGTAGGATTCCGTCATTTGAAGAATTTGTTACTCGTGCAAAACAGCTTAATATAAAACTTGTTGTTGAATTAAAACCCCATGGTGGGGAGCCGAGTAATTATATTGATATTTTAATTAATAAAATTAAAGAACTCCATATTGAAAAAGAGTATAAATATATGTCACTTAATCTTAAGATAATAGAAGAATTAGAAACTAAGTTCCCTGAACTTTATACTGGTTATGTAATTCCTCTTCAACTTGGCAATTTTTCCAATAACAATGTTGACTTTTTCGTTATCGAAGATTTTTCTTACCGAGACTCTTTAGTTCAACAGGCTAGAAAACTAAACAAAGATGTCTATGTTTGGACTATTAATGATTCTACTCTTATTAGTAAATACCTGATGAGCCCTGCCGCAGCAATTATAACTGATGAACCAGAAATAGTAAAAAAAGAAAAACAAGAACTTCAAAATAATAATACTTATCTTGATAGAGTTATGAGACTTATTGATATAAGAAATTAAAAAATCGCCCTAGCTATAAAAATTTTATAGCTAGGGTTGATTGTTAATCTACAACCTTAATAATTAATTCTATAGTTCCATGAATATTTGCAGGTCGACCTTCAAATTCATGATTATAGTCCTCTATATTAATATCATATTTAATAACTTTAGAAGTTACCTCACCTAAGTTAATAGTGATATATGTAGTATCCTCTCCTGGTATTTCTAAATCCGCTGGTGCTTCTTTTCCAAAATCCAATCCTGCTCCCACTCCATCCCAATCTTTTAGTGGATTCTCTATAGTTACTTTACCATCTTTTATCTGTGATTTTTTAACTTCAACTGTAATTGGTAATTTCGTAAATGTAAATTCACGTTGTTTGTTTTCATTTAAAGTAGCCTCAGCAATAGTTGCACGACTTGCATATTCTTTTAACCACTCAAAATCTTCTTTTGTAATTTCACCTAAATACCCTGTATTAATATTCAGCTCTTTTATTATATTTAAATAATTTTTAGCTAACGGATTCCCATCAACTACTAAACGACGTAAATTAGGTATTTTTTTCAGAACACTTATGTCGCTAATATTCATATTTTTCAACTCTAACGCTTCAATATTTTTCAAACCTTCAAGAGCGTTGATATCGCTAATATTCTTATTGTTTTTCAAATATAATGTTTTCAAATTAACAAGCCCAGCTATATCTAAAATATTGTTATTACTAAGTTTATTATTATCTAAGTGTAACTCTGTTAAGCTAGTCATATTTTTCAGAGCTGATATGTCATTTAACTCATTATCTTCTACATCTAAATTTTTCAAGTTTAAGCCCTTAACAAAATTAAGATTTTGTAAATTCCCTTGACCTACTCGAACATCTTCCAACTTGCTATTTGACGTTAAGTCTAAATTAGCTACATCTACTTTCTCTTTCGTTTGATTTTGATTTGTATAATAGAATAATTTCAACTTTGATAATTTTTTTAAGAAAGAAAAGTCTTTAATTTTTCTAACTTCATCTTTTTTAGCAAGAACTTTAAACTCTTCTAAATTAGTCGCATTCTCTAAAGATTTTACCAATCCATCTACAACTGGAATATTTATAGGTGTATTCCCTAATTTAACCTCTCCGTTAGCATCAAATACACGTAATTTTTCAAAATCACTTACATGAAACTCCGCTTCAGAATTTGGTTTTGGAGTTGATTTAGGTTTATTATTAGCGACATGTTCAGAATTAGCTTTATCTGTTAAATTTTTATATTTTTTGTTAAAATTACTCCAATCATTTAATAACGCTCTATAAAATACTTTGTCAGTTGCTGATAACTCTACTGTATCTGTTGATTTTTTAGCTGTTTCTTTTGACAAATTAACATTCAAAATGAATGTTCCCCATTGTTGGTAAGATTTAAACCATTGCACTGCATATAATCCATTTTCAATATTATCCGGTAAAATATACTTACCATCTTTTTTTGTAATAGTATATTGTTTCCCAATAGGTACTAGTTCTTCTGTTTCATCATTTACCTTAGGTTGATTTTTTCCTTTCTTATTAACTACCTCATAAAGTTTCAATGTACCATCTTCATTTGTATCTAAATCAATTTCGCTTCCATCAAAACTTTTAGCAATTGGTAGTGTAAATTCTTTATTAGTTACATCTACTTCCTCTATTTGTTTTGCGAATCCTCGTTTTTTATTGATTTTTTCTAAAGAATTTAATGGAGAAAAATCATGAATACTGTTATTACTCAAGTTTAAATCCGTAAGTTTTACTAAATTAGTTAAACTACTTACATCTGTTATTTTATTATCTGCAGCTCTTAACGAAGTCAAATCAGTCAGATTTTTTAATGGTGTTAAATCTTTAATATCATTTGCCCCTAAACTTAAGTGTGTCAACTTAGTTAAATCTGCTAAAGGTGTTAAATCAGAAATTTTATTAACATTAACATAAAGCTTTTTAAGATTTGTTAAATTTTTCAAAGCTTCTATAGAGGTAATTTTATTTTCAGTTAACCATAGATTTGTTAAATTTGTTAAATCTTTTAATACTGAAATATCTTCAATATTCTTATTACTAGTCAAATCTAAATTGCTTATCTCCGTTAGGTTTTTCAATGCACTTATATCAGCTATATTATTCCCAGAAAGAACAACATCATTTAATTTTGTTAACCCAGATAACGCATTTATATCAGTTATACCTCTATTAGCTATACTAAGAGTCTCAAGATTAGTTAATTTTTTCAAAGCATCAATATTATTAATTACATAGTCTACTGGATTTTGTGCATCTGAATATTCTGGATCAATAAAAGGTCCAGCAATATTTAAACTTCTTAAATTAGTTAATTTACTTAATGCTGATATATCTTTAATTTTCACATTTTCTAAAGATAGTTCTTCTAATTTAGTTAAATTAGCTATTGGAGCTATATCCTTGATATCATTATATTCTCCGTTAATCTCAAGTTTTGTCAAATTCGTCAAGTTTTCTATACCTGATAAATCTTTAACACCATAAAGATTAGTTAATTCTGTTATTTTAGATAAATCTTTCCCTTTAAATTTATCAGCTAATACTTTATCTTTGAATATCTCTTTTTTACCTATATTAAATTTTATATTATTAACTCTCCAAACATAATCATCTGTAGATAATTTCAAGTTTACAGGTACTACTTTCCCTTGATTTTTATTTAAAAATTCTTCTGTAAATGTAAAATCAAATTTAGAAGTTTCTGGATTGTAAGTAGCACTTACTCCTTCTACATTTGTTGTTACTTCTGAGAATAAGTTAATTGGCTCATCATTTTCAAAAACTTTTGCTAATTTTCACCTAGCTCATTTATACCTTTAAATGGACTTTCTACTGAAACTGTTGTCCCAGCAACATCGATAGTTTTATCATAGTTAATTCTTTGACCATCAAATCTCATACTGCCTTCGCCTTCCAGTTGTTTAGCTAATCTATCAGCAATATACTGCTCAAGTCCCGAATAATCACTAATATGATTCCCACCTAATACTAAATCTTTTATATTATCTAAATTCTTTATTGCACTAATATCTGAAATATTATTACTTCCAAGTGATAAAAGTTCCAATTTAGTAAGATTTTTCACTACTGAAATATCTTTTATCCCACCACTTACAGTTGGATGCACAGAGTCTCCCGTTTGATCGTTATTGTTGTGAAGATCTAAATGTTTTAAATTAACAAGTTTTTCTAGTGGACTTATATCTACTAATTTATTTGCATATAAATCTAAATACTCTAAATTAGTTAATTCTGAAATTGGTTTTAAATCTGATATTCTATTTCTAAATAAACTTAGTTTTGTTAATTTAGTTAATTTTGATATTGGTGATAAATCAGAAATTTCATTTTCTGCTAAATCAAGTTTTTCCAAATTAATCGCATTTTCTAATCCTGCAAGAGTTTTTATTCCACGTGTTTGAACAAATTTAAAATCTGCCGTTTCTTTTAATGAACTAGCTTCTAAAATAGGATTCCCCTGCTTATCTCTCATATTAATCTCTTTTAGAGATTCTATTTCTTTTCTAGTTATTTTTTGGTTATCATCTCTTGTTGAATCTATATTTTTGTTTATTAATTTTCTTAAATTCGCATCACTTATTGTAATTTCTTCATCTTCAGGCTTAACTGTTTCTTCCTTATATTTAATTCCAATTAAATTCAGCTCATTTGTTACTATCTCAACATGTTTCTTATTATCTTTAGCAACATTCTTAAATGGTAGAGATTCTTTGCCACTTCCGTCTTTATTTATACGATATGCTTCTTCTACTTCTTTTTCTACAGGAATCTCTACTTTAACAGGCTGTTTTATTTGTCGTTTTTCTCCTGATTTGGTAGAAAACTTAATATTATAAATATCATTATTAGTGTTATCTACATTAGGTACATCAACTTTCTCTACTTCTAATCTAGCAACATCTTTTTCTAATGCTGCAGTTGGTGCGTCAACTTTAACTGGTGTACTATTATCATTATCTCCAAAAACAGCTCTTGTTTTGTCTTCATTTAATGTTACATTCTCTCCATCAGCTGTTTCATAAACTGGTATTTCTGGTTTACTTGGTTCTGTCGGCTTTTCTGGTTTACTCGGTTCTGCCGGCTTTTCTGGTTTATTTGGCTTAGTTGGTTTCTCTGGTTTTATTTCTGTAGTGCCCTCTTCTACATCATAACTTACTCCAACACCTAGTTCGCCACCAGTAATAGAAAATTTCTTCGAAATATCCTTTCTTACTACAGCAGTATTAGGTAGGATTTTCTTGTTTTTTATATTATTTTTAATACTTTGTAATTCCGCTTTTGAAATTACTCTTTCTTGTTTTTGACCAGCTTTCAAACTATCTATATGATAAGTAATTACCTTAACACCATCAAGAGTAACTTTAACATCTACATTAGTTAAATCTTTTAATGCTAATAATTCTATAGTTGTCTCCTCATTTGTTTCTCTAACCGTTAGACTAATATCAGTATTAGCTTCTACTTCTATTTTGTCCTTTGCTTGTACAGTTGGAAGATTAACTTGTGGATAGGTCATCAACATACTACTTCCTATAAGAATAGATGCTATTCCTACACTAAACTTTCTTATAGAAAATTTTTCTTTTTTTCTTAAATTATTCATAATATCTCCTTAATAAGTTTTCTTTTTTAAAAATTTAGTGGGACGACTCTAGAAAATAACTTCAACAACATTTTCTGATTCAATCCCACTAATTATTACTTATTACGCTATTTTGAAATTAATAGCTCCATTTGCTTTTATCGTTTGATTTTTATATTTTGCTGAAATTTTATATGTAACCGTTGAATTTCTTAACTCCTCTGGAACAACAAACTCTAAAACAATTTTGTTAGAATCTTCACTGATTACTTTCAAAGTAACATCTTTCCAAGAGTTGCCATCATGGAATCTAAAGCTTAAATCACTCACTTTTAGATTTTTCCCATTAACTGTCACCAATAGTTTTCCATCTACTTTTGATATTACAGCTTTATCTCCAGTATAACTTGTGACTTCTGATATTTTTTCTTCTGGTGCTGGTGACTCTGGTGTTGTATTTGATTTATCAGACTTATCATTTGCAAGTTTATTTTCTTCTTTCAAAGTTTCTAATGCTCTAGTAAGTTTCCCAACTTGTTCTTCTAGAACTTCTGCTGTAGCCTCACCTTGTAATAATGCTTGCGCTTTTTCTCGAGCTGTTTTCCATGCTTTTTCTTGAAGACTGTCTTTTAATTTATAGTTATCTTCTTTTGTTGGATCTTGTTCTACCAACTTTTGTAGTTCTGTTTTCAACTCGTCTACACTTTTTGTTGGTTTTGTTGTATTTCCTGCGTTACCTTCTTCTTTAGGCTTTTCTTCACTTGGTTTCGAAGCTTCTGTAGAATTTTCTATCGAAGCAATTGCTTTTTCAAGAGCTACAATTTGATTATCTACCTCTTCTTTATTACTACTTTCCGCTAGTACACGATTCGCTAATGCTCTTGCTCTTCTCCAGTTTGTTTGTAGTTCTGAACTAGCTTTTTTATAACTATCTTCTAGTTTTAAATCTCTATCTGCTAATTCTTTTAACTTAGCTTTTGAAGTTTCCAAAGTATCTTCTTGTGGAACAGGTTTTTCAGTTTCTGAAGGTTGAGCCACTTCTTTGTTTGTATAAACAAGAACTATTTCTTGATCCTTAGTTCCAAATTTCCCTGATAATGCCTTATTGTCTTTAACAATGACATTTTTGTAACCATCTATTGCATCTTTTTCTACACTATAGTTAAACCATGAATAACCCGTCAATACTTTATCATCTTTTAATGTTTTACCATTTTCATCTTGATATTTCACAGTAATAGTTCGTTTAACTGCTGGTCTTACGTTAGTAGTTTTTTCTACCACCGCTGTTACTTTATGAGCTTCATCGAAGTTTACACCATCTGGGGCAAATACATATGTAAAGGTCATATCTGTATCCAAATTGTTAGGTAAAACTATCTCGGCTTCTTGATAAGTACCATTTCCAGAAATACCATTTCCTAATTTTCCGATAACCATCATTGGATAATCAGATGCTTCTATATTGCTTCCTGTAGTATGAATTGGCCATTCAACGCCATTTTGGTCAATAATTTTAACTTTTGTAACATTTGCTTTTAAATTAGTTCCATATAAATGAGCCACTGTTTTTTTACTAACATTTCCTTTGTCGGTTGTAGTAGTTGTTAAATCCGTGCTACGATGAGCTTGATAAGAGCTTATCGTTACAAAACTCAACACTGAATCTTGCTTAGTTTTACCAACTGGTAAAACTGTTATTACACGCCCATTTTCTCCGCGTTCTTCTGTATACTTAGTTACAACCTTCATACCTAATGCGTCGGTAAATACCAAATTAAATGATTTTGCTGTTGAAGTTGTATTGGCTGGTAGTTTAATAGTTGCTACTACATCATCGCCTACTTTTTTGTATGTAATTGAATTTGATAATTCTTCCTCTTTTGCTGCTGTAAAAGGATTTAAAACTTTAATCTTAACATTGTCAGCAGTTAAGTTTTCCCCTTTTATAGTAACATTAACTTCTCCTCCGGCTGATTCTACCACTTTATCATCAAAACTATAACTATTAATTACTGGCTTTGCTGATGGTAGTGGCTTATTTCCATTTTCATCATTTCCTGGTTTTTCTGGAGTTGTTCCTGGTGTTCCTCCAGGTGTCCCCTCTGGGTTACCTGGTTTTTCCTCTGGTTTATTAGGTCCTTCAGGAGTTGTTTCATCTTCTGGTTTAACTAATTTTTTTAATTCTAAAACTGCTTCTAAAGTTTTTGCTTTTCTTAACTTAGGAATCAAGTCTAATCTGTTTTCTGCTCTTATAAATTTTTCAACTTTTACTTTTTCACTTCCTAAAACAGCCTCATATATTTTTTCTTCCAAGTTTTTAATAGCTGCTTCTAATTCTTCTTTTGTTGCCGAATCGTTTTTTAACACTCTTTCAGCTTCTGTTTTTGCACTTATCCATGCATTATTAGCAATTTGATTTCCTTGATTAGCTATATATCCAGCTTCTGTTCTTAGTTCTCTTTTAGTTAATTCCTCTAACTTAGTACGTAATGCTTGATTTGATGGCCCTTCTGGTTTTGTATCAGGCTTACCTGGTTTTGAGGAATCTCCCGGTTTTGTATCAGGTTTTCCTGGTTTCACTTCAGGCTTATTCGGAACCATTGTTCCTTCTTCAACATCATATGAAACTGCAACTTTCAATATGCTGTTATCTATATTTAATATTTGCTCTGCACTTTTTCTTACTACAGCTGTATTTGGCAATGTTTTTATTTTCTTGGCTAAGGCTTCTTTTACTTTATCAAATTGTGCTTTTGTTAGCTCTTTTGTTATACTTTCCCCTGCTTTTAATTTATCTATATGATATGTTGTTACTTTTTGCCCATCTAATGTAATTTTTATATCAACATTGCTTATATCTTTTGTTGCTGTTATTTCTAATAACACCCCACCTTCATGTTCTACCACTTTTACTTGTACATCTTGAGTTGCTTCTACTTCTATTTTATCTTTTGCTTGTACTTCCATTTTTCCTAATGGCTGCACTCCACCTAGCATACTAGCTCCTATCATTACCGAAGCTACTCCTATACTTATTTTTCTTATTGAAAATAATTCTTGTTTCCTAAATAAGTCTTTTATCATGCTTTAAAATCTCCTATAAATTCTATATATTTTTTAAATATTTATATAAAGTAATCCTTTTTACAAAATTATTAATCTTATAATCACAGTTACAATCTTCTATCCTTTTGATATAAGGTCAAGTTGAACGACAGGTTCATCTGTACCTACTTTAAACGCTACAGTTTCTCCGTCCATATCTCTAATTTCTACATCTTGTTCATAAACATAATTAGCATTGTTTTTTACTCTTATGGTATAAACATCACCTATATTAACCTCAACACCTGCTAATAAGCCATTTGAACTTCTTTTAGTAATAATGTCACTAGGATTTTTTTTATTTACAAACTCGAAATCTATCTCATCTAATGCAGGAAGACCATTTTTAGAAACTATCATTTGAGAAATAATTCCCTTTTTCACCTTTTCTTCCCCTTGATTATTAGAATCTGATTTTTTCTTTTGTACAGATATTGTTTCTATAACTTCATTAGTTTTTGCATCATGTAAAACTGTAAATCCATCTAAATCTTTAGCTTTAACTAGTCTTTCACTAAAAGTATAGCCATTATTACCTTTTAGCGTAAGTTTATACTCTTCATTTAAATACAATTCTTCTCCACCTAGCATAGCAAGTTCTGTTGTTTTTTCTACTACTTCACTTGGATGTTTTACATTAGTAAATTGGAAAGTTAGACTATCTAACACTGGTTCTTTATCATTTTTAACAAATGCTGGTTCAACTGTAACTTTTGTTCTTTGTTCAGGTTGATTTTTAATTTTCTCCAATGCTTTTGTTAAATCATTTAAATATCCTCCTACATATATAGGTAATGTCTCAGGTTTTGCTAACTCTTCTTTCGCAGAATTTACTATATCTCGAAGTTCTTTTATCTCTCTTGTTTTCAGCACTTCTTCTGCTTCTTTTATTTTTTCTTGCAATTCAGTTTTCAGATAATTCACATCTATTTTTTTAACAACAAAGACTGGAATGTTTTCCCCATTATAATTGAAAGTGTCATAATTTCCACTAGTATAATTTACTTTACCATCTTCTGTCACAAATAATGATACTGCATCAGGTTTGAATTGCCAGTTAAACTGATCATTTTTTGATATATTAACTATATAATCAACCCCATTTACCTTACTTTCTAAATTAAGTGTAACTATTCCATTTTTATCCGAACGAGCATTTTTTAATGTAGTTATTTTTGTTCTAATTCCACTTGCAGAAAGCTCTACATTTTCGACTGGATTTCCTTGTTCATCTACTACTTTAAAATGAGCTTGAGTCATTTTCACATCTTTATCATTAATTTTTTCTTCTTTAAACTCAATTGTATTTGCAGTTGTTTTGGTTATAGCTTTATTATCAATAGTATTGATTTTCCCATCTTTATTAGTTGTGAACACAACATTATCTCTTAAGAAAGGTTTATCCCTCTTTTGTATTCTTAAGTCATATTTTCTATTTGGTTTTAAACTTTTAGTATCCAGAACTAATTCCCCTGAAGAATTTGTTCTAGCTTCTTTTACTATATTTGGAATATTGCTATCAAATTCAAACAATCTAAATGGTACATCTGCAAAAGGTTTACCATCTTTTGTTATTACCTTAGCTACAAGTTTATCTAATGTAACTTGATCTGTTTGATTAGAGTCTGATTTTTTCTCCTGCACAAATATCATCTCGATAGCTTCATTAGTTTTTGCATCATGTAACACTATAAAGTCATCTTTTTTCTGTGCTTTTACTAATCTTTCACTAAAAGTATAGCCTTTGTTATCTTTTAGTGTAAGTTTGTATTCTTCGTTTAAATATAATTCTTCTCCGCCTAACATAGCCAACTCTGTTGTTTTTTCTATTACTTCAGCTGGATGTTTTACATTAGTAAATTCAAAAGTTAATCCATCAAGTACCGGCCCTTTATCACTTGCAATAACGACTGGTTCAACAGTTACTTTTTCTCTTTTCTCTTCAGGTTTTCCTGGGTTTGATGGTTCTTCTGGTTTTGTTTCAGGTTTTCTTGGATTTGATGGTTCTTCTGGTTTTGTTTCTGGATTACTTGGATTTGGTGATTCTCCTGGTTTTACTTCTGGTTTGTTTGGAGCCACTGTTCCTTCTTCAACATCATATGAAACTACAACTTTTAGATTACTTTTATCTATGCTAAATTCCTGTT
>ERZ773003.1628-NODE-1628-length-12577-cov-5.783421_pt1 | contig 12577 bp, 14 predicted proteins | sample MGYA00580668_ERZ773003 | MGnify/ENA primary metagenome ERZ773003 (study PRJEB29015, sample SAMEA2738002) | human oral metagenome | biome: human oral; feature: human-associated habitat; material: dental | place: China | collected 2126 ... | reverse complement strand
ACGACGGCTCTTTTGCTGTATTCAGAAGAAAATTCATTTATCTATGGAAACAAAAAGTTATTATCTCAATAAATGATAGGAATATATCAAAATATAAAATATAAAATGAAATAATACTTGCATAAATATATGCACGGTGATATACTTTCATCAAGGTTATCCGGAAACCAAAATTTCTGAGCGGTATAGGGCATCGATCTAAATTTGGCGATGCAGACAGCAGAGAAAGGAGAGAAACATGGACGAGCAAAAGGATTATACTGAGCTCATGAAGAAGTTCAATCGGTATAAGATGGAATCGCTCGTAGGTATTTTTGTGGGCTATGCGGCGTATTATATCGTACGCAATAACTTCATCTTTTCCACACCGTACCTCAAAGAAGAACTTCAGCTCAGTACAACGGAAATCGGGCTCTTGAGCAGCTGTATGCTCATCACGTACGGTCTGAGCAAAGGCTTTATGAGTGTGCTGGCGGATAAGTCTAATCCAAAATACTTCATGGCGCTTGGCTTAGTACTCTGTATTTTGGTCAATATCCTCATGGGATTCAGCACGAGTTTTTATATTTTCGTGGCGCTGGTCATTCTCTTGGGGCTTTGTCAAGGAATGGGCGTCGGGCCATCTATCATTACGGTCGGTCATTGGTTCTCTCGGTCACAGCGGGGGCGTGCGAGCACGACATGGAATATTTCGCACAATCTTGGCGGCGGTCTGGTGTCGCCGATTGTCGGTGCGGCACTGGCATGGCTTGGGACGGAGCATTGGCGGATTGCGGCCTATATCGTTCCTGCGGTCATTGCCCTGCTGTGCACAGGTGTAGTGTTAAAGCTCGTCAAGCGGCGTCCGGTCGAGGAGGGATTTCCGCCCGTTGAGGAACTGACGCATGAGGATTCAGTCACGGAAAAACTCCTCAAGAATGCCCAGGAAAAGCCGAAGGACATGTCGGCGTGGCAGATTTTCTATAACTATGTGTTCAAAAATGACAACTCATGGTACCTCGTGCTTATCGACGTCTTTACCTACATGGTTCGCTTTGGGATGATCACATGGATTCCGCTCTATCTGCTGACGGTCAAAGGGCTGTCGCGCGAGGAGATGGGCGTCTCGTTCATGCTCTTTGAATGGGCGGCGATTCCGTCGACTTTAGTGGCAGGATGGCTCGTTGATAAGTATTTCAAAGGGAAGGTCATGCTCCTCCCGCTTGCGTGTCTTATTGTTGTATTCCTCTGTGTATTCGGCTATATGCAGTCGTCCTCTGTCTTTGCAATCACGATCTTTGCGACGATCACGGGGTGTCTCATCTACATTCCACAGTCCATGGTGGCTGTGCAGGCGATGGAGGTCATACCGAGCTTTGCGCTCGGGTCGGCGGTCGGTCTGCGCGGCTTTATGAGCTACCTTGTCGGCAGCTCGATGGGAACTACGCTCTTCGGTTTTGTGGTTGATCGCTTCGGCTGGGACAGCGGCTTTTACCTCATCATGTGCGGCGCTGTGCTCTGCATGACGTTCTGTTACCTGTCGCATCGCGGTGTACAAAAGATTTATGGAACGCAGAAGTAAAATTCCTTAGAATGGGTCGGAAAGGAAGTGTGATGTGGCAAACATCGGTGTTTACGGGATGGGCGTCATGGGCAGCAATCTTGCGCTCAATTTTGCAGATCACGGCTTTTCTGTCGCTGTCTGCAATGTTACGCCGGATCTCACGGATAAAGTACTCCGAGAGCACCCACATGAACAGATCAAGGGCTATTATGACCTGAAGGCGTTCGTAGGAGCGTTGGAGCGTCCGCGCCGGGTCATTATGATGATCCTTGCAGGGAAGCCCGTGGACGATGTGATTGACGAGCTGCTCACGGTGATGGAGCCGGGCGACATGATTTTGGACACCGGCAATTCGTACTTTGAGGATACGGTGCGCCGTGCGGCATATGTCGAGTCAAAGGGGCTGTTCTATTTCGGCGTCGGCGTTTCCGGCGGAGAACGCGGCGCGCGCTTTGGCCCCGCCGTTATGCCCGGGGGAGATGCTGATGCCTATGCGTATGTCGCACCGTTTTTTGAGGCGATCGCAGCACGTGCGGCGGACGGCGTTCCCTGCTGTGCCTATATGGGTACGGACGGTGCGGGTCACTATGTCAAGATGGTACACAACGGCATCGAATATGCGGATATGCAGCTCATTGCAGAAGCGTATCTCCTGCTCAAATATGCGGGCGGCTGTGACAATGCGCAGATGTCCGATATATTTGAGGAGTGGAATACAGGCGAGCTGAGGAGCTTCCTCGTCGGAATTACGTCCAAGATCCTGCGTGAACCGGATGATCTCGGGAGCGGTATGCTCATTGACCGGATTATTGATCGTGCGGGACAAAAGGGGACGGGGCGCTGGACGAGCATCGAGGCACTGCGCGAGGGGGTTGACCTGTCCTTGATTACGGCGGCGTGCAATGCTCGTGTTCTGTCCAACTGTACGGCAGAGCGTGCGGCTGCCGCTGCAGGGTTCGGGACGGAGCCGCGCGCGGATGTCCCGGCGAATTTCGTCGAGACGGTGCGGCGGAGCCTCTACATAGGCAAGATTATTGCCTACACGCAGGGCTTTGCGCTTTATCGTGCGGCGGCACGCACGCATGGATGGCATCTCGACTATGCCGGGATCGCACGCATTTTCCGTTCCGGCTGTATCATTCAGGCAGAGCTTCTGGGGCATATCGCGGCGGCATACGAGAAGGATCCGGAGCTGCCGCTGCTGCTCCTGGATGAGTTTTTCCTTACACGGATTCGCTCGTATCTGCCTGATCTGCGCAGTACCGGCGCATATGCCGCGGTACACGGTATCCCGGTGCCGGCACTGCTGAGCGCCGTGAGTTATCTTGACATGCTCTGCGCTCCGCAGATGGGGGCGAATCTCATACAGGGACAGCGTGATTATTTCGGGGCGCATACCTATGAGCGCACGGATCGTCCCGGTAGTTTTCATCATCAATGGGATCATGTGATTCAATCGTATTGATGAAAAAGCCTTTTGCGATAACAGCCCGTACATGATGTGCGGGCTGTTTTGCTATGGGAAAATATGAAATTGTGCTATAATGAATTACCGGAGGAAGGGGGGGACGGCATGGCGGCAGAACAGATGGATCGATTTCCTCGCATTCGAACGGCATATGGGAGTCTTACCAAGGCGGAAAAACGCATTGCCGATTATATTGTGCAGCATATGGAGCATCTGGTAGAGTGCACGATCTCGGAGGTTGCCGAGGATACGGGGACGTCTGAGATTACGGTGTCGCGCTTTTGCAAGAAACTCGGATGCAGCGGATGGCAGAGTCTCAAGATCGCCGTCGCAGTCGAACAGTCCGCCGAGGGCGGCGCGGAGAGCACGGATATACACGTCGACGATTCGTTTGAGAGCATTACGGCAAAGATTTTTCGCAATATCACGGACGGTTTGCAGGATACGCTGAAACTGCTCGACTATGCGGCAGTAGAGCGAGCGGTGGAAACGCTCATCGGAGCAAAGCGCATCGCAGTCTACGGCGTCGGCAACTCGGCAAATGTATGCCGCGACATCGAGACCCGTTTTCTGCGGTTTGGCATGGCGATACGGGCATATTCGGATACCCATATGCAGATCACATCCGCAGCGCTGCTCGGTGCGGGCGATGTTGTAATTGCGGTATCGCATACGGGCGATACGGTTGAAATCCTTGAGAGTGTAAAACTGGCGCAGAGCCGCGGGGCAGCGATCATCGCCGTCACAAGCCATGCGCGTTCCCGGCTTGCGCGTGTGGCTGAGATTGTCTTGGTCGGTATGGGACGCGAAGTACACTACCGATCAGAAGCTGTCGCTTCACGGCTTGTCCATCTTGCAATTGTCGATGTGCTTTATGCGGGCATTGCGCGGCAGATTCCCGAGCAGTACCGCGAGAATCTGCGGAACATGCGCAAGGTGATCGCAGAGCACCGATTGTGAGCGGATTACAATGCCGAATCCTGTACGAGAATGTCCTTCAGACGCTCTTCGTCCTCGGTGACGAAGAGCGTTTTTTCGTTGACGAAGCGGACGAATCCGGGGACGGCACCGGTAGGTTTCTTGACGAAGCGGATGCTCGTGTAGTCGACGGGGACGTTCGAGGAGCCGCGCGCCTTGCTGAAATGTGCGGCGACCTGCGCGGCGAGGTGGAGCGTCTCGTCGGGGACGGGCGCGCCGCCCGTGCGCAAAACGACGTGCGAGCCGGGGATGTCGCGGACGTGGAGCCAGATGTCGCTCGGCGCGGCGGTCTTAAAGGTCAGCGCGTCGTTCTGCGTGTTGTTCTTGCCGACGAGGATGCGCGTCCCGTCGGGCGCGGTGAAGGTAAAGGGCTGCGCGCGGCGGTCTTTGCTGCGCTTCGGCAGTTTCTCATGAAGATAACCGGCCGTGATGAGTTCGTCTTCGATCTCCGCGATCTCGGCGAGCCGTGTGGAGACCTCGAGCGATGCCTCAATGCTCTCGAGATGACGGATGCTCGCGGCGCAGCGTTCCTGCTGGACGGCGAGGAGGGTGCGGGCGCGTTTGAGCTTGTCGTATTTTTTGTAATACGCCTGCATATTTTGGATGATCGTGTGCCGCCGGTCGAGCGGGATGGTGAGCTCTTCGCCGCTCTCGCTGTAGATGTTCGCGACGGTGATTTCAGCATCCGCATGATCTTGGTACTGATACTGATAGGTCATAAGGTTGTCGGCGTAAATTTTTTGCTCCTCGGCGTTCTCGGCGGCGGCGATCTCCTCGTCGAGCTTGCCGTATTTTTCGCGTGCGCGGGCGAGCTCTGTGCGTACGAGACGGCGGAACCGTTCGCGGTCGGGGATGACGTAGCTGCCGAGCCTGCGGTCGGCGTCGATCATGAGGGCGCTGACGGTCGGATAGGAGAGCCGCCGCGTGCCGGGCATCTCGCTGAGCGGGAACGCTGCCATCGCCGTGATCTTGCCGTTTTCATCGAGGCGCAGGGAGGGGGCGGGCTGCTCCATGAGCGCGCGGAGCTCGTCGAGCGCAGCGGAGAGCGTTACAAAATCTGCCTCGTCGAGTGCGGAGACGGAGATATTCGGCGCGAGCCCCGCCATAAAGCAGACTTCTTTCGCCGAGACGGGACCGAATCCGAGACATGTTCCGATGAGCGCTTGAAAGAGCTTTGCTTCGCTTTCCGACTGTACGCGTGTGATGATGTCGTTGATATTTGCCGAGAGCAAATCCATTTTATCCTGCGCGGGCGGGAGTGTATACGGCAGTCCCTTCAGGACGGTGCGGACGCGGCTCGAGTTCTCGCCGATGCGGCGCAGGGCTTCGACGATTGTGCCGCCCTCGGTGAGGATGATGTTGCTGTATTTGCCGATGAGCTCGAGGGTGAGCGTGCGCGTGACGATGCGTCCGCCGCCCGCGATGACGTCGATGTCGAGGTGCAGGATGCGGTCGCGCCCCTCCTGACGCACGGCGGCGATGCGTCCCGTTTCGAGCTGCTTGCGCAGCACCATGCAGAACGTCGGCGGCTCGGGCGGGTTCTCGGGGGCGGTCTCGATGATGTACGCCGCAGGATTGGCCGCGTTCGTGTTGATGTAGAGGAGGAGGTTTTTGCCCGGCTGACGGACGGAGAAAACAACGGACTGTTTGTTGGGCTGGGTGATCTTGTCGATGCGCCCGCCCGTGAGGGCGTCCGCGAGCTCCGCGGCGAGCGCGGACATGGAGAATCCGTCAAGGCTCATAGCAGTATCCTTCTTTCGTAAATCGTGTCGGGGAAAATTATAGCACCCGCGGGGCGGAATGCGCAAGCGTGCCTTGCGCCGAAGGGAAAATCATCGTATAATACAGCAAGAATAAATGAACGGAAGGCAAGGAAAAACGATGGAATTTACCAAATGGCAGGGCTGCGGCAACGATTTTGTCGTCGTGGACTTCCTTGCGCGCGAACCGGTGGACTTCGCGGCGCTCGCCGTGCGCATGTGCGACCGGCATTTTGGCATCGGGGCGGACGGACTGATGGTTGTCTGCCCGTCGGAGACGGCGGACATAAGGATGCGCGAGTTCAATCCGGACGGAACGGAACCCGAGATGTGCGGCAACGGCATCCGCTGTTTCGCGCGCTATCTCTACGAATACGGGCGCATCAAGAAGGAACAATTCACGATTGAGACGCTCGCGGGCATCATGACGCCGCGCATCATCCGGGGCGGCGGCAAGGTGACGGCGGTCGAGGTTGATATGGGCGTGCCCGTGCTCGCAGGCGACGACATTCCCGTGCGCGGCTTCGGCACGGAGCGCGTCGTTGCGGCGCCAATCACGGTTGCAGGTGAGGAGTACAAAATGACCTGCGTCTCAATGGGAAATCCGCACGCGGTCATCTTCGTGGACGACGCGGAGCATTTTCCCCTCGCGGAGCTCGGCGCGCAGTTTGAAAACCACGAACTCTTCCCGCGCAAAATCAACACGGAGTTCGTCGAGGTAAAGGATCGCAGTCATGCGCGGATGCGCGTGTGGGAGCGCGGCGCGGGTATCACGCTTGCCTGCGGGACGGGCACCTGCGCGACGCTGACGGCGGGCGTCCTGACCGGCGTGCTTGACCGCGCGGCAGACATCGAGGTCGACGGCGGCGTGATCCGGGTGGAGTGGCGCGAAGACGGGCATATCTTCATGACGGGACCCACGGAACCCGTCTTTACGGGCGTATGGCAGGGGGCGGTATGAGCGGGACGCAGCGCAAGAGCATGACGGGGTATGGAGCGGCAACGGTAGAGACCGAGGCGTACCGCGTCACCGTCGAGATGAAGTCGGTCAATCAGCGGTTCCTCGAGATCGCCCCGCATATGCCGCGCGCATTCGGCGCGTGGGAGAGCGAGCTGCGCGAGACGATCCGCACGCGTGTTGCGCGCGGGAAGCTCGACATCTTTGTGAACTTCGAGGATCGCAGCGAAAAAGAGTACGATGTCCGCGTCAACGAAAGCCTCGCACGCGCGTACTATACGGCGCTCGTGAAGGTCGCGCGTGCCGTGGATGCGCCGCTGAATGACGGGGTGCGGATTGTCTCAGAGCAAGACGGCGTGATCGAGGTCAGCGAGCGTGCGGACATCTCCGGTGCGCGAGAGGTGTTCATGGATGCCGTGCGCGGGGCGCTCGACGCGCTCGACCGGATGCGGCTGACGGAGGGCGAACATATCGCGCGCGACCTCGCGCGGCGCATCGACCGCCTCGAAGAGCAACGCACGCAGGTGAAAGAGCTCGCACCGCAGATCGTGGCGGAGTACCGCGCGCATCTAAAAGACGTGCTCGTAGAGTTCAGGGATATCACACCCGACGAGACGCGCATCGTGCAGGAGGCGGCGCTCTACGCCGACCGCGTAAACGTGACGGAGGAGCTCGTGCGGCTCGCAAGCCATTTTGCCCAGTTCCGCGCGATTCTCGCCGAGGACGAACCGGTCGGGCGGCGGCTCGATTTCCTCCTGCAGGAGATCAACCGCGAGGTGAACACGATCGGGTCAAAGGCAAACAATGCCGACGCACAGCAGATCGTCGTCGCGATGAAGAATGAGGTCGAAAAACTGCGCGAGCAGGTACAGAATTTGGAGTGAGTGCATGGAGATCAGACCGGTGAATATCGGTTTCGGCGACATCGTGTTCGCCGGGCGCATCGTCGCCATCGTCGCCCCGACGTCCGCATCCGCGAAGCGCATGGTGCAGGATGCGCGCGACGCGGGACGGCTCGTCGACGCGACGTACAAGCGGCGGACGCGTGCCGTCATCGTCACGGACAGCGGTCACATCGTGCTCTCGGCGCTCCAGCCGGAGACGCTCGCGAACCGCGTGGGCGGCGAAAAGGAGGATGCGGAATGAAAAAAGGGCTTCTGATTGTCATCTCCGGCGCCTCGGGGACGGGCAAGGGGGCGGTCTGTAAGGAACTCCTCTCCCGCGAGAGGGAGCTTGCCTACTCGGTCTCCGCGACCTCGCGCGCCCCGCGGGACGGCGAGGCGGAGGGGCGCGAATATTACTTCCGCACGCGCACAGAGTTTGAGGAAATGATCGCCGCAGGCGCGTTTCTCGAGTATGCGGACGTCTACGGCAACTACTACGGTACGCCGCTCGCCCCCATCGAGGAGCGGCGCGCCGCGGGCGAGGACATCCTGCTCGAGATCGACACGCAGGGGGCACTGAACGTGATGGAGCGGTGTCCGGACGGGACGTTCATCTTCCTCCTGCCGCCCTCCTTTGAGGAACTGCGACGCCGCATCACGGGGCGCGGGACGGAGACTGAGGAGAACCTTGCGCGCCGTCTGAGTGCGGCGCAGGACGAGATCCGTCTCGGCAGGAAATACCGCTACGCGGTCGTCAACGATACCGTAAAAGCTGCGGTGAAGCGCATCCAAACGATTCTCGCGGCGGAGCGGTTTCGCGCGGATATGAACCCGGCGCAGTTTGAGATAGAGAACTAAGGAACGAGGTACGAATAATGAAAACGAATGCGGAAATCGGCATGGTCAACCCCTCCACAGACGAGCTGCTGACGAAGGTGGACAGCCGCTACGGCATGGTTGTGCTCGCGGCGAAGCGTGCACGGCAGCTCCTCGAGGGCGACCCGGTCAAGTCGGAACTCGCGCGCTCGACAAAGAACGTCACGAACGCGTTTGAAGAGATCGCCGAGGGCAAGATCAGCTACGATCTTTACAAGGAGAGCATCTGACCATGGGAACTCTTGCGGGGCGCAGCATCGTACTCGGCGTGACGGGCGGCATCGCCGCGTATAAGGCGGTCGAGATCGCAAGCAGACTGAAAAAGGCGGGCGCCGAAGTCCGCGTCGTCATGACGCGGGCGGCGGCGTCCTTTGTTGCACCTCTGACCTTTCGCGAGATCACTGGGCAGGCGGTCGCGACCAGCATGTGGACGGAGATTCCCGCGCATCACGTCGAGCACATCGCACTCGCGGAGCTTGCCGATCTCGTCCTCGTCGCGCCCGCAACGGCGAATTTCATCGCAAAGGCGGAGGCGGGCATCGCCGACGACCTCCTCACGACGACCGTGCTTGCCACGCGCGCACCGCTCTACATCGCGCCCGCGATGAATACGGGCATGTGGGAGAACCCCGTCACGCAGGAGAACGTCATGCGCCTGTGTGAGCGCGGCGCGCAGGTGATCCCACCCGCAGAGGGACTGCTCGCGTGCGGTACGACGGGTGCGGGACGCCTGCCTGAGCCGGAGGAGATCGTCGCCGCTGTCGAGCGTCACTTCGCTGCGGCGGAGATCCTTGCAGGGCGGCGCATCATCGTCACCGCAGGCGGCACGGAGGAGGCGCTCGACCCCGTGCGCTACCTCAGCAACCGTTCCACCGGGCGCATGGGCTATGCCGTCGCGGCGGAGGCGGCGCGGCGCGGCGCGGAGGTCATTCTCGTCTCCGCTCCCACGCATCTTGACACGCCGGCGGGCGTGCGCCGCGTCAACGTGCGGAGCGCGCGGGAGATGTACGCGGCGGTCATGGCGGAGTACGAGACCGCCGACGCCGTCGTCAAGGCCGCGGCAGTCGCCGACTACCGCCCCGCAGAGATCGCCCCGCAAAAGATTAAAAAGTCGGACGGGGAACTCACGATACACCTTACGCGCAACCCCGACATCCTCATGGAACTCGGCCGGAAAAAAACACATCAGGTGCTCGTCGGATTCGCCGCCGAGACCGAGAACGTTGAGACGTACGCGCAGGGCAAGCTCGCGAAGAAGAACCTCGACTTCATCGTCGCCAACAACGTCGCCGAAAAGGACGCGGGCTTTTCCGTCGGCACGAACCGCGTCAAAATCTTTTTCAAAGACGGCAGAGCAGAAGAACATCCCCTCATGGCGAAATCCGAGCTCGCGGGCATCATCCTCGACCGATTGGCGGATGCGTTGGAGCGAAAAACCGGAGCATAATGTCCGATGCAGGCTGAGGTTTCACCGATAGAAAACTAAGATCGATACAGAGTGAGGTGACTGGAGGATGACGCAAGATTTACGGGGAAAGACCTATCTGGAAGTGGATCTCCCCGGCTACCTCACTCACGACATTGAGGCGCTCGTGCAAGGGGAAAAGGACGACGTCAGCTATGTCGACTGCCTCCTTGACGAAGTATACGGCTCTATCAACTGCGCCGAGGTCGACCGGGAAATCACGCCGGAACAAGCGCTTTACCTGCGGCAAAAGTACCTCTGGGGAAGGAGCACGCCGGAATGATAGATTTTTCTTTCTGCGAGATTGATCCGTTCAGAGCCTATGGGGGCGGCAACGGAAATAAAATCGGGATCGTTTACCGGGGGAAAACCTACATGCTGAAATTCCCTCCGGCGGATAAAAAGCGCGGCGCGTATACGAACAGCTGTATCAGCGAACATCTTGGCTGTCTCATATTTGCATCAACGGGGTTGTTCGACGTGCAAGAGACGCTGTACGGAATGTATACCGCTCACGGCAAGGAAAAGGAAGTCGTTGCCTGCCGGGACTTCACCGGCGACGGCTTTGCGCTCATGGAATTTGCCAAGGTAAAGAACGCGCATATCACAGGATCCATTGAGGGCTCTCCCGGCTATTCGACCGAGCTCGACGAGGTGCTCGAAGCGATCGACACACAGCATCTTGTCGATCCGATCGAGGTGCGGCGATTCTTTTGGAACATGTTCATCATGGATGCCTATCTGGGGAACTTTGACCGCCATAACGGGAACTGGGGATTTCTCGTCAATGAGACGGAGCGGACGGCGAAACTCGCGCCGATTTATGACTGTGGCTCCTGCCTATATCCGCAGCTCCCAACAGAGAAGATGAACGGTATCCTAGAAGACCCAAACGAGATTGAGCACCGAATCTATGTCTTTCCAAATGCCGCGCTCAAGATTCACGGCCAAAAGATAAACTACCATAACTTCATCGCGGAGAATACCTATGAAGAGTGTACGGCCGCGCTAAAGCGCGTACTTCCGAGGATTGAGCAGGATAAGATCGATGCCTTGATATCATCCTGTGACTTCCTGTCACCGACGCAAAAGAAGTTCTATATTACGATGCTGCGTGCACGCAGGGAAAAAATATTACATGCCGCGCTGAGCATTGTCGAACCTCGCGTTCTATTGCAGGGCTGAACCATGCCGACACGCAAAAATATTCCTCGGGAGGAAATTCTGATGATTGATACCGCGCATTACGCATCGCCGCTCGGGGACATCCTGCTCGCAGAGCGCGAAGGGGCGCTCGTCGGGCTCTGGATCGCGGGACAGGATTACGCGTTCGACCTGCGCGGCGAAACTGTAGAGGAGCACGAGACGCCGCTCCTTCGAGAGACGAAGGCGTGGCTCTCGCGGTATTTCACGGGAAAGCGTCCCGCAATCACAGAACTTCCCCTCGCCCCGCGCGGGAGCGCGTTCCGCCGCGCTGTGTGGAATCTGCTTTGTCGCATTCCCTACGGCGCGACCACAACCTACGGCGCGCTCGCGCGGGAGATTGCCGCAGAGACGGGCAAGTCACGCATGTCCGCGCAGGCGGTCGGCGGCGCCGTCGGACACAACCCCATCTCCATCATCATCCCCTGCCATCGCGTCGTCGGCACGAACGGCAGCCTCACCGGCTACGGCGGCGGACTGCCGATGAAGATCGCCCTGCTCGAACACGAGGGCGTCGATATGAGCGCGTTCTTCGTGCCGAAACGCGGGACGAAACTGTAAATTTTGGATTCACACGAAGAAACGGCGGAATACTCCGCCGTTTCTTCGTGTGAATTATTTTTGTACTTCTGCGACAACGCGGCACGGGAGCCCGGTCATATCGGCATAATTCATGGGGAAGGTATAAATTGTATACGTATCTTTTCTTTCGGCCAAGGGTTTTAGGTTGCAAAGATTTTCTATGATAAAAACGCCGCGGTCGGCACAATACTGATCCTTCGGCGTATGCTCTTTACCGCGCCGTACGCCCGCAAAGTCCACGCCGATGATAGAAACGCCGCGCTCGATTAATATGTCAATCAGTCTGTCAGAGAGTTGGGGGTGTTCCGTAAAATAAACTTTTCCACCGTAGCCAATCTTTTCGATAAAGCCCGTGTAAAATGCAGTGAAAGAAGCCGGCTGTATCTGTGTAATGTCAATATCGGAAACATCGATATCTCGATTTGTCACATGACTTACGTCAAATACTCGACCTGATCGTACGGTATAATCTAATGGGAACTCCTTATTCATAACATCGAAGTGTGTTCCCAAATGTCCGACGAGGGCTTTCTTTTCGTTGCCTTGCGCGTCTGATACCATTTTCGGAGTGATTTTTAAGGTAATATCGATTTTCATATACGTACCCCCTTCATATGTACTTGGCGTAGGTGTTCGGGTATCTCTTCATTGGTCATGGGATTGAGCGTGCGCTGACTGTTGCGTCTTTCATGAGACCACCGCCTTTCCCTGTGATTGTACTATGATGTCATGCGGTTTGCAAGAACGTACTATATCGGATTTGCGGTAAAAATCTCCCGACTGCCCCTTGACAACGCCGCACACTTTCGTTACAATGCGACGTATAGAAGAGAATATACCTCATCCAGAGCAGTGGAGGG
>ERZ773003.1627-NODE-1627-length-12584-cov-19.798148_pt1 | contig 12584 bp, 8 predicted proteins | sample MGYA00580668_ERZ773003 | MGnify/ENA primary metagenome ERZ773003 (study PRJEB29015, sample SAMEA2738002) | human oral metagenome | biome: human oral; feature: human-associated habitat; material: dental | place: China | collected 2126 ... | reverse complement strand
GGCGAAGCGGCAGCCGCACGCCGAGTGGCCATGGCCGGGCCGAAGGCGAGCGCGCGGATCCTGGCCCTGCTGCCCGTCCTCGGCCTCTGCGTGGGCACGATGATCGGCGCCGAACCGCTCGCCTTCCTCCTGTCCCCCGGCCCCGGGCGTGTTCTGCTGGCGCTCGGATTCCTCTTCGAACTGGCAGGTCTCGCGTGGGCGCGGGCTCTCGTCAGGCGAGCGGAGCGAGGCTGATGATGAACGGCGCGTTCGTCGTCGTGATCGTCGCGAGCCTCTCCTTGGCCGCGGTGTCCACGAGACCCTACGAGAACAGCGCGCTTCGGGCTTCTCGGCGGTATACCGGGCCGAGTGGGAGGCTGCCCTGCGTGGATCAGGCGATGGTGGCCGATCTCGCCCAAGCCGCGCTTGCCTCGGGAGCGTCCATTCCCGCCGCCCTCAAGGCGCTTCACTGCGCACTCGGCGAGGAAGAGGAGGCCTCCGGGCTGGACGTCGCCGCCCGCACTCTGCTGCTGGGCGGAGGGTGGGAAGAGGCATGGGCCGACGTTCCAGAGCGTTTCGCTCCGCTCCGTGAGGCGCTCGAACCCGCCTGGGTCGACGGCGCCGCCGCCGTGCCCCTTCTGGAACGCACCTCGGCTTCGCTGCGCGAAGGACGGATCCGCACGGCGAGGGAGGCGGCGGCCGCACTGGGCTCCAAGCTCGTCCTGCCGCTCGGCCTGTGCTTCCTTCCCGCATTCGTCGTCCTCGGCATCGTCCCCACCGTGATCGCCACAGGAATGAAGTTCTTCGAATGAGGCCGAGTTCTCTGGCGTGTCGGACGCGGGCCGCCGATCCAGGGGTTGTGAGTGCGCGTCGGGCCGGTTCCCCGGTGGTCCGGCATGGGCGGGCAGACCCGTTGGGCTCCTGACGATTCCCGCGGCGTCCCCTGGGTGTTTGGCCCTTCGAATGCGAATGAACGCCTCTCGCTTGGGAAAGATCATCCACCTGTCAGCTCTCCCGGAGCGTCTCGTTGGCGTGTTCCACACCCGCGCGTCAGGCGCGAAGCGTCCACAGAGGAACGGCGAGGGCCGCCTGACACTCTTCCATTCGGGGAAAGTGGTTCTACGGCGGGTGTGAGCGCAGAGGCTCGCCGTAGAAAGGAGAAGAACACATGGAAGGGCCCTTCGAGTTCGTGGAACTCGACGACACTACCGGAGAGGCCGGAATGGCCACCGCCGAATACGCCATGGGCACTCTGACCGCCACGGGCATAGCGGGCATTCTGTGGTGGATCATCAAACAGGACTGGTTCCGTCAAGGTTTCGTCAAAATCTTCAAAGGAATCTTCAGTTTCTGACCGTGGAAGGCCTCGGGGTTGGCGCGATCGGACGCAGGCTCCGAGGCTCCGCGAAGACGAAGCGAGCCCGACATGCCACGGAATCGGAATACGGAGATGAACGGAAAATCTGTGGGACAGTCGAACGAGCCGGAACCGAGCGGCGATCGGCGGCTGCGGTTCGCCCAGGCGGAAGGCTCCGGCGCCCGGCTGGAGAGCCGCCCGAACAGTGGAGCCTTCGATGCGCCGGCCAATCCATCTGAAGGAGGTCTCGGTCCGCGTACGCCCAGGCATGGTCTGACGGACTGCGGAGGCGGTCGCGAGAACGGCATGGTGACGGTCGAAGCGGCCATAGGGCTGCTCGTCATCGGCTTCGTCCTCACGCTTCTGGCGATGCTCACCAACGTGGCGATCATGTACGTCGGTGCGCAGGAGGCCGCGCGGTCCGCGGCTCGCATGGCGTCGCTCGACAAATCCGTCTCCAGCATTCAGGCCGTTGTGGAGGAAAAGTCCCCGGGGGCGCAGGTGTCAGTGGCCAGACGCGGCGAGACCGTCGAAGTGACGGTCCGCGTGCCGCCCAACGGATTCTCGGGTGCTCTCGGCATATCGGTGACGGCCACGACGGTCGCGTTCGTTGAGCCGGGAGCGGGCCAGTGACGGGCTTCCGGTCCGTCGCGTCGTCCTCGCAGACGACAGCGGGGCCCGCCTTCGGCGTTCGGGGCGTCCAGTCGACGTGGCCGCCTGGCAGGAGGCCGTTTTCGGAGAGAGGAGCCCCGGAGAGGGGAGCCTCGGAGAGGGGAGCAGGAACGGTTATGGCGGCGATGGCCGTATGTCTTCTGGCCGCGCTGCTCGTCGGAGTGTTCGTCCTGATCAAAGGGGCCTCGGCTATGCAGCGGGGGCAGACTGCGGCGGACATGATCGCATTGAGGACGGCCCAGCGCCTGGCCGATGGATCCGGCCAGGACGCGTGCCCCGGCCAGGCAGAGGCCGATCGTTACGGGGCCGAGCTCGAATCGTGCCGGATCGACGGGGACGAGGCCAGGATCCAAGTTTCCGTGCTCGTGCCGGAGTTCGGCCTGCGGGTCAGGGCCTCCGCGGTCGCCGGGCCGGCGGACGCCGTCCCTCTGGAGGAGGGGTCAGCGAGATGACCGAGAGGGCGCCATCGCGCGTGAAAGCGTCGAAATCAGGCGGGTCGCCCCGTCCTTCGACAGCGGCTCGTTGTTGTTTCCGCATTTGGGCGATTGGATGCAGCGGGGGCAGCCGGAGTCGCAAGGGCAATAGAGCAGCGCGTCGAGGGTGGACAGCACCCATTCGCTTCCGCGTTCGAAGCCCCGGCGGGCGCACCCCGATCCTCCGGGAACGGCGTCATGTACGATCACGGTCGCCTGACCGGTTTCCGTATGCGCCGCCGACGACAGGCCGCCTATATCCCACCGGTCGCAGGTCGCCAGAAGCGGGAGCATGCCGATGGCGGTGTGCTCGGCGGCGTGGAGAGCCCCCGGAACGGCAGCGGGATCCACGCCGGACGCGGCGATGGCCTCACCCGTCATCGTCCACCACGTTCCGTGCGTGTGCAGCCGGCGCACCGGCATCGCCAACGGCTTGTATCCGAGGTAGACCCCGTCGTCGGCGCGCCGGATGTCATAGCCGACGACTCGCGATGAGACCAGGACGCCGCCCTGCGCCCAGGTTCCGATGCCGAGGTCGGCCTCGTCCTCGGTCGAGAGGATCTCCACGGACGTCTCCTGGCGGGCGAAGGTGCGAAGGCCGTCCCGGTCGGGGCGGACGACGGCGACGTCGTCGGCGAGGCTCTCGACGCGGTAGGGGAACCCCTGGTGAAGGTAGACCGCCCCGGGGAAGACGGTCGCGTCCGCCCGGGCGGCGTCGACCGTGCCGAGGACGACCCCCGATTCGCCGTCGATGATGGTCACCGTGGATCCCTCCCCTCGAAGGTCGACCGCCTCGTGGGCTCCTGCGCCCAACGAGGTGTTCCAGAACCAGCCGCCCGGGCGCCGCCGGAGCATGCCCGCCGCAGCGAGATCGTCGAAAAGCGAGGTGTCGGCCAACCCGAAGACGCTGACGTCAGCCTCGGTGAGGGGGAGCTCGCAGGCGGCGGCGCACAGATGCGGAAGGAGGACGTGCGGATTGCCGGGGTCGAAGGCATTGACCTCGATCGGCGAGGAGACGACGGTCTCGGGATGCGACAGCAGGTACTGGTCCAGCGGGTCGTCCCGCCCGACGAAAACCGCCAGCCCGTCGCGTCCCACCCTGCCCGTGCGGCCGATCTGCTGGGCGAAGGAGGCGTGCGTCCCAGGCCAGCCGGTCACGACGATCGCGTCCAAGCCGGCGATGTCGATGCCGAGTTCCAAGGCGTTCGTGCTCGCCAAGGCGCGAACGGCTCCCGTTCTCAGTGCGTCCTCGAGTGCGCGGCGTTCTTCGGGCAGGTAGCCGCCCCGGTAGGATGCCACCGCGTCTTCGAGCCCTGGGCGGTGGTCTGCCAGCCAGTTCCTCGCGATTTCGGCGACCCGTTCGGACCCTGCGCGGGACCGAACGAAAGCGACGGTTTGGGCGCCCTCGGATGCGAGCACGCCCATGAGCTGCCCGGCCTCGGCTACGGCAGCCCTGCGTGCAGAACCGGGGGTGGGTGCGGTCGCATCGGCGTCTGCGGTCGCGCCGGCATCCAGCCGCGGTTCGCGAGAAGCCGGCCGTCCCTTCTCGCGGCATCGCCACATGACGATGTCCATACGGCCGCTCGGGGAACCGTCCTCCTCGACGGCCCGGATCCCTCCGAGGGCCGTGCCTAGGAAGCGACGCGCCGCACCCTCCGGGTCGCCGCTCGTCGCCGACAGGAAGACGACGGTCGGGCGCGCACCATAGTGTGCTGTCACTCGCAGCAGGCGCCTGACGGTCGAGGCGACGTGTGCGCCGAACATGCCCCGGTACGCGTGGAACTCGTCGACGATGACTATGCTCAGACCCCGCCACACATGCGTCCAACGCCGGTGGTTCGCGAGCATGACGTGATGGGCGAAGTCGGGGTTGGACAGGACGATCGAGGCGTGTTCGCGCGCCCAAGCCCGCGCTTCGCGATCGGAGTCGCCATCCGCCACGGCGACTCCGATCCGGGGGTCGACGTCGCGAGCCAACCCGGATATGGAGGCGAACTGGTCGGCCGCGAGCGCCTTCGTGGGAGCCAGATACAGTGCCGTCGGCCGGTAGGGCCGCGACGCTCCGCCTTGGGCGATGATCGACAGCGCCGGAATCCACGCGGCCAGCGACTTCCCCGAGCCGGTTCCCGTCGACACGACCGTATGAATCCCCGCATGGACGAGGTCGGCCGCCTCGACCTGATGGGTCCAGAGGCGGTCGACGCCTCGCGAATGCAGCGCGCCGAGCAGTGCGGGCGCCATCCAGCCGGGCCACTCGGCCGTACGCTCAGGCCGGGCCGGGACCTCGATGACCTCCGTTATCTGCCCTGGGGCCGCATGGCGACGGAGTGCGGAAAGGAACTCGTGCACCACACAAGTGTGCATCGCGCCGCCGACATCGCGTAGCCGGCGAGGCGACCTAGGGCTCGACTGGCGCGGTTCGCAACCGACCTGCGCTCCAGGATGGGGCCGCGGGAAGTGCGCTGCGGCCCGCTACGGCGGTTCATGGGTGCCGTGGACGATGTGCTGCGGCTCAGGAGCGTGCGGGTGGTTCGGGCTTCGTGGGAATCTGACGTCGTCGCTGACTCGCCGGCCCAGGCGGGGACATCGGTGTCGACTCCAAGGTGGAGGCGGTCTGAGATGACATCGGCCCAGGCGGGGCGGGGAAACCGGGCGAGGCCGGGCAGAGTTGGGCGAGGCCGGGTGGCGGCCAGGCCCTGACCGCGCGTCTCTACGGTGAGCAGACCTATATATGGTATGAGCGTCACATTCGCCATACAAGATGTAGTGGCGCGCCTCTTCAAAGTGTGGTGTCATGGGTGTAGGCTCGAGTTCCGACCCGGCAGGGAGCGCGTCGTGAACGCCTTGGCGGCTTTGGGGTTCTCGAATCCCGAGAACCAGGGAAGGCCGGCGAGATCGCGTCGTCGCGACTCCGCCGGGAAACGCGCGGTCCGCCGGCCGCGGATCACACCCGAACAATCCGAGAAACGCCAAGGAGCGAGGGATCATGCCCCAGCACGCCAGCGAGTCAGCCCGGTCCACGGACGGCACCGTCCTGATTGACCCGATCTCAACCGTCGACGAATACCTCGACCGCTCTGATTGGCGCGTCAACGCGAACGCGAACCAGGGCTACTCCGTCGGCGGCCTCATTCTCAACGCCGCCGGCAAGACGATCGCGAACTATTGGCTGTCGAAGGTGTACAGCGAAGAAGAAGGAGCCGCACACAGAAACGGCGACTACCATATCCACGACCTCGACATGCTCGCGGGCTATTGTGCGGGCTGGTCGCTGCGCCGCCTGCTCGAAGAGGGATTCAACGGGGTGCCCGGTGCGATCTCATCGGCCCCGCCCAAGCACCTGTCGGCCGCCTGCGGCCAGATCGTCAACTTCCTCGGCACGCTGCAGAACGAGTGGGCGGGGGCCCAGGCCTTCTCGTCCTTCGACACGTACATGGCGCCGTTCATCCGGCTCGACGACCTCTCCTTCGACGACGTCAAGCAGTGCGTCCAAGAGCTCATCTTCAACCTCAACGTGCCGTCGCGGTGGGGAAGCCAGTGCCCTTTCACCAACCTCACCTTCGACTGGACGTGCCCGGCCGACGTGGCCGACGACCACCCCTACATCGGCGAGGAGGTCTGCGACTTCACATACGGGGACCTCCAGGCCGAGATGGACACGATCAACCGCGCCTACATCGAGGTCATGATGGAAGGCGACGCCGACGGCCGCGTCTTCACCTTCCCGATCCCGACCTACAACATGACGAAGGACTTCGACTGGGAGTCGGACAACGCCCGCGCCCTGTTCGATATGACCGCGAAGTACGGCCTGCCCTACTTCCAGAACTTCATCAACTCCGAGCTCGACCCGGGCATGATCCGCTCGATGTGCTGCCGCCTCCAGCTCGACCTGCGCGAGCTCCTGAAGCGGGGCAACGGTTTGTTCGGCTCGGCCGAGCTCACGGGCTCCATAGGCGTCGTCACGATCAACATGGCCCGCCTGGGCTACCTGTACGCGGGCGACGAGACCGCCCTGTTCGAGCGCCTCGACCACCTCATGGACCTGGCTTCCTCGACCCTGGAGAAGAAGCGCGCCACCGTCGCCGAACTCATGGACGGCGGGCTCTTCCCCTACAGCCACCGGTATCTCGGCGGCCTGGGGAACCACTTCTCCACCATCGGGCTCAACGGAATGAACGAGGCGGTTCGGAACTTCACGCACGACGCCGAGGACATCACCGGCGAATGGGGCCACGGTTTCGCTGTCCGCGTCCTCGACCACATGCGCGCCCGTCTCATCGAGTACCAGGAGGCGACCGGCAACCTCTACAACCTCGAGGCCACGCCCGCCGAAGGGACCACCTACCGTTTCGCGAAGGAAGACCGCAAGCGCTTCCCCGGAATCCTCCAGGCCGGGACCGACGCCCAGCCCTACTACACGAACTCCTCGCAACTTCCGGTCGCCTACACGCAGGACGCTTTCGAGGCGCTCGAGATGCAGGCGGACTTGCAGTCGATGTACACGGGCGGCACCGTCCTGCACCTGTACATGAACGAACGGATGAGCTCGGGTCAGGCGTGCAGCCGGCTCGTCCGCCGAGCGCTGACCAATTTCCGCCTGCCTTATATCACGATCACGCCGACCTTCTCCATATGCCCGGTGCACGGCTACCTGGCCGGCGAGCACTTCGTCTGTGAGAAGTGCGCGGAGGAGCGGCCGGCCTCCGAGCCGCAGGCATGCGAGGTGTGGACGAGGGTCATGGGGTACTTCCGCCCGGTCGCGTCCTTCAACATCGGCAAGAAAGGCGAGTACGCCGAGCGCACCCCCTTCACCGAGAAGGCGCTCACCTTCCCGTCCGCCCCCTCTTCCCCGCGGGAGCGCGTGCGCGAAGGGAGCGCTGCTCAGCGGTGAGGACTGCGGAACGGGTCGTCCCGGCTGAGAACCTTGCGATCGCCGGGCTCGTCCCGCTGTCCGCCGTCGACTGGCCCGGGCGCCTCGTCGCGACGGTCTTCTGCCAAGGCTGCCCCCTGCGCTGCCCCTACTGCCAGAATTCGTCGATCCTCGACCCGACGGTCCCCGGCGCAGTCCCGTGGGGCGACGTCGAAGACCTGCTGTCGCGCAGGAGGGGGCTGCTCGACGGCGTCGTCTTCACAGGTGGAGAGGCACTGCGCCAGGAGGCGGTCCTCGACGCCATGGCGCGCGTCAAGGCCGAAGGATTCATGGTCGGACTCCACACCGCGGGCGTCTATCCGCGGCGCCTCGAGGCCGCGCTCGGCCATGTCGACTGGGTGGGCCTGGACATCAAGGCCCTGCCCGGCGACTACCCGGAAGCCGTCGGCGCACCGGGCGGCAAAGCCTGGCGCGCGCTCGAACTCGTCATGGAGGCCAGCGCGGAGGCCCGGCATGACGCGTCTCCGCACACCGCCCCTACCCGAGACGGGCGCGAGGGCCCCCTCGCCGATCACACCCCTCCTGCCCGAGACGGCGATGCGGAAGGAACCGCGGAAGCAGCAGGCGCATCCGGCCGACCACGCCTGCTCGACTACGAAATACGCACGACCGTCTACCCCGGGGCGCCGGCCGCCGAGCGGTTCGAGGAGCTCGTCGTCCAGTTGCGCGACCGCGGCGTGAAGAAATTCGCCTTGCAGGAGGCCCGGACGGAGGGCACCCCCGTGAGCTTTCGCGCCGACGCACTGGCGTGGGACGTGCGAGCATGGGCCGAACGCCGCGACGAACTCGTCGCCTGCGTCAGCGGGGCGGGATTCGAGCAGTACGACATCCGCCTGAGCTGACGACCCCTCCGGCCACCGTTCGTTGGCCGTCCATCGACGCGGTCATGCGAACGCCCGACGACACCCCGGACACCGGGCTGTCGACGGAGCCGGGTTTGCAGCCAAGCCGGCCGCCCCTCCGCCGCTGGAGGGCACCCGGCGGGCCATTCCACCGGCGAACCGCTCACCCGGAAAAGTAGATGGAATGCGTCATAGTCGAAAGCCGTCTCCTGCGGTATCTCGGCTTTCAGGGATTGCCACGGCGTCCGGGGAATTGCCTGAGAAGCAGGATGTGGACCATAATTTCATGCATACATGGGCGATTGCAGGATTCACCTCTCCTCACAGCTCACGCGTCGCCCACTGTTCGAAAGGCAGACAACTAAATGAACAAACTCGTGCGGCCAGTGCGCCGTTCCCTGGGTGTGCTCATGGCGATCGCTCTGTGCCTGGGCACATCCGCCATCTGGGGGTCTCCCGCCCAGGCAGGAGACGTCACTCCCGGCCCGATCAAGACGAGCAGCAATTTCGAGTTGACTCAGCTGTCCATCGTTCAAACGGTCAGGGATGCCGGCGGCAAGCTTGTTCCGGCCGGTGAGGACAAGACCATGCAGGTCTATCACACGGCCCGGCTGTCCTTCGATTGGAAGGCTCCGTCGCCTGCGAAGAAGGGCATGAGCTTCACCGTCAGCCTTCCCGAGACGCTTCGGGGCATCGTCGGAAAACTCACCTTCGAGTACACGACGTGCGATATCACGGCGGACGGCGCCACCATGAAGTGCGTGCTCAACGACAAGGCCGACGGGTTGAACCAGGTCAGCGGCCACATCGACCTCGCCCTCGACGTGAAGAAAGCCACCAGGGAGAAGACGGCGACCGTCAAGATCGACGGCAAAGCCGTTCCGATCGACCTGCCCGGACCGGGCGGAATCAATCCGGAACCCTCCAAGCCAACCGGCACGAGGAAGGACGGCTGGCAGGTCACCTCGGACATGAAGAACCGTCCCAACGCCGTCAACTGGCGCATCTTCTTCTCCGGCAAGACCTCCTACGAGATCGTCGACTCCCGGGTCGGAAACAATGCCTTCATCAGGTGGTGGTGCGTCAAGGGCCAGGACGCCAACGTGGCCGAAGGGCGATACGGCGAAGGGGGAGTCCGGCCGGCCGGCACCCTCAACGTGAAGAAGAAGTCCGACGGTACATCCATCGCGAATACGGATCCCATGAACCGTTCCGGCCTTCTGCACGAAGGCATCGTCATCACCCCTCCCGCCCTCGACTACGCTTGCGGCATCGACATAATCGACTGGGACGCCTTGAGCTCCGGCGGCGTCGCCGTCAACAAGACGGATAACACGGTGATCATCAACGGAAGGCAGTACGGCGCCACCGCGATCCGCAAGCAGAGCGGCGGCGGCAGCGACCAGGGATATCCCTACCCGCACATCGACATCGTCAAGAAGGATGCGGCGGGCAACGACGCCAACACCGATGCCGTCGAGCTGGCGGGGAAGAACCTGGACGCCCAGGGCGTGGGTTCGACGGATCTCAAGTTCACCGTCAAGAACGACAGCAGCGTCGAGGATCTCAAGCAGGTCGTGGTGACGGATACGACGTCGGGTTCGGGGACGGTGGAGTCGATGGCCTGCACGTTCCCGGGGGAGAAGGCTCCGACCGCCGGCGTCTACGACGCGGCGTCCAAGAAGTGGACGGTCAAGTGGGACGCCTCGTGGAAGGACGCCGATCCGGCCGCCTTCGCCGCCGGGGCGAGCTTCCCGTGCACGGCCAAGCTCACCGGCGTCACCCAGACGCTGCACACCGACACCTCGACCGTGGAAGGCGCGGGTTACGGCAGCGGAAAGACCGTCAAGGACGAGAACCCTTACAATGCCGTCCCGCCCACGCCCCACACGAGCATCGACAAGTCCGACGCTAAGGGCAACGGCGGTGACACACTGGCCGACGCCCCCGTCCTGGAGACCGGTCAGACCGATCTGAAGTTCAAGGTCGTCAACAACGGCGGCGAGCCGCTGCGCGAGATCGTCGTGACGGACGAGACCGTCGCCGGCTCCGGAAAGGTCGAGTCGATGGCCTGCACGTTCCCTGGTGAGAACGCTCCGACGAAGGGCGTCTACGATGCGGGGTCCAAGAAGTGGACGGTCAAGTGGGCCGCCTCCTTCGGCGACAAGCCGACGCTCTTCCGCATTTCGGATTCCTTCGCCTGCACGGCCAAGCTGACCGGCGTCACGAAGGTCTACCACACGGACACCGCCAAGGTGACCGGCACCGGCTCGATCTCCGCGAAGGGCGTGACGGGAGAGAACCCGTACAACGCCTTGCCCAAGAACCCCAACGTCGAGATCGTCAAGAAGGACGTGAAAGGCCGTGACGCGGACAAGGCCGCCGACGCCGCCGTTCTCGCCCCCGATGGGAAGACGGGCAAGGGAGCGGTCGACCTCGACTTCACCGTCGTCAACAACGGCGGCGAAGCCCTCAAGCAGGTGGTCGTGACGGACACGACGACGACCTCCTCGGGGACGGTGGAGTCGATGGCCTGCACGTTCCCGGGGGAGAAGGCTCCGACCGCCGGCGTCTACGACGCGGCGTCCAAGAAGTGGACGGTCAAGTGGGACGCCTCGTGGAAGGACGCCGATCCGGCCGCCTTCGCCGCCGGGGCGAGCTTCCCGTGCACGGCCAAGCTCACCGGCGTCACCGCCGATCAGGTTCACACGGACACCTCGTCCGTGGAAGGCGTGGGCTACGGCAGCGGAAAGAACGTCAATGCGGAGGATCCGTATAAGGCGAAGGTTCCGCCGCGTCCGTCGATTGATATTGAGAAGGCGGATGAGTCGGGGCGTGATGCCGATACGGCGGGGGAGTCGGCTATGCTTCCCAATGGTTCGACGCGGTTGTCCTTCACAGTGAGGAATACGTCGGGCGAGGCCGAGAAGAACGTGGTCGTCAAGGATGTGGTGGCCAAGGGCGGGAAGGTGTCGAATCTTTCGTGTACGTTCCCGGATGGTTCGACGGCTTCGGATCCGCAGGGTGCTCAGGTTCGGTGGGAGAAGTCGTTCGCGGCTCAGCCGGCGGTGTTCGCCAAGGGTGCGTCGTTTACGTGTTCGGCTGATTTGTCGGGTGTGCCGGTGCGTACCGGTGAGTCGGGCAGTACTCATCAGGACACGGCGTCGGTTGAGGCTGATGGGGCGATCTCGGGTCTGCACACTTCTGACACCGATCCCTACAACGCACACCGCCCACCCGAACCGGGCATTTCGGTGGACAAGAAGGACAAGGCGGGCAATGCCGCTGACACGGCCGATGCCGGCCCGCTCCTTGCCCGCGGTCAGACCGATCTGGTGTTCACGGTGAGGAATTCGGGCGCCGACCCGCTCAAGGGCGTTGAAGTGGTCGATGAGACCACGACCGATTCCGGCACGGTGGAGTCGATGCAGTGCACGTTCCCGGGTGAGAACGCTCCGACCGCCGGCGTCTACGACGCCAAGGCCAAGAAGTGGACGGTCAAGTGGGACGCCTCCTTCGCTGCCCAGAAACCGAGCTCCTTCGCGATAGGCGCCTCCTTCAAGTGCACCGCCCATCTGAACGGCGTTACCGGCGACGTCCACACGGACGACGCGACGATCGCGGGCGTGGGAATCGGCTCGGGCAAGTCCGTGAGCGACGAGAACCCGTACAACGCGCGCGTGCCGGGCAAGCCGAACGTGGACATCGAGAAGGTGGACGCCAAGGGAAACGACGCGGACACCGTCGCCGAATCGGTCCTCCTTCCCCAGGGCAAGACCGACCTGGTGTTCACGATCGTCAACACCGGCAATGAATCGCTGCGCGCGATCGAGGTCACCGACAAGGCGACGGGTTCCGGCAAGGTCTCCGACCTGACGTGCACCTTCCCGGACGGGACGAAGGGCACACGGTGGGAAGCGTCCTTCGCTGCCCAGAACCCGGCGAGGCTCGCAATCGGCGGCTCTTTCACCTGTACGGCCAAGCTGACCGGCGTGGAAGCGGGCAAGAAGCACGCCGACACGGCGACGGTCACCGGAACGGGATTCGTGAGCGGCACGGGAGTCACCGACAGCGACGGCTACCATGCCCATCGCTCTCCGGATCCGACGCCCAAGCCGACGCCTTCGCATCCGGGCGAGCCCACGCCGTCCAAGTCGACGCCTGTCACACCCAAGACGGCTAAGCCCAAGCCGAAGCTGCCCAGGACCGGTGCGGACGTGCGCCTGCTCGGCGTCGTCGCGCTCGGCTTGGCCGCTGCCGGCGGCGTGGTCGTCGCCGTCCGCCGAGGCCGCAAGAGCGGTGACGGCGAAGCCTGACGGCAGGCAATG
>ERZ773003.1624-NODE-1624-length-12587-cov-10.447494_pt1 | contig 12587 bp, 8 predicted proteins | sample MGYA00580668_ERZ773003 | MGnify/ENA primary metagenome ERZ773003 (study PRJEB29015, sample SAMEA2738002) | human oral metagenome | biome: human oral; feature: human-associated habitat; material: dental | place: China | collected 2126 ... | reverse complement strand
TGGTGATTCTGGCACCGCAGCTGGCCGTGTTCCTGGGCGACGCCGCCCGCTGGCTTCCGGGCCAGGCGGCCCAGATCTGGCTGGCAGCGGGCACATCCCGGGCGGACGTCACCTCTGCCGGACTCATCATCCTGGCCTGGACAGCGGCCGCCCAGGCCGCCGGCATCATCCGGCTGGTGCGGGCGAATGGATGACGATCGGGATGCCACAAGTACGAGCCGGCCGCCGCCCATCAAAGTCCGAGCCGAAGCGGGTAACTGCGCTATCTCCCCTACTCGCGGGAATCCGTAAGAGCACCCAGAACCGCCGACCACCCAGAAATTGGATTGGTACCATCAATAAACTCCGGTAAAACGATGTCGAACGACACACTATCCCCCACTACATGCGCATGTTTGTGAACATCCGCACTACGAAGAAGATCAATTCGATCATGACTCATATCATACATTCTCACAAACCCTACTTGAAACGGACGTCGAAACGCTTCCTCTGACTTCAATCCACTCACATCGAAAACATAGTTCTCACCACAATATCGGCAAGCCGACTGAACTAACCCTTGCCAGACAGGGTCAGAAAGTTCGCCCCGCATTCCCTTCAGGACACCCTCGACCGTTCGCCCCTCCACACCAACCGGCAACCAGTGAATACCCACGGAAAGCAGGAAAAGCCGCGACTCGAACGCATCATCGCCCACGGAGACGCCTGACTCTACTTGATACCACCCCTGGATGTGGTGCCGACTGACCCCTTGCGTCGTGGCCTTAACTTCCACGCCAACGTCACCAAGCACAAAATCTCTGCTGGATTGAGAGTGGCCTGTCCACAAATGACCAATCTCATCATCCGAAAAATGCCGCGACCTGACCAGGCATTCCAGCAAGGAAAGCTCAGCGGCAAGACCTGTGAGGGCATTCACCCTTCTGCCCCCGCTTTTAAATGCTAAAGCAATAAGACGTTCCGTGGCCGAAAATGCCTTCTGGGCATCTACATCAATACCCTGATGTAAAAGTTCGACCAAAATTGCGGTAAACAGCGCGTCTACGTGCTCCCCAGCCGGAAACACAATTCGATTCGCACGCAAAACCCCACCATCATCACTTCTCCAGACATTCAAGTCCAGTCGCCGAGCAACAGAGTCTACGCGAGATTCCAACGGCTCTTTAGAAATAAACAGTTCCAATCGACCCCGATGGTCGCGAGCATATGCAAGTTTACGGCTATTACCGACCCAACGCACAAACCGTTGATCTCTCCCTTGAGCACACCGAGCCTCGGAGACTGCTTTCCTTAACACCTCAAATGTAGCATCAGTATCGATATCGTTACACATACCTATCTCCGATTTCTATTGTTGGCCGCACGTACATAGTCGGGCCCGCCCGCCGGGATGCTCATACCTACCGACAACGAAGCCTCACCCTCCCCTCGATCAATCAACTGGAAAAGTACGAGGCCTAGTTCTCCCTCGCAACGAGTCCCATCTTCGAGCCTTCTGACAGGCTGATCCAATACGATTGCATCAAATACATCGTCTCCGGCATATCCATACTCAACTGCACGTCTAGCCCCCCACTCTGCTTCCAATTCGCAGCCAGAGACCCTCCTTCGCATCGGTTTGACCGGTACGCCATAGCGTGTCGACAACTTGAAGAGCGGACCCGCATGTATAGACGCACCCGACCCATACCTCAGGCCAAACCGAAATCTAGGCTGTTGCATGTCCTTTGACGCAGAGTACTTAAGGTTCCATCGCTGAGGCGGAGTCTCATCAGTCATGAGTCCGTCTACCTTCCGTCCAATGCTGGCAGCCCACAGTCTTAGGTAGGCAGCTAAAGAGTACGGCGACCTACCTCCTAGGTAGACCTTTGCATCATTGACTGCCGGGGCACGATACAGGGGGAGGTGGCAGGATTCAGTTGGATGGATACCGACTAGTCTCGCAGCAGCATTCCATTTTTCAAGTTCATCTGCCTCCTGGCCGTGAAACTTGTATCTCAACTTATCAAGTACATCTGCCACGGTCATGAGCGAACAACTCGCAGATGTCACCAGCCCTCCTGGGACACCCACAACACCTGCGTCTTCCGCAAGGAATAGATCTCTCACAAGGCACTGATTCTCAATGTCGTCTGTTGGATAATTCATATACCGCACGACGGGCCTGCGTCCCGGCGAGAGCGTACTGGTCGTCAAGGATGACACCTTGCTGGTAGGACGAAAACTTCGTCCTTGAAGAACCACCACCCCCGGGAGACGAGATTCATCAGCACGCATCGCTAAAATTATCTGTTGACGGAGAACTCGATCAGCCTCAGCATACTCCGAGAACAGTTTCAATTGTTCTCCGGTAAGGTACACGCGACAAAGATCTAATGTCCTTCCCCGATACCCGAACCACCTCTGCATCTGCATCTGGGTATCGGCGACCGGGCTATTTGATGACCGGAGAAACACCGTCGTAAGCAGACCTTCCAAAGTCAGACCGCGAGACATCACGTTACCAGAAATGAAGATAGATGACTGGTTGACCGGAGGACGCCAAGCTCCACAGCTGTCCGCTCGTGGATCGAACTGCGGTCGTTCATCTGAATCGGGACGACTATTGATGACATCAATCCTAGTGCACGGAACGATTTCTCGCCTTATCACCTCTTCGACTTCGCTCCAAGTTGGTACATCAACAATATCGAACCTATCGGCATACTCTTTCGCGATTTTCGAGGCCGAGATACGATACTCCTCATACTGATTTATCCAAGCCTGCCGTAGAGATTCAAGATCACTAATCACTCCTTCACCGGCCTTTCCTCCTTCCCCATCCCACCAGTAGGTGATTGCGTCCTTTACGCTGAAGTGATCATCTAGGTCGGCTGAGGGGTGGATCAGCATAGACGTAACAGGGGCTACTTTACTTTTAATCTCACCGACCGAACTGAATGTCATACCGGCGGCAGTACTCGGGCCCAACTTTCCTGACCGAATCGTCGATATTGCTGCAGCTATGATGTAGGCCCGCAGTCCCCGTTTGAGTAGCTCTTCGTCAACGCACTCCATGGTGATAGACGCTGATTCATTTGTTCTGCCTACGTCTGCAGCCGCATTCTCGTTATCATCGGGCAGAATAGGTTCATCAATCAGGCTGCAGAAACAGTCTGCGAGAGGACCATAGAAGACATCTGCCCCGATATACCAGTTCCTTACATTACCTCCATCGTACGTGATCTCCCGGGGACACAACATTCCGGACGCACCGGGTGTGCGTAGCGCCGCAACAAAGTCTCTCGGAACCAACGGATTTTCGCTGTTCTGAAGAAAGTTTGCCTGCGGCGTCGCCGTGTAGGCAATGTACGTAGAATAGACATGCTCTGCTTTGGTTCTCGTTGGCACCGCACTATCTGCCCAAAGATCGAGAATCCCGAACGGAATTCTCTTGATTTCTTGGAACGAATCACCATCAGGTTTCACCTGGTCGTCGGCTATGGAAGCGTCATCCGCCTCGTCGTCAATAACGAGCAGATTGACGTCTACACCGCACTTGGCAGCAGCAGGGAATACGTTGTTGCTGAGAATACGACTTACCGAGGCAAGATGGTTGACCTCTTTCATCGCAACAAACACAATGGGAGTTCTTTTCCGAAATGCTCGCTCTGCCCTTTTTTCATTAATGGCGTAGGCGCCCTTAACGGCATAGCGTTCACCTCCTGAACGCATAGACGGGATAAACACGCATTCCCCTAGCGACGAACTGCCCCCTAGTAGTTGAGAGCGCACTCGATCCATAGTCTGGCGCCATAATGCTGTCTGCCTACCAGCAAGTAGAACAATGACATTCACGCCCTTGTCGAGCGCGCGCGCCATGAATCCAATCATGGATGCCGTTTTCCCAGATTGAATAGCGCCAATGACGATTCCACTTCGATAGCGCGTGTTGGGCCAACGAGAATCGCCCGTAGGAAGAATGGCTCTGTCGCATATGTAGGCAGAATCATCCTTAATGACCTGCCCGCTGGGGTAGGCATAGTTCTCGAGAACCTGATTATAGCGCTCCTGCCATCCTATGCTGATGCGCGTATAGTTTTCTTCTGCCGAGACTGCCGGAAGAACCATGTAATCACCGATTCTCTTCGCAACTCAAGTATGCCAGTTCTGCAAGTCCAGATGTTCCATAGGTTCGCCGTATAGTATCGTCTGCCTCTTCCACAGAGATATCTAGAACCTCAAGGAATTCTTTTACAACCTTCCCGATGAACTGCCACTGCTGTCGAGACTGAGTTTTGCTCGGCCGCTTCCATGCTTTAGAAGCCTCCTGAATCGCGTAAACAGCATCATCGACGTCATCCTCCAACTTTTCTTTACGCACACTATAGGCGGCAGCTAGAGCGATGAATGAAGAAACCAACTGCAACTCTTGCCACCTGCTGCTGGTTTTAAACGGGGCGCTCCATGTTTCGTCGGGAAGGATCTGGTGAGCATCAATCGCACCATCGAGCATCTCCATGACCTTAAGAATACGGTGCCGGTCCCTCAGAGGATCACTTGGATTTTCCTGAATTCGCTTAAGAAGTGCGTTAATTTGGTTAGCCGTCGATCTCCCTCCTATACCTCCGTCTTCGACAAGGAGTGCAGCAACAACCCAGGACAACGCTTTGGTACGTTTGTATCCCGCGGTTTTCATTGCATAAGTTCCGTTGGCGTCTCCCAACGCCTCACCTGTCGACGAAATTTGTTCCCATGACTCCATAAGGAATGGGGCGACCTTTTCAGGTTCATCAGCATCTCCGCTCGTTACAAGGAGCGCTCGCATGAAATCTAGCTCATGATAGGCAGCATTCCGAATCTCTTCGGCATTGAGACGTTTACCCTGCCGATTGTATAGACTGAACACCTCATGGATTTGCTTGCTGGATGCTTCGCTGTAGATAATTACGGGAATGCGATACTTGGACTGCCTTTCGAAAAGGTCTCTGACCTTTTTAGTTTCGTCCGCGACCGGAATTGTCAGCATTCGAATTTCTGAGTAGTATCTCCCCTGTACCTGCTCTAGTTCACCCATCAACGTAGATCTGATTCCCTTTCTGAGAGGAAATGGGAAGTACATTGCCCGCTCAACCGCTGTAGTCAGTCTCGTTGTTTCATGAGAACGCCACTGCTTTTTGAAACTGTTGGCGTAATCACTTTGGAAACAATCGATGAGATCATCTTCATCGACTCCCCACTTCTTGGCTTTGGATCTAACGTTGTGCAGGGCTCGTGGGTGTGAAGCCGTGAATCTAAGGATGGAGGTCAAGCGCTGCTTTCCATCAATGATCTCGAAGTGATCCCCCTCACTGTCATTTGTCTTCAGCAAGATTACAGATGGAAGTGGGATTCCTCTGAGAATAGACTCAATAAGTAGTTGTGCGTCTCCTGTCGGCCAAACATCTGCTCTTTGGTATGAGGGGGATAGGTTGAGGTCTTCCTCATTTGCATGCTCACGAAATTCCGTAATAGGCCAGACGCTGGCTTCGGCTATGATAGGTCCGCTAGTCTCTACTTCTTGTGAGTCTTCGACGTCTTCCCATTTTTCAACCCATTCAGCCGAAGCTGTCGCTAACGTAACGGTACCTTCGGTCTCGTCTTCTAGGGCGTCGATGAACTCCTCACGTAATTCGTTCGCCTTCTCTAGTCTATTCAGCAGTGTCGTCAAAAGCTCTTCAGTGGACGCGTTTTCTGGATTCTTCAATCCAAGTAGTTTTGCCAATGACCGATCCGCGGCTTCGGTCGAAGTTGTGTCGATCTCTTCAGGAAGATGTAGCCACCCCTGCACATCGACAAGAAGACTGCGCCAAGATCCTTCTGTCATTTCAGCGACTGAAACGGAATCTGTGCCGCTGGTTACCTCCACTCCCTTTGGGGTCGGCCCAGCTTGCATCAACCCCTTAATTTGTTCAAGAATATCTACTTCCAATTCTGAGATTGCTTCTTGCATGCTCGTCTCCTCAATGTCGTTCCATTTTGGTGCCGGATTCAAGGCCATGATGTCGCGCACAAAGGCCCGCCACGGTCGCCTACCCGATTTCAACTGTAACTTCACAGCGGAATCAATTAGTACATTCAGTCCTTTTAATGTCACCGTGTCACCCGAGGACACACAGTCCGCGCCCCAGGTAACTTGCAGTCGTTCAGCGATGAGTCGTCCGCATTCGCCTTTCCCGGCAACATCGTCGAGTTCAAGGCCAACGAATCGCCCCATTGACACTAGCGCCGATTTCTTTTCCTTGCTTCCAGGGCCCAGCGGCTCGGCCGGCTGATTCCCAAGAAAGTACATCCTTGCGACAGCATTAGCTTTGCTCGCAGCACTTTGGTAGCCGGATAACTGAGTACTGCTCATAGACTCATCAACATCCATTGTTGATTACCTTAGTTAATAGGGACGGGTGTGGTTAGAACGGCATGGCTAGTATGATTAGTTTCGCCCATGATGCTGGGACGAGCGGTTGGGTGACCTCATTAATTCCTTCAACTGGTTGATTTCGGCTCGTTCTGCTGAACCGCGGTTGGTCCAGCGACGCTCTACACTGATTCTGCCTCCTGGGCTCTTGAGCGTTGCGTTGCAGATGCGTCAGCCTGGATCGTAGTCCTGTTGAGCCCGCTCCACCGGATGTTGACTAGAACGTAGCTGAGCACCCCAACAGGGGTCCGTTCCGTCAGTATGGACAGATCTTGCGATAAGTGCGATCGGTGCAGGATGGCCATCAGCAACCACACTGTTGCCCTTACAGCAAGTCACCTCTGCAGTCGCGTGTTTTTTGTCAGTATTCATCTGGTCCGCGCCTTTCTGTTGCACTCCGACAGCCCGGTGCGATCCGTGGCCATGCTCGACAGCGCAACGCAACACTCGACATATAGGCGAAACCTTTCAGTAACGACTTTGTGATCTTCTTCAGTTTCGTGAGGTCGGGCCGGCTTTTGGCTCTCAACCGGCTAAGCTTATTCCGTGCCTACCATCCCCTTCTACTACGTTGACCTGTTCGCGGGTATCGGGGGTTTCCACGCGGCCCTGTCTGGGATGGGCGGCCAATGCACCTACGCGGTCGAGATCGACAAGGACGCCGCCCGCATCTACGAGCAGAACTGGGGCGTCGGTGCCCTCGGCGACATCACAGTTGATGCGGGCGAACACGGTGTGTCCGAGAGGATCCAGCCCCACGACATCCTCGCCGCCGGGTTCCCATGCCAGCCCTTCTCCAAGTCCGGTGCCCAGGCCGGGATGCTGGACGAGGTGCGGGGCACGCTCTACTTCAACATTCTCAAGATCGTCCAGGAACGTCACCCCACGGTGCTTCTCCTCGAGAACGTTCGGAACCTCGCCGGACCACGCCACGCCCACGAGTGGGACGTCATCGTCAGGTCCCTGAGGAGGCAGGGGTATCGCGTCGCAGGCACTCCCGCCATCCTCTCGCCACACCAGCTCGGACCAGAGCGGGGAGGGCGTCCACAGGTCAGGGAGCGAGTCTTCATCACCGCCACGTACGACCCCAACGGCATCGGGTCCACAGATCCCCAGCCTGTGGCGAGACCCAGAGAACTGTACGCGGATGGGCCAGTCGACTGGAAGATAGACGACTACCTACTCGCTGACGTCGAGGGCTACGACCTGTCGGATGCCGAGAAGGACTGGATCTACGCCTGGGACGACTGGGTACAGCGGTTTCGCCACCACAATCCGGGGAAGAAACTGCCTGGGTTCCCCATCTGGGTCGATGCCTGGCAGACGATCGAGGACCTGGAGATCCAGATCGAGTCGGGAGAGCTCGACGACGTTCCCGCCTGGAAGATGAACTTCCTGCGCAAGAACGCGCAGCTCTTCACCGACAACGCGGCCTGGTGCCGGGCGTGGATGACCACCTCTGGCGTGAAGAACTTCCCACCGTCGCGCCGTAAGCTCGAGTGGCAGGCACAGGACATCGAGTCCCTCTGGGACTGCCTCATGCACTTCCGTCCGTCCGGTCTGCGCGCGAAGCCGCCCACCTACGTTCCCGCACTTGTCGCCATCACACAAACCAGCATCGTCGGTAAGAAACGTCGCCGGCTGGCACCTCGGGAGGCCGCCCGCCTTCAGGGGTTCCCCGATGAGTTCTCCTTTGCCGGCCAACCCGACGCCAAGACCTACAAGCAGCTGGGGAACGGCGTCAACGTAGGCGTGGTCTGGAACGTACTCAAGATGCACTGTGACCGCGATCGCCGCATCCTCGAGTCGACAGCGTCCGGCCGCCGTATCCTCAATGCGGTAGATGCCGCTCCAGCAAGTCCTGATGAGGCGGTCCGCAAGCTACTGACGAGGTGATGTATGCAGCCTGCGCTATCGGATGATGGCTCATCCGACCCGCTGCACGCTCCCGAACCAGCACGCGACAAGCCCGCCGATCCGAAGGTGAGCGCTCGCTACTCCAACCTGTCACGGCGTGACACCTCCCCAGAGATGGAACTGCGGCGAGCGCTGTGGCGGATAGGACTGCGGTATCGGGTGCAGTACAAGGTCCCGGGGATTCCACGTCGCAAGGTCGACATTGCCTTCCCCGGGAAGAAGGTGGCGGTGCAGGTCGACGGCTGCTTCTGGCACGGCTGCCCTGAGCACGGAACCATGCCCGGCCGGAACTCCGAGTGGTGGAGGTGGAAGATCGCGAGGAACCAGGCCCGCGACCGTGACACCGATGAGAAGCTCAACGCCCTTGGGTGGACGGTCATCCATATCTGGGAACATGAAAACATCAACAGTTCGACGAGAATTGTTATCCAGACGTTACAAACCAGCGACCTCCCCTCAAATCATTAACACCCATTATTGTTGCATTAAAGCCCATAACTGGTCACGTGAATTCTGCAGTTGTCTACTTGTTTCACATAGTCACTCAACTAGCACTATGATTCTCCTGTCGAGACAACCACGTCCGACACCCCCGTCCTGAAGCAGATACTTGAAACCTGTTGGACTCTGGGAGACAACCCCACCTAGGAGAACTGATGCCTGAAATCCAGTTCGAACCGTCAAAGACGACGCTCCGAGACATGCTTCGAAATGACAACTACTACGTCATCCCTCGCTTTCAAAGACCGTTCAGCTGGGATGGAGACAATTTTGCTGATTTCTGGCGAGATCTAACAAAAGATGAATCGACTGGATATTTTATAGGTCCAATGGTTATATGGCAGGAACAAGATTCCCACGTTGCGCGCGTTGTCGACGGACAGCAACGCCTCACCACCATCATGATGATGTTGTGCGCCATTAGGGACAAGTTCGCCGAATTCGACGAGAATGACCTAGCGAGCGCATTGCATCAACTGATTCAGAAGCAAAATGATGACGGAGAAGTGAAATTCTCACTAATTGTCGAAAATGGCTCAGATTACTTCCCTCACGCAATACTGCAACAGTCTCCAAACAGGACGATGAAACCAAGAACAGAAGAGGAACGAAACCTTAACACAATCAGCAAAAATATCCAGCAGAACATTGACGACCTCCTGAGTAAAGAAGTGAATCGCGAAGCTCAGATCAACCAACTCAAGCATCTGAGAAAACAGTTGCTGGACCTAAAAATAATCCTCATCACTAACGACAACGAGGATGATGCTTACACAATATTTGAAACAATCAATAGCCGCGGGAAGAATCTCGAAGTTGTCGACCTCCTTAAGAATCATCTTCTTAGCCTGTCTCGAGGATCTGGGAATGTTCTCGCTGACGGCCCTAAAGTTCAATGGACATCCATGCGGGCACAACTTGAAGCCACTGAAAAACATCGGCGTCTAAATCCAAACAGGTACCTGCAGCACTGGTGGTTGTCTAGAAACGATTACACGTCAGAACAGCATCTATTTGGTGAGTTCAAGGCAAAAGTCACCGATAAAGAATCGGCCAAGACACACCTTTTATGGCTAGAAAGAGACTCAAAGTATTATCGGCAAGCAATGACCCCTGAAATACTCTCAGACTGGGGAGTGAATCTAGTCGAAGGAGAGCAAGCGCTCCGCGGCCTCGAACTATTCGGAGTAGTACAACCTGCCCCCTTACTACTAGCCCTCGTCCGCGCAGTACGAGAAGAGCACTTAAAACCTGGGAAGTTTAATACAATGCTGAGCGTGATAGAATCTTTCCATTACCAATATACCATTGTCTCAAAATTAACAAGTAGTGGAGGAGTTTCACAAATGTACGCCAAGGCGGCGAGGGATCTCCATGCGGCATCAAATTCTCCGGGAGAACAGGCGGACGTGCTAAGAGCCATAACTAATAAACTAATCGAAAGGGCTCCTAGTCGAGACCAGTTCATGCTAGCATTCGAAAACCGATTCATATACACCAAACGAAACAACTCAGACAAGAGAATAATTCAGTATACATTGGAAAGGCTCACTAAGGCCCAGCATGGTAACTTTAAGATCGACGGCCCATCGATCGAACACCTTCTGCCTCAATCTACCACTAAATACCATCCAGATCTTGAGATGACGGTTGGGTCAATAGGAAATCTCCTACTCGTTAACAACCGGATCAATAGTCGAGATCTCGCAAACAAGTCCTACTCGGAAAAACGACAGATCATCAAGGACAAGAGCCCAATGTCTGATACCGCCGGAGCTCTCGCAAATAGCACCTGGGACGAGTCTGACATAAAGAAACGAACTCAAGCCATTGGGGAGCTGGCATTCGATGAAATCTGGAGGATGCCGAATATGCATTAATGCGGTGAAAGTCAACTTTCAGGTTCGACTCAAGAAGCTTCGGTAGGTTTAGAACTGGGAGAGTTGCTATTTGTTAATACTCTGACGCGACAAGACTGTTAGGAGACTGAAACGGCAGGCCTGAAGGATATCGGAAAGCCTCCCTCGGCACAACTGCGTACTGAACCTACCCCTATACCGGCACCGCGTCGGCCAGATTGGCTGACGCGGTTCCGGTTGGTTGAGGTCAAGTGCTCCAGGCTAATGCAGTAGGCTCTGCATGGTGCTTGCATACGCTCGCGCCTAAGCCACTCATCAGCAGTCATCAATGCCCTGAACAGATGGTATCCGCTCTTCTGGTCGAGGCGGTCTCCGAGTCCCACGCCATCTCTCTCTAAGCGATCGGGACCAAAATAGGTCAGCACGCAGGACTATATCCTCTCTTACCGGCTCTACACCGGGAGATGCATTATCGCGAAGCGCTCTTATCCGTGCACGTCATCGCCCTTGATCTGTTTCAAGCGGCACGTCGCTTTTTGCCAAACTGCCTCGGCTATTCTTACCCACCGACATGCCTGCATCCTAAGACTCATCCATGAGATGTATTTGATGTGACTTCAAGGTCTGTTGGCTAGTTATCAATAAGGTTTCCAGTGATCTTCAGTAGTTGTCACACACGTCACGCCAAATCCTGAGTGTTGGTACCGACTCTTTTGATCTTGTAGCAGGCATGCGCTGAGGTAATTTTCGTGGATCTGGTCGGCGGGACGACGAGGGTGGCACAGGTATTTTTTTCCGAGGCGATCGCTCTCGGTCCGATGTAACCTTTGTCGATTAGATGCTGCGGTAGTGGCGCCCTGTCCTGGAGGTTGCTAATGGACGCGTCGAGCAGGTCGGATCGGCGCAAGACCTCCGCGGAGGACATGTCCGTCCTGGGTAACGCCCCTTTGACGGCAGTTTTCAAGTGTGTGGGCGACTTGAACGTTCAGACCGGTTGTCTTCTTATGCCTATCTGAATGCACGTCAGAGCAGTAGCGTCGCAACGCCGTCACGGCGTAGAACCACCACTACAAATACCATCACCCCCACAGTGCCTGTCACAACCAGCTACCCGCGTCCCAACACGCGTCGCTGGCATCATGCCCTCATACAACTAGCCGAGATAATTGAAACACTCCGGAAGCAGCGATAACTCACGCCACCACAAAATGCAATCTGATTGATATGCACGTTTTTTGCCAGCAACGCACCAAATGACGCTGCAGTCATTACCTTACCGTTTCTTAATGTATTACCTGCGGGAATACGAGTCCGCACTCTCCCGGATCGTCCAGACGTTGCGGAAAGATAAGCGTTGACGCCAACACCCTCGCAACATCGGCTCCGGTTGGCTTGCCCTCGACCACTTCACTGCGGACGGCGCCCGGCGCGCCACGTCAGCACGGGACACAAGGAGGAGATGCCGACCACCACAATCAGGCCGAGCGCCGGGAGCGGCATTCTCATCCATAACTTCCTGCCTCATTCCCTACAGCGCTCGGCCCGGAGCCTCACCCTCCCATCGAGAAGAACGGCTACTTCTCGGGCAGCAAGGCTCAGGCCCTCACAGCACACACTCTCCGCCATCGCACGGATCGCTTGCGCGACGGAGAACCGCTGCGAGGCCGCACGTCAGGAGGGCGAGGCGAGCAAGGGCGGGGGACAGCAAGACTGCCTTGTCGGGACAACATCCGCCCCGGGGGAGACGGCGCGTGCTTCAATCGGAGCATGGCAGTCGTCTCCCCCGTTCCGGTTCCGGGCCCCGTGCCCGACGAGTCCATCCTGACCGAGTCCGATGCCTCGCTGCTGTTCGGCGGGGCACGCACCGCCTACAC
>ERZ773003.1621-NODE-1621-length-12617-cov-3.254259_pt1 | contig 12617 bp, 9 predicted proteins | sample MGYA00580668_ERZ773003 | MGnify/ENA primary metagenome ERZ773003 (study PRJEB29015, sample SAMEA2738002) | human oral metagenome | biome: human oral; feature: human-associated habitat; material: dental | place: China | collected 2126 ... | reverse complement strand
AACGGTGTCGATGTCGATGCCGAAGGTCTGGGACTCCTCAACGGTGATGACGCCGTCCTTGCCGACAACGTCCATAGCGTCAGAAATCTTGCCACCGATGACTGGGTCACCTGCGGAAATGGTACCAACAGAAGCAATCTGCTGCTTAGTTGAGACCTCCTTTGCGATGCCCCTCATCTGAGCGACAACAGCCTCAACGGCCTTGTCAATACCGCGACGAATTGCGATTGGGTTTGCGCCAGCTGCAACGTTGCGGAGGCCCTCGTTAACAATGACCTGTGCAAGCAGAGTTGCGGTGGTGGTACCATCGCCGACGGTGTCGTTAGTCTTGGTTGCAACCTCTTTGACCAGCTGTGCGCCCATGTTCTCTACTGGGTCCTTGAGCTCAATCTCGCGAGCAACGGAGACGCCGTCGTTGGTGATAGTTGGTGCACCATAAGAACGCTGAAGTGCAACGTAACGACCCTTAGGTCCAAGAGTGGTGGTTACGGCATCTGCCAGGGTGTTTACGCCCTTAGCAAGCTTGGCACGAGCGTCGGTGCCAAAATCGATATCTTTAGCCATGGTATTCCTCCAAAATAGCTGAATTTACACGTGAACAAAACATGCGAACAAGCTGCGAGCGACTAGTCCTCGAGAACTGCAAGAATGTCGTCAGCACGAAGGAGCAGGAGTTCCTCACCGTCTACCTTGACCTCGGTACCGCCGAACTTGCCATAAAATACCTGGTCACCAACTTTGACATCGAGAGCGATGCGATTGCCATTTTGATCAAGCTTGCCAGTTCCAACTGCAAGAACCTCACCGCGCTGAGGAAGCTCCTGAGCTGCGGATGCAATGTAGAGACCAGAGGATGTCTTCTCCTCTTTTGGAGCAGGCTTTACCAAAACACGATCTCCAAGTGGCTTCAAATTCATAATGAAAACCTCCCTTTCGGGCCAAGCCCGATATTGGCGTCAAGCGCCCTTTTCCAACGCTATTAGTTATTCCACACAGAAAAACAATTTATACAAAGTATTGTGAAAATCTTACAAAACCGACTTAGATTTTCTGCAGGCGTATAGTATAAACCGTCAGTGGTTATATGCGACCTGATGTACACTGTCAATGAGTGGACGGGACGGTAAAGTATCGATGAGGTACTGGTGGTGGGCACTGCACATGGACAGCTAAGACAAGCACCAAGTGATTTCCACCCGCATATTCTTGGTATTAGCATAATTTTTTGACATAAAATTTTGCTATACACATATTTAATAAGCGTTGTACGTAGGTTTACCTAAAAAATTGACTCCCTTTTAATGAGACTCAATTTGGAAAAATCTCCTATTCATCACTTGTTTCAACAATCAACCTACATAAAAATACTCGGTTATTCATTTACATGAATAGTCGAGTAATAAAACACCAAAAGCCATGCACCGCATAAGGCCAAAACAAAACTATAGCTTACTAAAACCACATTAAAGCCAATGCCATCATCATTGGCATAGTAATCAACGATAACAAAGTGGACGCAGCAACTAATCCAACCGCGTATTCGTAATCTTCACCATACTTTTGAGAAAACATTGCCGTCAATGCTCCCGATGGCGTCGCAAAGGTAATAAACAATACAAGCTTGATTGCTTGATCAAAAGGGGCAAACCACAAAATTCCAAGCGTAATAAACGGCATAACTAAAAGTCTTAGAAAACTTGCAAAGTAAATCCATTTATCCCTAACGAGCTCAGAGATTTTTGCTTCTGCCAGGTATGCTCCAAGAATAATCATTGCGAGGCCCGCATTAACATCCGCGATCTTCGCAATCGAAATCTTCAAAATTGGATTCAAATGGATAGAAAAAACAAATAGCAAAAAACCAATAAAAATCGTAATAACACCCGGATTGGTCGTAATCTTTTTAACTGAGATTTCCCTTTTATCCTGAGACACAAGCCACGCACCGTACGTCCAAACAAAGAAGGTCACGCACACAATACACATCGAGACGTAGAAAACGTACTCAACTCCCAAAACGCTCTGAACAATTGGGATGCCAATAAATCCCGAATTAGTAAAAATAACCGAGAACGCCGCCAAGGACTGCTTATTTCCATACACGCACCTGGTAACAAGGATGGTAACGCCTGTAATAATTGCCGAGAAAACCACGCACCACCCAGCTTCGATTAAACGTTGCATACTAAAATCAGCTAAAAATGACTGTACTACGATACAGGGACTAGCTGCGTAAAGAATGACATTGCTCATCTGCGCTATACCATGATGCTCAATCATTTTTGCCTTAAACAAAGCAAATCCTACACCCATCATGACAAACATTGCGGCAATGTAAGTTATCAGTACAGGAAGCGTTTCTTCTAGAGACAAAACCATGATTGACAGTCCTTAATGCTCGACAAGTATTCGGATTGTTGTTTGGTACTGTTTAGTTTTTTGTTTGGTGATACTTGATTTGTTGCTTGATTACCACTCGACCGCTGCCATAACTAAAACCTAGCTTACGCAAGAGTAAGCTAGGCTTGCTACATCTTATAGATTTTCGCCGTTCGAAGAAATGACATCCTTATACCAGAAGAAACTCTTCTTTCTACTGCGCTCCAACGTACCAGTACCATCATCATACTTGTCCACGAAAACAAAACCGTAGCGTTTTGCCATCTCGCCATCAGCATTGCTAACCAGATCAATACAACCCCAAGGCGTATAACCAATCACCTCGACACCATCTTTAAGCGTCTCTTTTACTGCCTTAATGTGCTCGCGAAGATACTCAATACGATAATCATCATCAATAGATCCATTAGGATTTACCGTGTCATTTGAACCAAGTCCGTTCTCGACAACCATAATAGGAATTTGATAGCGCTCATATACCTGGTTGAGCATGATACGCAGGCCCATTGGGTCAATAGGCCACTCCCACGCAGTTTCCTTAAGATATGGATTCTTGGCGCCACCCAGCAAATTTCCACTGATCTCCTCACTAGGATCAACGCTTGCACATTGTGACTGGTAGTAGCTATGCGTATAAAAATCGACCGTTCCCTCCTTCAAGATACGAAGGTCTTCTTCGGTGATATCAAGCGTAACTCCTGCCTCATCCCAAACACGTTGAGCAAAGTAAGGATATTCACCACGAACCTGCACGTCGGAGCAGTAATAGTTACGATACTGATTGCGCTCGCGAGCAAGCTCTACATCCTCTGGATTTGGCGTCAGTGGATACGACAGCAAATAGGCAATCATGCATCCAACTTTGTTCTCTGAATCAATCTCGTGTGCAAGCTTAACAACCTTTGCACTTGCAACAAACTGGTGATGCAACGCTTGGAAACGCTTCTGAGGAATATCCACCTGATTGCGCAAGTCAAACGAGCCTGGGTTCAACATTCCAAGGCTCATGTAATTACCAATAGGAAGCATGCCAATGTTGATTTCGTTAAACGTCAGCCAATAGCGGCATTTACCTTTATAGCGGTTCAATACGGTCTTGGCATATTTCACAAACAAGTCAATTGTTTGGCGAGAAGCCCATCCATCAAGCTGCTGACATACGGCAAAAGGAAGCTCGTAGTGTGACAATGTAACCAGCGGCTCGATACCATACTTGTGACACTCATCCATGACGTTGTCATAGAACTGAAGGCCTAGCTCATTAGGAGTCTCTTCAAAACCTGTTGGGTAAATTCTGGTCCAGTTGATTGAGAACCTAAATACCTTAAAACCCATTTCAGCGAGAAGAGCGATGTCCTCCTTGTAATGATGGAAGAAATCGACACCATCGTGGCAAGGATAATACTCATTAGGGTCAAGCGTTGGAGTAATCTTACGAGGATGGTGATGGTTACCGTTTGTAGCCATATCCATACAGCTAGGACCCTTGCCATCTACATCCCAAGCGCCTTCAAACTGATTAGCGGCAGTTGCGCCGCCCCACAAAAAATTCTCTGGAAATGCCATGTTCACTCCCTCTGGTTTTCTCGTTAGATAAACTTTGGACCACCAGCTCACACGAACCAGTGGCCCAAAAGAACTCACTAATCTAAGTCAGCGCCGTTTGACTCAATAACCTTCTTGTACCAGAAGAAGCTCTTCTTGCGGCTTCTGTTGTAGGTACCATTACCCTCATCATCAAGGTCAACATAAATGAAGCCGTAACGCTTTGACATCTGGCATGTTGACATAGACACCAGGTCAATACAACCCCAAGGAGTGTAGCCCATAACGTCAACACCGTCTTCAATAGCTGCGCCAATAGCTGCAATATGCTCTCTGAAATAAGAAATTCTATAATCGTCGTCAATTGATCCGTCAGGATTGACTACATCATGAGCTCCAAGGCCATTCTCGACAATGAAGAGTGGCTTCTGATAACGATCATACAGATCAATCAAGGCATACTGCAGACCAGTTGGATCAACCTGCCAACCCCAATCGGAAGTATCGAGGAATGGATTCTTAACACCGGTGGCCATATTGCCGCTGACCTTCTCGCGTCTTGCCGCATCGATGGAATCAACAATAGTCATGTAGTACGAGAAGGACATAAAGTCCACAGGATACTGCTTAAGAATTGCCTCATCACACAGGCCAAAGTCAACGTGAATGTCTTTCTTAGCCCAATAGTTAAATACCCACTGAGGATACTCGCCACGAACCTGAACGTCTGAATAGAAGAAGTTCTCGCGATTATCTTTGAGGGCCAGAATCATGTTCTGTGGATTGCAGTTCTCTGGATATGTGAGCGTGCGCGTAAGCATACAACCCATCTGAGCACCAGGAACCATCTCATGAAGGAGCTTTGTTGCAAGCGCAGAAGCAACAAACTGATTATGAACGCACTGGTAAATGATCTCTTCAACCTTATCCTTTGGATAACGGTCTTCACAGATGCCAATGGTGGTCCATGGGTGACGGAATACCGAGTCAATCTCGTTGAACGTCAGCCAATACGTAACGTACTTGCCTAAACGCTCAAAAACTGTCTTGCAGAAGCGAAGGAAAAAATCGATAACCTCGCGCTTATACCAACCATCATAGTGATTGGCCAGATAGAGTGGCATCTCGTAATGGTGAAGGGTAACCAGAGGCTCAATGCCACACTCCTTCATGCCCTTGAAAAGGTCCTCATAGTAGGAAAGACCAGCCTCATTTGGCTCCTCCTCAATACCATTAGGGTAAATGCGAGTCCACTGGATAGATACGCGTAGTGTTTTGAAGCCCATCTCTTGGTAGAGGTCAAGATCCTCGAGATAGCGATGATAGCAATCAACGCCATGACGCTTTGGATACTGACGGATATCCTCTGATTCCATTGCTTCAGCAATTTGCTTTGAAGTAATACCGTGCTGAGCTTTATAGTCCCTTACGTCTACATTTGGCTTATAAGTACTGCAGTCGGCAACTGACATTCCTTTTCCATCAACGTTCCACGCACCTTCGCACTGATTTGCAGCGGTTGCTCCACCCCAAAGGAAACCCTCTGGGAATTTATACACTTTATTTGCCATTTTTTCTCCCTAGTAGAGGTTAGAACCTTATTATGAAATGTAATGTCAAACAAATTAATGCTAGTGATATTCGTGGGGCGAGAAGATCTTCTCGCCCCAGCGACTACTTTGTGCGTACCTTACTCAATGGCTTCTGCACCTTCCTGAGCAAGCTTCATTTCCATCTCGTACTGCTTATTGGAAGCAAGAACAAATGGAATCCAGGTAAATGTACAGACCGTCAAGCAAATAATCTGGACAACAAGTCCCTGCCAACCGTGGCCCAAGAAAGCGTTGAGCAGTACTGGGACACCAAATGGAATGTCTACAACATTGCAAGGCAAGAAGCCAATCTTTGTAGCAAACAGAGCAATTCCTGCAGAAAGAGCAGAGTTGAACACAAATGGAATCATGAAGGTTGGGTTAAGAACCAAAGGAATACCAAAGACAACTGGCTCGGAAATACCGCAGAGTCCTGGGAGGAATGCAAGCTTAGCAACAGACTTATGGTCGTCGCGCTTGGAGAACAGGAAGATTGCAATCAGGAAGCAGAGGGTCATACCTGCACCGCCTGGAACGATGAACTCCATCCAGAAGCCCTGGGTAAAGATACGATCTGGAGTTGCACCGGAGTTAAATGCAAGAACGTTAGCAGAAATAGCAGCAACAAACATGGGGTTACGAATAGGAGAAATAACCAGGCCGCCGTGAATACCAAGGAACCAGAAGAGCTGAGAAAGAATAACTGCTACAAGAATTCCTGGAGTTGTCTGGAACAAGCCCTCCATTGGAGCCTGAAGAAGTGAATACACCCAATCGTTAATGTAGGAGCCAGTAAGGGTTGCAAAAAGGCCGCCAAAAACAGAGGTGATAACCAGGGTAAGGAAAACTGGAATCATAACGTTAAAGGAGTTTGCAATACCTGCTGGAACTGAGGGTGGCATCTTAATACGGATTGCATCAACAGTGGTGAGCTTGTCAAAGAGCTCTGCGACAAGAAGACCAACAAGCATACCAACAAACAGGCCCTGAGCACCAAAGATAGACTGGCTCATTGCGTTAACGGTCACTGCAGTTGTGCCGTCTGCAAGGGTGACTCCCTCTGGAAGCGCCTTTGCAAGGTTAACTACAAAGGTAGGACGAACCATCGAGATATAAGCTGCAATACAAACAAGACCAGTTGCAATCTCAGGAGCCTTATTGTGCTTAGCAATATTGTGAGCAATCAGATAAATGACAGGAAGCGTCATAAAAGAAAGACAGCAAAAATTAAGTGCAGTAAATGCTGGTCCGAGTGCAGATAGCACAGGAATAAACTGTGCAAGACCAGTGGTATTTGAAGAAATAAGAGCCTTCAGCAAAGTACCAAACGAGCCGACAATAACAAAGGGCATAAATACCGTAAATGCGTCCTTAATGGAGTTGAGATACTTGTTCTCGTCAACCCATGCGGCGACATCCATCAGCTTATCTTCAAAAGCCTCTGAAAAAGCCATGACAACCTCTTTTCTAACTTACTATCAGTTCTTACTTACACAAGCTGTCACAAATTTGCTTCTCAAATTACGTGCAGCTACTTACTAAAACATGAGCGCCAGCTGAACTGGCAAATACGTCTTGAACAAACGATTAAGCGTTAAAAGCGGCATAGACCTTATCTGCCTGCTCAAGTACTTTTGCGCCATCGCAACGGCCATAAGCAGTTGTATCGATAACATCAAGAGGAGCGCGGCCATCAAGGATCTTCTCGACCTTCTTTTTAATGAAACGAACCTGAGGTCCAAGGAGAAGAACGTCGAAGTTACCAATCTCGTCAGCAATGGTTCCTTGTTCGACAGCCCAAATGGTGTCCTCACGGCCCTGTGCCTTAGAAGCCTCTTCCATGCGTGCAACAAGGATTGAAGTGGACATACCGGCTGCACATGCGAGCATAATTCTCATAACTTCCTCCAAAATCTTGACTATTACCTACGGTTACTAACTTACGATTTACGTACGATTTACTTGCTTTCAACGTCGCTCAAACGCTTTTGCAGGCTGATGATTCTTTCAGCCAAATCAAGCGTCATAACTGCCATTGTTAGGTGATCAAGTGCGTGAACAAGAATGATATTGACGTCCACAGAGTTGCCAGAAGCTTCCTGTGTCAGAAGACCAAACTGCGCATCATGAGCGGAAACCATTTCAGCGCGACCTTCTTGAATAAGCTCTTCAGCAGAATCAAACCTGCCTTCTGAAGCTTCATCGATTGCCTCAAGAGCACAGGACTTTGCTACGCCTGCATGAGCAATAAGTTCAGTTGCAACTTCATACTTCTCTTCATCCATGTTTTTCACCCTTTCTGTACTACTTCGTATTTTTTAAACTGCTAAGGAACTCTCCAAATGTTTGATTCTGAATAAGCTCCTGAATTGTCTGTTCACTAATGAGAAAATGAGAGAACGTTCTAAAGAACGACTGGAGACGCCAGTCTTTATCCTTTGCAATACACACGAGAAATACCGCCTGAACAGCATTTGAATTCCAGTTCACAGGTTTGTCCAAAATACCTACAACAACTGCACTTTTTGAACTCATCGCATTCATGGGATGTGGCATTGCGACGTTATTACCAAATGATGTTTGAGCAGCATTTTCACGTTCAAAGACGGATGACTTAAACTCTTTTGGAAGACTAAGCTTGCGTGTTGCCTGCTCACATAGATAGTCGACGACCTCGTCTTTTGTCTCAAACTCAAGGTGGGAGAAGAAAAGATCTGACGAAAAGAAATCACTCAGCTCGTCTGCAGAAAGCTTCTCGTCATGGAAAATGTTTTGCATACTCGAAATGTCGCTGGCATCAAGGAAATTTGAAACTTGCCTAATAGGGACAGGCAGGGGCTTATTGATTGGAACCGTTGTAAAGACATAATCAATATCAGTAAAGTCAACGCGATCAATTTTAGTAACGTCGCAAAGATGAATGCTGTTGATATGAGGGCCAAACGCATCGCGAACGCGCCACTCAAGCAAGCGCGCGCTTCCCGCGCCACTTGCACAAACTACCAGGATATTTTTCTTTGGTGTCTCGGTTGTGCGACGCTCTAGTGCCAAGGCAAATGCAAGGGCAACAAATCCAATCTCATCATCTGAAACCATGGTTTTAAAGTAATTGCTCAATACTGAGCAAGCGTCAATTGCCATAGAATACGCAAGAGAGAAACGTGTTTTGATATCTTTTAGCAGCGGATTATTCACAGTCATGTTGTACTGAAGACGTACGGACAGTGGAACAACATGCCTTGCAAGATTCATCTGTAGCTCAAGATCATTTCTAAAGTCAAAACGATATGCAGACCAAATAACCTCAATCATCTGCTGAACAATTAACCATGCCTCATCAGAAATGACAAGAGAGTCTTCTTGCTCCACCTCGGAAAGCGATTGCTTGCCTGCAAGATGAATTGCAATATAGGCAACCTCTTCCTCAGGAAGCGATACCTGGAACTGCTGTTCAATTGCATGAGCAATCTTCTGAGCGGTTACATAGCCAACATTATTCTTAATAGAGAAAAGGTTCTCTTCTGTCAGAGGAACATAGCAGTTATTTGCAATTCTCGAGAGTGCAATGGCAATGTGGATAATCAGATTTTGATGCGCAGCAGGATTAATATGATATCCGTCTTCCTCAATAACCTGCTCAACTACAGATGAAATACGATCTAACTGGAAATTGCCGCCCTCAAGGACTCCCTGTGCACCAAGCTTCTTCAAAACTTGATTTGCAATGCAGACTCTACGATTAACCTCGGAACCCTCAACTTTAATACCGTAATAGGGGCGCTTAAGGATACTTAGCTGGAATTTTGCAATCTCTTTTTCTACCAGCTTAATATCAGAGGAGAGTGCACTTTTTGAAACAAACAGCATCTCAGAGAGCTCTTCAAGAGTAATCCAATCATTACGCTGTAATAAATTACTGATAAGAAAATCTACTCGCTCCGCTGGAGATGATGGCTTGGCGGATTGAGCTGCAATATGACGCTCTTTTTGGAAAGCATCAAATCGATCCTTGTCATCAACAATAAGCTCGTAGTCGTTGCCTCTGTGTTTGACGATACGTGCAAAACTCTGAAGCTTTTCATTGGCCTGGTTGACATAAGAACGCATAGTACGAGAGCTAACCCCAAGGGCAGTAGCAAGTTCTTCAGGAGCCATCCTATTTTTCGCAACAAGAAGCTCAATTATCTTTGTAATCTCCTTGCGCATGGAACGACTCCTTTCTCCCGCTCAGCACGTACTTGCTTTACGGTCTAAAGGTACTCGATAGTTAATACCACCTCAATGTTATTTTCTGCCACAAAAGTTGGAAGCAAGCTGAACGAAATCGAACTTTATATAAATAACTGGTAAAATACCTATAATTTTTGCAGGCAGCCGCTCTGATACCTAGCAGTTATACAGATATTAAAGCGATGTGTTATCTGTTCAAGTAGTTGCAAAATATTTTTACGAGGTTGGACGCACATTTTCAAACGCCCTCACCCTCTATCAATCATATTTTGAAAATTTGTATATTGAGTACTGAATATACGATTTCATGAATAGTGAGTTTTAATAAGGCTCTTTGGAACCCTCATTTGGGTAAAAAACGCGTTTAGTTGGAGCTAGAAATTTATGTTATGTCAAATTAACCCCAACTAAGACGATTTTTTACCGCCAAAATTTCAATCAACTGCGAAAACGCTTTATACAGAATTATGAATTTTCCAACTAAACGCATTTTTTACCACTTGAGGGTCATTTTGGGGGCAAAAACACCTCTTCCCTATTCGTAGCAAAAATCAACCTGCATAAAAGTACCCGGCTATTCATTTTCATGAATAGCCGGGTACTGAGTGTCATCATTTGCTGCAGAAGAGTGTTTGCACCAACGTCATCAAGTCACCTTGTGCTGGAAAAACGCGCTATCGTCACATACTATAACCACGCGCGCTTACCCCTCCAAACTCTCCAGTTCAGAGAGCCAAAGCGAGCTAGAAGCGTCGGATGGCATACGTAAATCACCGCGTGGAGAAAGCGAAACCGAGCCAACTTTTGGTCCGTCGGGCATTGCCGAGCGCTTGAACTGCTGTGAGAAGAAACGACGGTAGAAAACCTTCAGCCAATGCACGATGGTCTCGTGGTCGTAAACCTCCTGGTCAGTATCTGTACCAAAAGCACACTCAGCAAGACGCAAAACTTTCAGTGGGCTGCTTCCATGACGAAGCACATGGAACAAGAAGAAATCGTGCAACTCGTAAGGGCCAACCAGGTCCTCCGTCTTCTGCTCAATAGAACCGTCCGCCGCAGACGGCAGCAGCTCAGGAGAAACCGGCGTGTCCAAAACGTCACGCAAAACGTGAGCAATCTCGTCCTCGCCCTGCTCCTCATACGTGTCGGCGCAGTAATCAACAAGATACCTGACCAGCGTTTTTGGCACCGAAGCATTTACGCCGTACATGGACATCTGGTCACCATTATACGTTGCCCAACCAAGCGCCAGCTCAGAGAGGTCACCCGTGCCAATGACCATGCCACCCACCTGGTTGGCAACGTCCATCAGAATCTGCGTGCGCTCACGAGCCTGTGCGTTTTCGTACACAACATCGTGAACGTCCTGGTCATGATCAATGTCGGCAAAGTGTTGCAACACAGAATCAACAATGGAAATCTCACGCAGGTCAGCACCAAGCGACTGCACCAGCTCAATAGCGTTAGTGTATGTGCGGTCTGTGGTACCAAATCCCGGCATTGTCACAGCTACAATGCCCGAGCGGTCGTACCCCAGCTGGTCAAAGGCTCGTACGGTGACGAGAAGAGCCAGCGTAGAGTCAAGTCCGCCCGAAATGCCAATAACCGCATGGTCAGAGCCAGTGTGTGCCAGCCTCGAAGCCAAACCGTGAGCCTGAATTGATAGGATCTCCTCGCAACGTGTTGCACGCGCGTCATCCATCGCGGGCACAAACGGATGTGGGTCAACGTACCTGGTTAGCGGCGTGAGCACTGAAATCTCGCTTCCCTCGCCGTCATGGCTGCAACCTGCAGCATCATGTGCGCCGTCCTCGCCGTCAAACTCCAGCGAGAAATACGTAGTCAGGTGCTTGTAATCCTCCGGCGACGGAGCAACCTCAAACGTCGAGGTACGCCTACGGTCAGCCGCAAGCGACAACACGTCAATCTCAGATACCGCTATGCCCTCGCCAAACACGCCAGAGTCGGCAAGAACACGGCCATTCTCGACAACAAGATTATGACCCGAGAAAACCAAATCAGTCGTAGACTCGCCCTCACCTGCACTGGCGTAAACGTAGCCGCAGATCAGACGCGCGCTCTGTTGTGCAACCAGCTGACGACGGTACGCGGACTTGCCGGCCAGCGCGGGCGACGCGGACAAGTTGCAGATTAGCGTGGCACCGGCAACGGCATGCGCATTTGACGGCGGCATAGGCACCCAAAGGTCCTCGCAAATCTCTGCACCCACGACCAGCTCAGGGATGGTGTCGCATGCAAACAGCTGGTTGGTACCAAACGGAACCTCGCCCAGCAGGCCAAAGTCCACACTGGTGACCGTCTTGGGGCCAGAAACAAAGTGTCGGCCCTCGTAAAACTCGTTATACATGGGTACGTAGCGCTTGGGTACTAGGCCCAAAAGCTCTCCCCTAAAGAGAACGGCAGCGCAGTTGTAGAGCTTGCCGGCCACGCGAACAGGCAGGCCTAGCAGCAGCAACGCGTCAACATCAGCCGTGCGGGCGGCAATGGAAACCAAGCCGCGCTCGGCAGCGTCCAGGAGGGCATCCTGCCAGAACAGATCCTCGCAGGTGTAGCCCGTGATACAAAGCTCGGGCAGTACGACCACCTTGGCACCGCAATTACCTGCGGCTTCTTCGATGGCAGCCAGACAGCTCTCCACGTTAAACGCCACGTCGGCCACGCGGACGCGCGGCGTGATACTTGCAACTTTGATGAATCCGTCTTGCACAATAGCCTCCTTACATGCCGCTTGGGACAACGGGTGCCGCATCCGACGACCACGATCCCAGTTGCGCGTTGGGGTTTGCATCCAAGGTCAATGGCGAGAAACCCTGTGTACGGTAGCTACGA
>ERZ773003.1618-NODE-1618-length-12626-cov-7.404105_pt1 | contig 12626 bp, 1 predicted proteins | sample MGYA00580668_ERZ773003 | MGnify/ENA primary metagenome ERZ773003 (study PRJEB29015, sample SAMEA2738002) | human oral metagenome | biome: human oral; feature: human-associated habitat; material: dental | place: China | collected 2126 ... | reverse complement strand
CCGTCGAGGACGCCATCGACGGGCGCTTGCCGATCGCCTCGGCCCCGGCCCTCGGGCCGTCCGGCGGCGATCCCGTCTATGTGATGTACACCTCCGGGACCACTGGCCGCCCGAAGGGCAGCCTCATCGCCCACCGGGCCGTGGTGCGGCTCGTCGTTGGCAACGAGAGCCTGCGGTTCGGTCCCGACGACGTCATGCTCCAGACCGGGGCTCTGAGCTTCGACGCCTCAACGCTTGAGATCTGGGGGATGTGGCTCAACGGTGGCACCCTCGTCCACGCGGCTGACCGCGAGGACATCCTCACCCCTGAGCGGCTCCGCCAGCTCGTACGATGTCACGGGGTCACGGCCATGTGGCTCACCGCCTCCCTGTTCAATCAGATCGTGTCCTTGGAGCCCAATGCCCTCGACGGGGTGACCAGGATCTGGTCGGGTGGCGAGAAGCTCTCACCCGAGCATGTCGCGATGCTGTACGCGGCCAACCCGGATGTCCTGGTCATCAATGGTTACGGCCCGACGGAGAACACAACCTTCACCACCACCCATCCAATTCCGCGGGGCTGCCGGGACATTCCGATCGGACGCCCCATCTCGAACACGACGTGTCATGTTCTCGACGGCACCCGTGTGTGCGGCATCGGAGAGGTGGGGGAGCTCGTCACCGGCGGTGACGGAGTGTCCCTCGGTTACCTCAACAACCCTGAGCTGACGGCGGAGCGGTTCATCTCGAACCCATACGGGACGGGACGCCTCTACCGCACCGGTGACCTCGTGCGGTGGCTGCCCGACGGGACACTCGACTTCCTGGGCCGTCGGGACGAGCAGGTGAAGGTCCGAGGCTTCCGGATTGAGCCCAACGAGGTGGCTTCCGCGCTCCAGCAGCTCCCCCACGTTCGCGACGCGATCGTCGTCGCGCGCCGGGAGCCGAACCTCACGACCGCCCTGGCTGGCTACCTCGTTGCCGATGAGCCTCTGGACATCGCGGCGGTGCGGATGATGCTGGCAGATTTCCTGCCCGGATACATGATTCCCACCTACCTGATGCAGATCCCTCAGGTGCCGCTGACCCGTAACGGCAAGGCTGACGTCAGGGCGCTGCCCGAGATGCTCCAGCCCGTCACCGGGACCCGCCAGGGTCCCGAGACCCCGGCCGAGGAGGCGGCGTGCATGGCCGTGGCGGAGGTCCTTGGGCTTGACGAGGTCGGTGTCAACGATGACTTCTTCGCGCTCGGCGGCGACTCCATCAAGGCGATCAGGGTAGTCGCCAAGATGCGTCAAACCGGTCACGGCCTCACCGTCAGTGCCGTCATGCGGGGCTGTACGCCACGTGGCATCGCCGCGCTCACCACGACGCAGGCCACGACTCAACGATTCGAGCGGTCCGTGGGACGGGTCGGACCTGTCCCGATTCTGGACGAGTTCTTCCGGCTCAACCTGCCTGCGCCGGCCCACTTCAACCAAGATGTTGTCGTGCCCGTCGGGGAGCACTCTCGCGCCGAGGTCGAACAGGCCCTTGACGCCCTGTGGGAGCAGCACGATGCCCTCCGAGCCGTCGTGCGCGACGATGCCCTGTGGCTGCCCGCGCCCGATGCAGCAGCGCGGTTCGGGTTCGAGGCAGTCACGGTTGACTCCGAGGAGCACCGTGCCTTGGCGCTGACAGACTGTGCCAACCGCGCCCATGGAAGCATGAATCTGACTGAGGGGCCGCTGTTCCACGCAGCGCTGGTGCTGTCTCCGGGCGGCGGTCAGCTCGTCATGTGCGCGCATCATCTCGTCATCGACGGGGTCTCGTGGCGGATCCTCGTCGACGACCTCCTCAGCGCGCTCTCCCAGCTCAAGCGCGGTGAGTCCATCGCGCTACCCGCCCGGACGGCCTCGCTCATTGACTGGGCGACCGCGCTGGAAAGGAATCGAGAAGCGTGGCTCCTAGCCGAAGCGACCCACTGGGACACCGTCGACGCGCGCTCTGGCGCCGCTGCACTCGCGGTGCCGCATCCCGTCGATGGACAAGCCACCGATCTCCTCCACTTCGAGTCCGAGCTCGCCCCGGCAGTCACCGAGGAGCTTGCCCGGACCGCCGCGACAGCCCACCAAGGTGAAGTGCGCGACATCCTCGTCGCGGCCCTCGGGCTGGCGGTGGCGCGGCTCACCGGGCAGCCCGAGCTCGCCATCCGGTTGGAGGGGCACGGCCGCGACGGCTGGCCGGGCATGCCTCCTGTGGATCGCACTGTCGGTTGGTTCACGAGCGTCTATCCGGCGATCCTGCCTTGCCCGACCGATCCGGGCGAGGCAGTCATTGCGGCCAAGGAGATGCTGCGGGCCATCCCAGCCAACGGCCTGGGGTACGGGCTGCGCCCGGGTGGGCTGTCGCGCCTCACCGCTGACGTGTCCTTCAACTACCTGGGAGACCTCTCCGAGCGAGACACCGACATCGTCTTCAACGCCACCGGTGAGTCCGCGGACACCCGGAATCGGATGTGGCCAGGGACCACACTCAACGTCCACGTGCGCGCGGGGCGCTTCCATCTCGGCATGCTCTTCGAGCCCGCTACCATCGACCCCGAGACGGCCCACCGACTTGCCGACGAGTTCGGGAGGGCATTGACGGAGATCGTTCAACACGGCTGCGATCTGGTGGCCGCGGGTCGAATAGAACGGACCCCAAGCGACTTCTCGGCGGCCGAACTGAGCCGCGACGACCTGACCCGTCTGGTCACCGACCTCCGCGCCTGCCGGGCGATCGAAGTGGAGTCCGAGATCGAGGATGTCTACGACCTCACGCCCCTCCAAGCCGGAATGGTCTTCCACGACGGCGACAAAGCCTACGTGGTCCAGCACATCTTCGGCGTCAACAGCTTGCAGGAGCCCCTCGACCCGCAGCGACTCGCCGACGCCCTGACAGCCGTGGGGCGCCGCCACCGCGCCCTTCGTGCGGCGCTGGTCCACGAGGGACTGGAGCGGCCTCGTCAGGTGGTTCTTTCTGGGCGAGGCCTTGAGCTGACGTACATCGACCTGCGAACCGCCGACCGGCCCATGAACGTCGACGAAGTCGCCGCAGCCGAGCTGGCTCGCGGAATCGACATCGCCCGGGAGCCACTGCTGCGCACGGTCCTCGTCACGGATGCGAACGGCCGACACCACCTCATGCTCACCTACCACCACGCCATCCTTGATGGCTGGTCCCTGGGGCTCATCCTCGGCGACCTTGACCGCTACCATCAGATGCTCACCGACGGGCAGTCCCCCGAGGATGTGTGGGCGTTCGCGGAGCATGAGGCGGCGGGCGCACCTTCGTTCGGCGAGTTCGCACAGACCATCGCCGGACGTGACCTCACCGCCACCCGAGCCCACTGGAACGACCTGCTGTCGGGCTACGAGGGCTGCGGTGAGTTCTCCCCGGCCGAACCCGCCGACCGGGTGGGCGACACCGGGCGCGTGGAGTTCGACACCACCGGGCAGCTCGCCCAGCGTCTGTCCGGCGTCGCCTCCGCATACAGCACCACCCTCAGCACCATCGTCGAGGCTGCTTGGGGGCTCGTGCTCCAGCGCGCCAACGGGTGTGATGACGTCGTCTTCGGCAAGATAGTCTCCGGCCGTGACCATGCGGATGCCGAAACCGTGGTGGGTCTGTTCATCAACACAGTTCCGGTGCGCGTTCTCAGCTCCGCCGGGCAGAGCTTTGACGATCTACTGCGGGACCTCCGTGCCCAGACGACCGCGTCCTTGGCGCACGACTACGCCGCCCTCGCCGACATTCAGCGGTGGGTGGATCGCCCCGACCTGGTTCGCACCCTCTACACGTTCGAGAACTTCTCATTTGACGACACCGACCCCGACGGCGAACTCCGACTCGAGTTCGAGCGGGTGAGTGAACGAACGAACTATCCGCTCAGCCTCGCCGTCCAGGAGCGTGGCAACGAGCTGAACCTGACGGCTCTCCACGACCCGTCGCGGTTCGCCTCCACCGAGGTCGAACGCATCCTGCGACGCCTCGAGGAGGTCCTGCACCAAGTCGCGGAGAACCCGGCAAGCAGTGTTTCGGAATTGACGACCTTGCTGCCCGGGGAACGGGAGAAACTGCTGACGACGTTCAACGACACGGCGGTGGCGTTCCCGAGAGGGAAGTTCGCGCCCGACTTCTTCCTGGAGGCGGTGGACCACCACCCCGACGCTCCTGCGCTGCTGTGGGACGGTGGCGAGCTCAGCTTCCGCCAGACCGAGGAAGCCGCTTGGTCGATCGTCGCCGAGCTGCGTGAAGCCGGGGTCGGTCCCGGCACCGCAGTGGCTCTCATGGGGGATCGTGGCCCCGCCCTCATCGTCGCCATGCTGGCGGCTTGGCTGGGTGGTCATCACTTCGTCCCCTGCGACGTCACCCAACCGGTCGGACGCCTGCGGCACATGGTCAGCGATTGTGAAGTCAAAGCGGCCTGCGTCGTCGGCAGCAGCGCTGCCGAGTTGTGCGGCCAGGACGGGATGCTGCCCGTCGGTACCCCTGTCATCGACGTGGGCGACCTCGACATCCGACTCGCTGGCTCAGCCGGGCGGGAGCTGCGCCACCGGAGCACACCTTCCGATCTGGCGTACATCATCTACACTTCCGGAACCACCGGAGTGCCCAAGGGCGTCATGCTGACCCACCGGGGGCTCGCTAACTTCCGCAACTGTCAGCACCACATCTATGAGATCAACGACACCGACCGTGTGCTGCAGTTCGCCAACCTCAGTTTCGACGCCGCCGTTTCGGAGGTCACCCTGTCGCTGTTGTGCGGGGCTGGTCTGGTGTGCACCACGCAGGAGGTCATCTACGATCCTGACGCCCTGGCCGCGCTGATGGCCGCCAAGGACGTGTCTGTAGCAGTTCTGCCGCCTCAGTATTTCCTGCAGTTGGAGTCCCTGCGGCTGAGGGTGTTGTCGACGGCTGGTTCAGCTGCCACCCCGGCGATTGTGCGCAAGGCTCAGAGGTGTGGCCGGTATGTCAACGCCTATGGCCCTACTGAGAACACCGTGCAGGCCACCACCTGGGATGCGTCTGGGGTTGTGTTGCGTGATGGTGCGCGGGTGCCGATTGGGCGGCCGACGCCGAATTCGCAGGTGCATATTGTGTCGGGGATGCGGTTGTGTGGTGTGGGTGAGTTTGGTGAGTTGTGTATTGCTGGTGAGGGGTTGGCTCTGGGGTATGTGAATCGGCCGGAGTTGACGGCGGCGAAGTTTGTGTCGAATCCGTTTGGTCCGGGTCGGTTGTATCGGTCGGGGGATTTGGCGCGTTGGTTGCCGGATGGGAACATTGAGTTTGCGGGTCGGATTGATGATCAGGTGAAGATCAGGGGGTTCCGGATCGAGCTTGGGGAGGTCGAGAACGCCCTCCAGCGGATTTCCGGAGTCATGGACGCGGTGGTGATCGCCGAGGCGACCTCCGCGGAGGCCATCGAGCTGCGCGGCTTCGTCGTCGGACCCCGGGAACTGGATCTCTCGTCTGTCCGGGCGCAGCTGGGTGATCTGCTGCCCCATTACATGGTGCCAGCGCAGCTCACCCAGATTCCACAGATCCCCCTGAACCGCAACGGTAAGGTCGACAAGGGGGCGCTGCCCAAGTCGGCTCCTCGCGAGGAGGCTGCGTCTGCGGAACCCGCTTCGGCGGCGGAACGCGTGGTGTGCGAGGCATTCGCCGAGGTGCTGGGGGTGTCTCACGTCAGCCCCGTAGACAGCTTCCTGGAGTTGGGTGGCGACTCGATCAAGGCGATTCGCGTCGTCTCGCGCCTGCGGAGGACAGGCTATGACCTGACCGCGCCAACCGTGATGCAGCACGTCACCCCTCGTATGGTGGCCCGCCATGTGCGTGCCAGTGAAGCGCGACACCAGCCTCGTGGGGAAGTCCGGGGCCGCGTCGAGGGCCTGCCGATCATCGACGCCTTTTTTGGGTGGAACCTCGCAGAACCGGCTCATTTCAACCAGGAACTCACGATTGACCTGGGTGCCTGCCGGGAGGCGAGCGTCCGTGCGGCCGTCGAGGCCGTATGGGTACATCATGACGCCCTGCGAGCCGTTGTCGAGGGCAACGGACTTCTCATCCGTGGCGTCGCTGAGGGTCCGGCCGTCCACTTTGAGAGCCACCCCGTGACCGACGTAGACGCCCGCGCACGCACCTTGGGTGCCGTGGCCGCCAAGCTGCACAGGTCGATGGATCTCGCCGAAGGACCGCTGTTCAAGGCCGCCTGGGTGGTCGATCCCGTCGGCGGGACGCTGCTGCTGTGTGCCCACCACCTTGTCATCGACGGGGTGTCGTGGCGCATCCTCGCCGATGACCTGACGGCGGCCGTTCGGCGGGCCGAGGCTCACGAGAGTGTCGACCTGCCCCCGCCATCGGCCTCGCTCATCGAGTGGGCGGCCGCTCTCGACGCGAATCGGGAAAGGATCGTTGCCGAGGAACACGACCACTGGAACGAGGTGGAGGCTCGCGCCGTCAAGGCGAGGCTCCCCAGGGCCGCCTGTGAGCCGGGTGTGCTCGAGGTGGAACTTGATGCGGGCCTCAGCAAGCAGATCCTCGGGACCGCGGGCGCTGCTCACCGGACCGACGCCCAGGACCTGCTGTTGGCCGGACTGACAATGGCAGTGCGAGATGTCACGGGCAATGCCGAGGTCTCCGTCCGCCTCGAAGGACACGGTCGCGTGGAGACAGCCGGGTTGCCGCCCATCGACCGCACAGTCGGCTGGTTCACCACGGAATACCCGGTCGTGTTGCCTTGTGAAACCGATCCACGCCGCGCTCTCATCCTCGTCAAGGAGCTACTGCGCAAGGTCCCGAACGCCGGTTTCGGATACGGGCTGCGTCCTGGAGGCCTCGGTGGCCTGACGGCCGACATCGCCTTCAATTACCTCGGCGAGATAGAGGACTTCTCCGGCGCAGCTGTCGGTTTCAACACCACAGGTCAGTCCAGTTCCCGGGCTAACCAGATCGGTCACGGCCTCGCCATCAACGTCCTTGTCCACGCCGGTCGGGTGCGGCTGCAGATCGGGCACGATGGCACCGTCCTCGGCGCTGACGGCGTCGTTGGCTTCGTGCGACAGTACGAGCGTCGACTGGGTGATTTGACTGGGCATTGTGCCGCCGTCGTGGCATCAGGGCACATCGAGCCCACCGCCGCGGATCGCAGCGCGGTTGGTCTGCACCAGGCAGAGTACGAGAGGATCCTCGATCTGCTCGGCGTGACCGCCGACGCCGTTGATGACATCTACGGGCTGACGCCACTGCAATCGGGGATGCTTTTCCACGCCCTCGAGAACCCCGACTCGGCCGCCTACATCCTCCAGCAGGTGTTTGCCGTTGATGGATTGTCAGAGGCAGAGCTGCACCTTGTCCCCGCCGCGCTCGACGCCTTGGTGCTGGAGCATCCCGTGCTCCGCACCGCCGTGGTCCACGAGGGTCTGGGCCAGCCGTGGCAGGTGGTCCTGACCGACCGACGCATTGATTTCAGCGTGGTGGAGGCCGACGAGGACCTGCCGCGCTTGTTGCGGGCCGACGTCGAACGCGGCTTCGATTTGGTGCGATCCCCCCTGCTGCGGGTCACCGCAATCCGGCCCACCACGGGCAGCGCGGACCGCCTCCGACTGGTGTGGACCTACCACCACATCATTGTGGACGGCTGGTGCCTGTCCACGGTGCTCGGCGCGTTCAAGCGGCACTTGAGGAGTCTTGCCAACGGTCGGACGCCAGCTGAGGTCCGGGGGCAGGCCGAGATCAAGAGCCTCCGGGTCCCGTCATACGCCTCCTATGTCGCGTGGCTGGCGCAACGCGATCAAAGCGAGTTGACCGAGTACTGGGGCGACCTGCTGTCCGGCTACGAGGGGCAGGGGCGGATCACGCCCGCGCAGGATCCCGACGGGACCGCTGGCGAGGTCGTGTGCCTCGGGCGGAACTCGACCGGCTCCCTGGCGGACCGCCTGATCAAAGTCTCGGGTCGTCGCGGCTCCACCCTGAGCACCATGGTGGAGGCGGCGTGGGGCCTCGTTCTCATGCGGGCCTCCAACGAGCGCGACGTTGTCTTCGGCAAGGTCGTCTCAGGGCGAGATGTCCCGATCGACGGCATTGACCGAACCGTCGGGATGTTCATCAACACCATTCCGGTGCGGGTTCGCGTCAACGATGAAGCCACGGTTGACGGCCTCATCGCGTCACTTCGGGACCAGGCCATCGCTTCGAGCAAGCACGACTACGGCTCGCTCGCTGATGTGCAGCGCCTCGCCGGTCGGGACACCATCATCCACACCCTGTACGCCTTCGAGAACTATTTCGTCGACGATGAGGCCTTCCGCGGCGACGAAGGTCTCAGGCTGAGCATGGAGAGCAGCCGCGAGCAGACCAACTACGAACTTAACCTGACAGTCCAACAGGTCGGTGAAGAGCTCAGGTTCGTCGTCCTGTACGACCCCGGCTGCTACGCCGCCGCCGAGGTCTCGCGCATCCTGGACCGGGTGCTGACAGTGCTCGATCAGCTCGCCACGGATGAACAACAACGCGTCGATGACCTGCGTAGCCTGTTGCAGGGCGAGGAACAGAAGGTCGTCGAGGCCTTCAACGGGCGCTCGGTCGAGTACCCGCGCGAACTCAGTGCGGTTGACGTGTTCACCGGCATCGTCGACGAGTATCCGGAGCGTCCCGCCCTCATGTGGGGCGACCAGACTCTCACCTATCGGGAGTTCGAAGCCCGCTGCCTCAGCGTCGCCGCATCGCTTCGCGCGGCCGGGGTGTGCGTCGGCAGCGCAGTCGGGATCCTGTGCGAGCGTGGCCCTGAAGCCATTGTCGCCCTCATGGGCACGCTGCTCGCGGGCGCCTGTTACGTGCCGTTCGATGTCGAGCACCCGGCTGAGCGGATCCGGCACATGGCCCACGACATCAATGCCCGGGCGATGCTGATCCAGGGCAGACGGGCGGCCTCCGCCTGCGCGTGTGAGGGGGCGCTGCCGCAGGGGTGCGCTGTCATCGACGTTGCCGAAGCGCTCACACCAGGAAGCCCCGCCGTCGGCCGAGAGATCATGGATGGGCACCGGCCGGGTTCCGGTCACCTCGCCTACATCATCTACACTTCCGGAACCACCGGAGTGCCCAAGGGTGTCATGCTCGGGCACCGCGGACTGGTGAACTTCATCTACTACCTCAGGACCTTGTACGACCAGAACGTCAACGACCGTGTCCTGCAGTTCGCCAACTTGACCTTCGACGCCTCCGTGTGGGAACTGGCCCTCTCGTTGTTCAGCGGTGGCACCCTCGTCCTCATCGACAAGGAGACGGTCTTCGACGTCGGTAAGCTCGAGGTGGAATGCCGTGACAAGTGCGTGACTCTCGCATTGCTGCCGCCGCAATACCTCCTCCAGACAAACGGGCTCAGTCTCAGAGTATTGACCACCGGTGGATCTGCCGCCAATGCCCAGGTTCTGCACAAGGCAGCGTCCTCTTCCAGTCGGTATGTCAATGCCTATGGCCCTACTGAGAACACCGTCATGGCCACTGCTTGGGATGCGTCTGGGGTTGTGTTGCGTGATGGTGCGCGGGTGCCGATTGGGCGGCCGACGCCGAATTCGCAGGTGCATATTGTGTCGGGGATGCGGTTGTGTGGTGTGGGTGAGTTTGGTGAGTTGTGTATTGCTGGTGAGGGGTTGGCTCTGGGGTATGTGAATCGGCCGGAGTTGACGGCGGCGAAGTTTGTGTCGAATCCGTTTGGTCCGGGTCGGTTGTATCGGTCGGGGGATTTGGCGCGTTGGTTGCCGGATGGGAACATTGAGTTTGCGGGTCGGATTGATGATCAGGTGAAGATCAGGGGGTTCCGGATCGAGCTTGGGGAGGTCGAGAACGCCCTGCGTAGTGTGCCGGAAGTCCGGGACGCGGTGGTCGCCACCCATGACGGTCCCGATGGGCTCGCACTGGTCGGCTACGTAGTCGCCGACACCCCCGTCGACGCCGCTCGTCTGCGAACCGAGCTCGCTGCACGCGTACCCGGCTACATGGTGCCAGCTCATCTCGTGCAGATCTCCCAGATCCCGCTCAACCGCAGCGGAAAGCCGGACAAGCGGGCCCTGCCCCCCGTTGTCGTGACGGAGGCCGCGCCAATGGAGTCGCCGCGCTCCTCGCTCGAGGACTTCGTCGCTGGTGTGTGGTGCCGGGTCCTCGGTCGAGCGAGTGTGGGCGTCAAGGACAACTTCTTCGAGATAGGCGGTAACTCCTTGTCCTTGATGAAGGTGTTCAACAAGATCAATCAGCGCTACCCCGATGAGATCACGATGGGGGACCTGTTCGCCTGGGCCACGGTCAGCGATATTGCCTCCGGCATTGAACGTCGCAGGAACCGCGCCTTGACCATCAATCGGTACCCGCTCGAATCGCTGGGTGGGTCGGTTGGGGGCGACCATCGGCTGCCGAAGGGCGCGAGCCATACGGGCCGCCGCCTGTTGCGGACTTCGCCAGAGGTGTTCGGCGGGTATGCCGGGCTTGCCTACTGGATGGCCATGGCGTCACTCAGTTCCATGCCGCCGTGTCAGTTGCTCATTGAGGATGCCGATGGTCTCGTCTCCGTCGAGGTCGGTGATGATGGCGCGGAGGAGGTCATGATCGCTGTGCGACGGGCCTGTGGGGCCCGCAGCCGGGTGCCCGAGCATTGCCGGGTGCGTCTGTCCGGTGAGGGCACCTCGTCGGTGCTTCGTCTACCCGGCGGGCTGGACAAGGCATTGCCGGCGTTGGTGGTCGGAGAGATCGATTGGTGCCTGGAGATTGCCGACATCGGGGACTCCTTGACACTCCGGGTCACGGGCTGCTCCCAGTGGGCTCCGCACGGCACCCTCGGAGTGTTGGTCACACGCACGGCCAAGGTTCTGGACCGGTTGCTGAGTGATCACGTGAGCTCGTGACCGGTTGGCGACGGGGTCCCGAGAGCCGGATGATCGCTTGGATGCCTGGTATCGCTTTGCGCCTGGCGGACGAGGATCCGGCCTCAGCGACGGTAGTGGCCTGGTGCACGGGCCACAGGCTACAGGTGAGTTCATCCAAGCCCGGTGGTTACCTGGCGGCGATTCACGCCCAGTCTGACTTGACGGCGGTGAGCAAGCTGGGGGAGGTTTATTCAGAGACGCCTCGAGGACTGGAGTGCTACACGTTTCGTGGGAAGTGACGAAAAACAGGTTTAATCGAACACGTGAGGCATAGGTCTGTATTGTGCCGGCATCGAAGGTTCAGTGAGGAGTTCGAGCGATAGGTCGTGTCGGGCGGTCGTTGAGAAACCCCGCGCGATCAGTGAGGTGGCGAAGTCCTACAGTTCTGGTTGCGCAAACCGTGAGGATGCTGGTTGAACAAATGGAGGAAAGAGCATCCCAACCCGGGAATGGGGGAGCAACATCTGAACAGGTCACAGAGGAGCGAACGCCTGAAAACCGCGTTGCGTGAGGTCCGGACTAGGGCTTGATTCTAGAGTAGCTGCTCGACGTCAACGTTGTTGTTCATCAGGTGCCCAGCTGTTGGATGCCTGATGAACAACAACGTTGTTCTCGTCGTTCGTGTGGTTGGTCTTGTGGACTGTGTTTCTCCGGTGGCGCCCCGATCTGTTGGCAACTCCGACGTGCCACGTGGGCGGCTGGAGCTGGGGTAACGATAACGGGGAGCTAGGTGCGGTCTCGGTCTCTCAATCCAACTGCGGCGTGCGGTGCCGCTATTGGGGCTGTGAGTCGTTCCGCGGATGAGTCGTGTGGCTTCCCTCGACTGTGAGGAGTGGGACGGGCGTGGTGCGCTCCTGAGGTCTGAAGTCTTAGAAGACGGTCCACCAATTCCAGGGGAAGGACGTATCGGTGGGAGCGTTGGTCGTGACGATGGTCGTGAACATTGTGCATCTTCCTTTCTCGGATCCTGAGGTGCTGCCTTCCGGCTGATCTCTTGGAATCGATTCAAGATGCTGACGTAGCGTCAAGGTCAAGCTCTGGGTGTGACACGACGTCACTTGGGGCTTGAAGGGGCTATGCGGAGCCGCTCTCCGCTGACCTCAACCGCTCCCGGGCAGCAGCTATCACGGCGAGCTGGGCCTCGTTGTAGGTGAATTCCTCCATGGCGGAGTTGAGGTCGACTGTTTTCTTGCTCATCGGTGGAAACTCCGCGAGGATCGGGCCAAGGACCCTGACGTAGTCGTCCACCAGCACCGTGATTTCTTCTGGGGAGGCATCCGGCTCAAGGACTTCCAGCCGTGCATCCAGCTTCCGGAGCTCTCGGAACCCCGGATCGTCATGTTTCTCGACGGTAGCCCGGGTAAGCGTCTCGCACGTGAGGCGTTCGCGCTCGTCTGCGAACGCCGCGATCAACTCAAGCTGAAGTTTCAAGCGGTCCTCCTCCGCGAGCTTGTGATGTGTCTCGGCCCAGGCACGCTCTAGATCAGCGAACTCGATGGCTACGTCGAGTGGGGCTTGGGCGTTCTGGATCTCTTCGATCTTGGTCCGCTTTTCCTGGAGTTCGTCGATCTGCTTGGTGAGGAACTGTTTTTGTGCGTCCAAGGCCGCTGCGGCTTCAGGGCCCGTTGGATCGTCCATGATCTGACGCACGTGCTGAAGGTCGAACCCGAGCCCCGTCAACCGCTTGATCCGGATCAGGTCGATGATGTC
>ERZ773003.1610-NODE-1610-length-12678-cov-5.567932_pt1 | contig 12678 bp, 11 predicted proteins | sample MGYA00580668_ERZ773003 | MGnify/ENA primary metagenome ERZ773003 (study PRJEB29015, sample SAMEA2738002) | human oral metagenome | biome: human oral; feature: human-associated habitat; material: dental | place: China | collected 2126 ... | reverse complement strand
AGTTGATTTTGCTGCAGAAGAATTGCTATCGTTTTTATCATCTCAAGAGATAGAATGCTTAAGTCAAAAAGGTCTTCATCAACTAAGGAAAAATCATAAGAATTGATCTTTACTGAATTGATGAAGTTTAGTACTGTGGGGCTAGCTTCGATAGCTAACTTTTGAATGCAGAGTTTTTTAACTAAAGTATAGACAATGTCGGCATTTTCTTTTATGCCGTGAATTTCACCATGAACAATTAGGTTTGACTTTTGTAAGGCAGGTAGCAGGAGATCGAGGTGTTTTATGTCTAATTGTTTCGGCAAGAATGTTTTGATGATTTTGTGCTTGTTCATAATATGCTCTTTGATAGGTTACCCCGTGCCCTTGCAAAAACACAAGGGCACGGGGTGTGACGTGGGACTAGTCGTCCGTCGTCTTGGGCTTGCCGCATCGGGTCAGGAAGGTCGACGAGTCGACCTCCGAATCAACGATCGTGGCAACTTTCGCGGAAAAGATCTCGGCGTTGTTCATGCTTCACCTCCTTTCGATTGTCAGAGTAGACTTTTTTCCACCAGGCAGCACGCCATGTGTGCGGCTGCCGGTAGGCCTATTTCATCGGTGTAACCGAGCCACTGGCCATTTGGGTTTGCTTCAAGGAAATGCAGATCTCCGATTTCGTCTATCGCGAAATCAATTGCAGCAAAACCAAGACCTAGCGAAGTCAGCAGAGAACGAACCTTCCGCTCAATGTCTTCGGGAAGGACGTAGTCGATCACGTATCGACTGCTAGAATCTTGTAGAGATCTCCAGTCTACCGTGCTGGAGGTTTTCTCTTGTGGAATCTGACGGGCAACGAAGATCTGTTTTCCGATACAAGTGACCCGTAACTCACTTGTTTTTCTGATAAACCTTTGCAGAATGATCGGTTGTGATTTGATCAATCCCAAGGAGTCTATCAGCTCATCTGTCATGAGCGTGGTTTCTATCATGTAGCCTGTATCGTCAAGATCTAGGCTAGATACAGATACCGGTTTGAATACGGTTGGCGCTTCTAGACAGAACTGGCGAGCTGTGTCTGGATCTGATGTAATTAGCGTGTCGGGCATTGGCAGCCCAATACGCTTTGCAATCGACAATTGGTATGGCTTAATCCTAGCTGTATGAATGGAGCTAGGGTGATTAATCCAAAACTTGTCGCGTAGCAGAAAACACAGACCATTCAATACATCATGTATCTCTTTGTCTACGATAGACCTTTGAACTGGATCCTGGATACTCTCAAGGAATCCGTAGGTTTGACTGAACCCGAACGGCTTTCTGTACCATACGCTATCAATACTACGAAGATCTGTAATTTCTCCCAGTTGCTTGTATAGTATACTACCGTTTGAATAGTCAAAAGAGATACTACATTGCCCTTGGATTAAAAGATCTGTATCAATCCGTATTATCCGATTGCTTTCTGAGTCAATATATTGGCTCACTGCCTCAACATGAGGGTTGTCCAGAGAATTAGTCAGTATGAGAACTGTAGTCACGGTCTACTCCTGAACGAATAGATGATGGTAAGGAACGCGTTTAGAAATTCTCGACGCTTGTTTCATCGTATATTATATATTGATTATTTGTCAATACTCTGAAGGTTAATTTATAATGATGCCATGAATAAATTTGACCAACTCCTCACCAAATACTCCATCATCTCCGATCAAGTTGACACCAAAGAACTCGGCGTGTTGTTGCGGGAGCTGGAAACGGTGCTACGAAGCGGCGCGACTGGTAATGTTGTGGAATTTGGCTGTTATGTCGGCACGACGAGTTTGTTTATCCGGCGGCTGCTGGACGCTTATGATTTTACCGGTGAATTTCATGTTTACGATTCGTTCGCAGGCTTGCCGGAAAAAACTCAAGCCGACGCCAGCGCTGCCGGCGAGCAGTTCAAGGCAGGCGAACTATTGGCGCCACGTAAAACCTTCATCCAGAATTTTAAAAAGGCTGGCTTGAAACCGCCGATCATCCACAAAGGCTGGTTTGCTGATTTCTCTCCTAACAATGTGCCGGAAGATATTAGCTTTGCGTTTTTTGATGGCGATTTCTATGAATCAATCGTCGATTCATTCCGCGTGTGCGACGGCAAGTTTCAGGAAACAGCGACTATCATCGTTGATGATTATGCCAATGAAGCCCTGCCAGGAGCAGCGCGAGCGGTTGATGAATGGTTGACAAATCACCGACAATTTACAATAAGAACTGAAGCTAGTCTGGCAATTATTTCCTCTTGTTCAAAAACATAAACGTGTTACAATTAAAACATTAGTAATATAAACAGGGGAGGGTTGTGATGGACGAACCGATTCACATCACGTCTGAAATAGGAAAACTTAAGACCGTTTTGTTGCATAGGCCAGGTGAAGAGCTGGAGAATTTAACGCCAGATTATCTGACCAATCTTTTATTTGACGATATTCCATATCTGAAGGTGGCACAAGCTGAGCATGATACTTTTGCAGAAGTGTTGAGAAATCATGGAGTTGAAGTGCTGTATCTGGACCAATTGGTAGCAGAGGCGCTCAGCACAGACCAATTACGTGAACAATTTGTTGATGAAATGCTGGCTGCTTCTAAGCAGGATTCACGCCGCGTGACTCAAACATTGCGTCAGTTCTTGTTGGACCTGCCAACTCACGCGATGATTCGCAAGATTATGGCTGGTGTGCGTAAGGATGAAATTACTTTGCCTCCAGATCAGCATCAGCAGCTGCATAATATGATTGAGAAGAATCATTATCCATTCTATCTTGATCCGATGCCAAATTTGTACTTTACACGTGACCCAGCTGCCGCTATTGGTAATGGTCTGACTGTTAATAAGATGCACTGGACGGCTCGTCGTCGCGAGTCGCTGTTTATGCGTTATATCATCGACCATCATCCACGATTCGCAAATCGCGTGCCAGTTTGGTATAACCGCACTGAGAAATTCTCAATTGAAGGTGGTGACGAGTTGGTGCTGAGTGACAAGGTAATGGCAATCGGTGTGTCGGAGCGTACTACGGCTGAGGCGATTGAAAAAATGGCAACCAAGCTGTTTGCTGGCTCTAACTTTAAGAAGGTCATTGCTATGGAAATTCCGAAGTCGCACGCCTTTATGCACTTGGATACGGTGTTTACGATGATTGATCGAGATAAGTTTACAATTCACCCAGAAATCCGCGACCGTGGTGGTAAGATGAACTGTTTCGTTTTGGAGAAGGTTGAAGGTCAGCCGTTTCCACGCATTACACATGAGACGGACCTTGAGCATGTTTTGCGGGTGGCTTTGGGTTTGCCGAGCGTTACGTTAATTGAATGTGGCGGTGGCGATCCAATCGCAGCTGCTCGTGAACAGTGGAATGACGGCTCCAACACTTTGGCAATTGCACCGGGTGTGGTGGTGACGTATGACCGCAACTATGTCACCAACCAAAAGTTGCGCGAGCATGGCGTTGAAGTTATCGAAGTCAGCGGTGCTGAGCTTGGTCGCGGTCGTGGAGGTCCACGTTGTATGAGTATGCCGCTAGTACGAGAGGATGTATTTTAATGGCTCAGAGTTTGAAAGGTCGGTCACTTTTAACCTTAGGTGACTATACAGCAGAAGAAATCCGCCTACTTTTAGATACGGCGCGTGAGTATCGTCGATTAAAGTATGCTGGTGTGTCACATCGAATTCACGAGGGTAAAAATGTGGCATTGCTATTTGAAAAAACCTCAACCCGGACACGCTGCGCTTTTACGGTGGCGGCTAATGATTTGGGTATCGCACCAGAGTATCTTGGTAAGGATGATATTCAGCTTGGCAAGAAAGAAACAGTCGAAGATACGGCTAAGGTGCTGGGTCGGATGTTTGATGGTATCGAGTTTCGCGGTTTTGATCATAAAACGGTGGAAGATTTGGCAAAGCATGCCGGCGTGCCGGTGTGGAACGGCTTGACAGATAAGTTCCATCCAACACAGATTTTGGCTGATTTCATGACTATTGAGGAGCATGTTGGTAAGCTCAAGGGCACCAAGTTAGTGTTTGTGGGTGATGGTCGTAATAATATGGCAAATTCCCTAATGATTGGATCGGCAATTATGGGTCTTGATTTCCGCATTTTAGCACCTCGTGAATTACATCCGGAGCAAGCTCTTGTTGACAAGGCTCGCCACTTCGCCAGATCAAGCCATGCGCGCATTACTATTACCGACAACTTCGAAGAAGCCTTGCGTGGCGCTGACGTGATTTACACCGATGTTTGGGTGTCGATGGGCGAAGAAGATAAGTTTGCTGAGCGTATCAATCAATTGCGCCACTTCCAAGTCAATCGTGACATGATTAACCTGACGGGAAATCCTGAAGTTAAGTTCATGCACTGTTTGCCAGCATTCCACGACGCATTGACGATTACTGGTAAAAAAGTTCAGGAAGATTTTGGTCTAGATTCTATGGAAGTTACGGATGAGGTGTTCCGCTCGCCACATTCGATAGTATTTGATCAAGCGGAAAATCGTATGCATACAATTAAAGCTGTTATGGCTTTAACATTGTAGTTGTTGTCGTAATAAGGAGGTTAAGGAGGCTCCGAGGCAATGGTAGAAAAAATTAAAAAAGCAAAGCAGAAGCTTCGATCGCCGTCAGCGTTTACAGTTCTGTTTGTCGTGATCGCAATCATGGCAGCGTTGACATGGATTATTCCGTCGGGCATCTATAAGACTGATGACGATGGTAACCGTGTCGCCGGATCATATCATGTGGTTGAAAAAGACCGCACCGTCACTGAAGAAAAGGACGGTAAAGAAGAGAAAGTTGACAAGCATGACCGGCAAGGTTTATGGGATGTCTTCACAGCACCAATTAAAGGTATGTCTGATAAGCTAGACGTGATAGTCTTCGTTATGGTACTTGGTGGATTCTTGGGCGTTACCATGAAGACTGGCGCTCTTGATGCTTCTCTTGGTGCGCTACTTCGTAAGATGAAGGGCAAAGAAAAGTGGCTCATTCCAATCTTAATGACGTTGTTTGCTATCGGTGGCACAACTTACGGTATGCAGGAAGAAACTGTAGCGTTTTACGCTCTAGTTATTCCGATGATGATCGCTGCTGGCTATAACGCAATGACTGGTGTGATGGTAATCGTGCTCGGTGCTGGTACGGGCGTGCTTGGCTCGACCATTAACCCATTCTCCACCGGTGTTGCCGCAAAGACTGCTGATGTTAAATTGGGCAATGTTATCCCAATTATGTCTATCATTTTGGTGCTGTGTTTGATCGCAGCAATCATCTTCACTATGCGTTACGCAGCAAAGGTGAAAGCAGGTAAGTATAAGGAAGATGTTCGTTATAAGCCAGCCACAGCAGCCTTGGATATGACGAACGTACCAAAATTTACTGGTCCACGAAAAGTCGTTATGGGCGTCTTCGCTATTACCTTTGTGTTGATGGTTCTTTCGCTGATTCCTTGGGGAAGTTGGGAAATTACATTATTCGCCGACCTGTTTAAGTGGGCTTCAGAGTTGCCAATTATCGGTGCAGTATTTGGCGTAGTGCACAGTGCGGCCTTTGGTGACTGGTACTTTAATGAGATTACCGCACTATTCTTAATCTCAACAATTGTTATTACCGCAATTTACTATAAAGAGTTTAAGAAGGAAGGTATTTTTCCAGTTGATACTTTCATTGATGGTGTGAAAGATATCTTACCAGTTGCTTTGATTATCGCAGTGGCAACCGGCGTCTCTGTTGTGATGACTAACGGTGAGATTCAAGATACTATCATTAGCTGGGGCGAAGCACTCCTGAAAGACGCTGGCGGTGGTGTTGTTGGCGTGTTGGCGTATCTGTTCTACTTGCCAATGTCATTCATCGTGCCATCATCATCAGGTTTGGCAGCAGCAACCATGCCGGTTATTGCGCCGATTGCTGATCTGGTTGGCTCAAGCAAAGAAGTCATGGTGGCAGCCTTTGCTACAGCATCAGGTTTGCTTAACATGATGGCTCCAACTATTGCTTCATTGATGGGTGGTCTGGCACTGGCTGGCGTTTCATATCGCGACTGGCTGAAGCGGTCAGCTCCGATTATGGCAGTATTTGCCGTCATCAGCCTTGTAGTTATTGCAATCTTTGGAGCGCTGTAACGCATGGATAAGAAGCGTACTATTGTAGTAGCGCTCGGTGGTAACGCCCTGCAACGGCAGGGCGAAGCCGCGTCTGAGCAGCAGCAGCGGGTGGCCGATGAGACAGTTCGTCAACTTCTGCCACTTATCCAGGCGGGTCATAATGTAGCGATTGTCCATGGCAATGGGCCGCAAGTCGGTAACATTGTCCTGCATGAAGAAGCGATCAACACGGCTAATGTGCCAAGTTTACCTCTGGAGGATTCTGGCGCTATGAGTCAGGGTTTGATTGGTTTCTGGCTACAGCAAGCTCTGCATGACGCCTTTAAGGTTAATCAAATGAATAATCGCGCCATCAGCGTGGTGACACAGACAATTGTTGACTTAAGCGATCCAGCTTTTCAAAATCCGACTAAGCCAATCGGTCCGTTTTATTCGGAAGAGGAAGCTAAAACTGTCGCTAGTGAGCGGGGATATACGGTGAAAGAAGATGCTGGTCGTGGTTGGCGACGAGTTGTGCCTTCACCAAAACCTCAGACGATTGTTGAGGCCGATGTGATTAAAGCATTAGTCTATGCTGGAGTCACGGTCGTATCAACTGGTGGTGGTGGCATTCCTGTTTTGCAGGATGAAACTGGTCAATTAAAAGGTATTGCAGCAGTTATTGATAAAGATTTTGGAGCAGCCAAATTAGCTGATCTTTTAGAAGCTGATACATTGTTGATTCTGACTTCGGTTGACGCTGCTAAGATTAATTTTGGCAAGCCAGATGAACAATCCTTAGGCGAGGTCTCAGTAGAAGAGCTTCAAAAACACATTGATGACGGTCAATTTGCGGCAGGCTCGATGTTACCAAAAGCTCAGGCGGCGCTGGCGTTCTTAAATGGCAGGCCGGGCCGCACGTCAATTATTACCTCGTTAGATAAAACTGCTGAAGCAATCAACGGCTCAGCTGGAACGATAATTAAATCGTAATAATACACACAAGAAATTCCTGTCGATAGAGCAGGCTTTCTTGTGTTTATAGATATTTTATTCTATAATATAGAAATTATGTTACAGTATCTTCGCTCGTCAAGCAACGACTCGGTGATTAGTGCGCAAGAAAAATTGCGTGCTGGCTCTTGGGTGCGTTGTGAGCGTCCGAGCGAGGAGGAGGTAGCTCAGCTATTGACGTTAGGTCTGGACGAGGATTTAATTAGTGATGCGCTTGATCCACACGAGGTGCCGCGTATTGAATTTGATAATGACTGGACGTATCTAATTGCCCGTCTACCAGATACAGATGATGATTTTAATGATTTTACTACGCCAATATTATTTTGTCTGAATAAAGATTATCTCGTGACATTATCGCGGGATAGCTTGGGGCGTTTATGGCAGCCATTTATTGATAAGACGCGAATTAGAACTGATCGGCAAATTGAACTTCTGGTTACTATGGTTGAAGCAATTTCAACTCAATACCAGAGGCGGGTGGCAACGATTAACCGTCAAATGCGTGCTGCTACGGATAATATTCATACATTGAGAGTTAATGATATTGCGACGTTGGCTGAATATGAACGCAAATTGAACGATTATTTAGACGCTCTCATTCCGATGAACTGGGCAATCGAGCGCCTTTTAGCAACCCAAAAACTGCGTCTGAAGGAAGATGATAAGGAAGATGTTGAAGATATTTCGATTGATTTAGAGCAGGTAATTGCACGATGTAAAAGTTTATTGAGGACTATTACAAATGTTCGCGATAGTTACAGAGCGGTGATGGATACACGGCTTAATGAGACGATTCGTCTTCTAACAGTAATTACGGTAGCGTTGACTATCCCGATGATGATTGCTGGTTTATATGGTATGAACGTGCCAGTTCCAGGAGCTGATAATCCAGTGATGTTTTGGATTATTGCCGCAATTAGCACAGCTCTGGCTGTTGTTGTGGGATATTATTTCTTAAGGCGTAGGTAGCGCGGGCGTCACCTCGAGTCTAAATTGCTAATATAGCTTATGTATATTATAATTTTTTTATGGTGGTGGGTTATTTTGAGCGCAGATCACTGACCGAGAAGCTGATGCAAGTTAATCGAATGCATAAAAATGGCTGGATTCACTTGGGCGGCAGTTTTGATGCTGTTCGTGTATCTAAGGCTTTATCGCTGTCTACGAATGTAGTGCGTGATGTGCTTGATATTCATGAACTGCCTCGGGCAGAATTTTCTGATGGTGTTGAATATGTCTTTACGCGCATGCCGTTTGGGAGAACTGATTCTGGCAAAACGGTGCCATTTTTAATTGCGATTTCGGGCGGTCATTATATTACAATATCGCCGTATGCTAAATTCTCGCCTCTAGAAATTAGTGATTATTTATTTAGCACCACTGAGCGTCCAGCGGGAATTTTTGCTGCAAATCTAGCCTATATTATTGCTCAATACGAACAGCGCGTACATTTGTTAACGGAGAAGATTGCTGATGCTCGGCGGCGTCTAAGTCGTCGTGAGGTGGAGAATGCTGATTTCATTAAATTTGTAGCAATTGAAGATACACTTAACGAGTATCGAAGTAGTCTGGAGGGAATATCTCATGTTATTGCGCAGCTGATGGAGAATCGCCGTCATTTGTTTAAAACACGAGATTTAGAAGCGCTGGCGGATATTGATTTACATATCAAGCAGATTTTAGTAGCAATTAGCTCCAGCGCGCACACCATATCCAGTATTCAAAATGCCTATTCAACCGTGGCTAATAATACTTTGAACCAGCGGATGAAAGTTTTAACAGCCATTACCATCCTGCTAGCAATTCCGAATGTCTTTTATGGTATGTATGGAATGAATATTGCCTTGCCGTTTCAAGGAGAGCCTTGGGCGTATCCAGTAATTACCAGTTTTACAGCGTTGTTGATTTTACTTGTTATGGTTATTGCCAAGCGAATTCGCTTATTCTAATATATAAATAAGTAGGCATTTTAAAATGTTTTTGCTTGACGTACCAATAGACGTTTGGTACCATTGTTGATGTGTCTCGCGCCGAAGCATTAAATTGCTGATATATAAGTGATAAAGGTCGAAGCGCGTGGGGCTGCACATAATAATAAGGAGTGCAAAACACATGCCAATAGCAATCAAGTTTGTGCCATCCCGGCGCAAAAAGATCGCGGTGGATGTGGTGCCTGCCGAATGGCAAACATACATAGCACAATAAAAAGTGCAGTCGCTCTCATAATAGAATAGGGACGACTATAAATAAATCCCGCTCCAAGGCACCGGAGCGGGATTTTGGTTTTTCATCAAATAATATTTAATCTTTTATTTCTACACCAGCCTTTTTAAGCGCTTCTTTTACTGACGATTCAATTGAGCCCGAGCTGTCCATCTCAGTGTTTTTTCCGTTGACATAGAAGGTCGGAGTGGCGGCAACACCGTGTTTGCGCCCTAATGCCATGTCAAAGTCAATCTTATTCTTAACCTTGTTGCTGGCAACATCGATTTTATACTGATCAATATTGAGGTTTAATTTTTCAGCGTATGACCTAAATATCGTATCGCGCTCTGTGGCGCTGGCATTCTTCCAAGCGTCCTGACTAGAATATAAGAGACTATTCATTTCCCAGAATTTTCCCTGCAGGCCAGCGGCTTCAGCGACGGCTGCGGCAGCTCGTGCATTTGGGTGTGAGCCAGCAATTGGGAAGTTGCGGAAGATAAGTCGCACATTATCCTTGTATTTTTTTGCAATTTCTTCAGTTTTTGGTGCAGCAGCGCTACAGCCAGGACATTGATAGTCCGCGTACTCAACAATAGTCACCTTAGCACTCTTACTGCCAATTTCATGGTCAGCAATGTTGCCGTTTCGGGACTCTGCGGCTATTGCTGTGTTTAGCTGATCGTTTGTGATATCGCTCACGTTTAGTCGATTTTGTGTTGAAATATAAATCATTCCGCCAACAATTGATAGTACAATAATTGAGAAAATTATCCAGCTTTTCTTGTTCATTTTACCTCCGTTTACTCTAGCAAGTATAGCACGAAATACGGTACAATAAAACTATGACGATAATGCTAATTATTGGATATTTAGCTGTTTTGGCGGCGTTGTTGATTGTGATGGGGGTCCAACCAAATGTGCCGTCGCACAGTCAATTTGAACTGCAACGTCGAAGTAAAAAGGGCGACAAAAAAGCTGATATTTATTTGCGACAGAGAAAGTTCTTGTGCGATATAATTTCTTTGCAACGAGTATTGGCATCTTTACTGCTGGTTATTTTAACAGTTATTAGTGTCAATTTATTTCATTGGACAATTGGGCTCATATCATCAATGATAATTGCTCTTGAAATCGGTGCAGTGGCACGGATCCGTTTGTGGCAAAAATATTCACAGCAGTTATATGAAAAATATGAAGAGCAAATCTTAGCGACTATTGAACGTCATCAATTATTGTTCTCGCTAATTCGTTCGGTTTCGCCAACGGCAAATGATGGCCGTGTAGTTGAGTCGAAGGACGAGCTATTGGAGATAGTTGCTCGGTCGAGTAGAGTTTTCTCTGCTAACGAAAGGAAATTGATTAATAGTGGACTAAAATTTAACGACATGAGGGTTGAGAGTGTGATGACGCCACGAAGTATGATCGAGGCGGTGCCGGTGGATGAGCTTCTTGGGCCGCTTGTTTTAGATGATCTTCATAAAAAAGGCCATAGTCGATTTCCGGTTATCCAAGGTGATATTGATCATATAGTTGGCATGTTAAGTATTCAAGATTTGTTAACAATTGACCGCACGTCAAAATCTCATCGTGCAGAAAAAGTTATGAGTAGAGATGTTTACTATATAGATAAAGATCAGACTCTATCATATGCTTTGGCTACATTCTTAAAAACACAGCATCATCTTTTTATTGTTATTAATGAGCTCCGAGAAACAGTAGGTCTGCTGAGTCTGGCCGATGTTATGGAGGAGTTGCTGGGTCGTAAGATAGATAGTGAATTTGACTACGACGAAGATCTCCGTAAGTTTATTGAGCGTAAAAATCGGAACACTGACGACTTAAAGAGCTAAGAGTCTATTTTTTGCATGTAATGGCATTCAGGGTAATTGGAGCATCCGTAAAATGGCGAACGATCTTTTTTGCTGTGTCTTATCACCAGATGACCGCCGCGACAGCGTGGGCATGGTTTAATTTTTTGAGATATGTCTGATACGTCGGGAATTGGTATTACAATACCCTTGCTTTCAAGCGCACGAACAATAGTAAGTAGTCCCGTGTTGTCAATAAGTCATATCTTGTTGCCATTGGTAGAATATTTCACAAATTTTCGCGCATCTGAGGAGAAGATGTTTGTAGTGACAAAGAATGCCTCACCTCCATGTAAATGATCAACAACCGCACCATAAAAATCACGCATTTCGGATACTTTAACAATTTTTTCGATATTTTTTACATTGGACATAGCTCTGGACGCCATTTTTGTATAATACAATATCAATGCCACCGTCACGTTTATACGGAGTGGTTGCAGCCGAATAGCCAAAATGTTCAAATAATTGAGCGATGTATTTTTCGAAATCATACGGCGACATGGAGCGAATTTTGGTGAGCAGTTCATGGTCGCTGAGCGGTGTGGCTGAATTAGATATGTCATCTGCAGCGGGCTTCTTGTCTAGCTGTGCATTTTCCGCGATAGGTTTCTTGATTGACTGTGTGTCTGCTGCGGTTGTCTTTTTCTGACTTAACTCTTCTAGCTCACGAGAGGCTGTGAGATATAATTTTCTATAATGAAAAATCACAAGGGGACTGGCGATAATCCACGTAATTGAACAAAAGATGACTACAGTGCCCACCATATAGCTATCCATGTGGTGATTATAGCATAAAACTGTCACTGCTGTGATATAATAACAGATATGAGAAATAGAATTTTGGCAGCAAAGACCTCTGATGAAGTTGGAAAAAATATTACAGTGGCTGGCTGGGTGCACTCCCGGCGCGATCACGGCGGGCTGATTTTTATTGACCTACGCGATCATACCGGCTTGGTGCAGCTGGTGATTAATCCTGAGCAGACGGAGGCTTTTCGTTTGGCGGAAAGCTTGCGCGATGAGTTTGTGATTCGTGCCAGCGGTATGGTGACTGAGCGTGGTGAAGGTTTGAAGAATCCAAATATCGCCAGCGGTAATGTGGAAATTGTAGTGGAAAACCTGGAAATTCTCAACCGAGCTGAAACCTTGCCAATCCAACCTTTTGCCGAGGAAAACCAGGCGGGCGAAGACTTGCGTTTTAAGTATCGTTACCTTGACCTGCGTCGTCCGAAGATGCAGGACATGCTGAAAAAACGCGCTGAAATGTACCGACGGATGCATCAGTATATGGATACTCGGGACTTCATCGAGATTCAGACGCCGATTTTGGCAAATTCCAGTCCCGAGGGCGCGCGTGATTTTCTTATCCCCAGTCGTCTGCAGGAAAATAAGTTCTACGCTCTGCCGCAGGCACCCCAGCAGTTCAAACAGCTGCTGATGGTTGGCGGTGTGCCGCGGTATTACCAGTTGGCGGCGTGTTTTCGCGATG
>ERZ773003.1608-NODE-1608-length-12709-cov-14.760708_pt1 | contig 12709 bp, 5 predicted proteins | sample MGYA00580668_ERZ773003 | MGnify/ENA primary metagenome ERZ773003 (study PRJEB29015, sample SAMEA2738002) | human oral metagenome | biome: human oral; feature: human-associated habitat; material: dental | place: China | collected 2126 ... | reverse complement strand
AACGCCCCCGCAAAGAGCGGTGCACGCGGCGCACGCATCGCAGGTATCGCGGCGGCGGTGCAGAGGTCGAGCACGATGTCGATGACGCCCGGCAGGACGTGCATGTGCTGATGACTGTCCGCGTGCGTCGGTCGGATGCCCGCCGTCTCCACACGACGCAGCTGCGCCGCGAGCTCGGCGCGCACCTCATCAAGATTGACCTGCCCGCGCAGGAGATGAACGGCAAAGACATTGTGATCGTCATAGAAGACGCCCGCCTCCGTCACGAGCGAGGGAATCTCTCGGGGCGGCAGGACGGGAGTACCGTTGACGAGCGTCAGGTGGACGCCGACGCCGAGCGCGGGGATCCGCTGTGCAAGCAAGACCGCATCGTCAAACGCCGCGCCGCCCGGCATCAAGGTCGCCGAGCGCAGCACACCGTCATGTACACCGCGCTCCACCGCGCGGTTGATCAGTACATGCCGTCCAAAATCGTCCGCATTGACAATGATCCGCTTCAAAACTCTCTGCACCGCCGTTTCCTTCTCCGTGTTTCAGCAAAATTACCGTTTATTATACCGCAGAGCGCCGCTCCCGTCCACCCATCGCGCCGTTTCCATGCACAGGAGCGCATCCGGGGGCATTTTTATGCACACGCGATATATATCCGGTCGACGGAGCATCGTCATGTATTCGCAGGCAGCCTGTCGCTCCGAACCTTTACCATCGTGACCAAGCTCCGCTGCCGAAGATGATGCCTCCCGTGATCGACGCGCCGCGCGTGCCGCCGCTCACCGTGTCCGGTACCTCTGCCGACACATAGATGCCCGTATCCGTCAGACCTGCGACAGCGAGCACTGCCTTGTCTCGAAGCTCCCGATACGTCTTGCGGTCGATTTCCACCGTAAACTCCTGCGACGCCCCCGGCTCAATGGCAAACGTCTGGAATGCCTGCGTAAACGCCATCGTATTTGACCAGCGCCAAATCTCCTTCCCCTTTGCATCAAGCAGCGCAAAATCATAATCCTGCCCCGTCGGATGCTCGACCATATAGAGGCTCTCCCCCTCGTTGTGCACCTTGAGTTTCAGCAGCAGCCGCCCGCCTTTTTCCTCAACGGTCAGCTCCTCGGAAACATCATGCACGCGTACGCCCGCATAAGAGGTGCGCTGCAGCCGCGCCCCTCCGTGATGTCCCGCCGGGAACGTAATGCCGATACCGCCCCCAATCCCCGCCTCAGCCGGATGCACAGCAAACGTCGAAGGTATGGTGATTAACGACGCAATCAGCGCAATGCCGAATCTTTTTTTCGTTATTTTCATAGGACAATCCTTTCTGCGTACAAAAATTGGATATGCTTATTAAATTCGACGACGCAGAGAAATTTACCTTTTTGATATGCAGAGGATCTGCCGTGCGCTTTTATATAAGGAATTTACACACTTTACTTGACAAACCTATTTTCTTTTTGTCAAAGATTCTCCCAAGCTCGTTCAGTGCATTGCTTGTGTCTCTACCGAGGTCTGAGAGGTCTTGATTCGGGTTTTTGCGCACGTCAATACTGCCCGGCACGCCGCTGTGCCGGGACAGGAAAGTAGATTTTAGGACTGAAGCGATATCAATCGGATATTCCTTGCGCCTTTAAGAACGCCGTCGTTATGTCCTCTTGCAGCTGATATCCAACCGTAAGAAAATCTTTGAGTTCTTCATAATTACGAAAGACGGGTCTCGTGTGCCTTTTTTCCGGGTTGAACAGAAAGTTCTCTAAATTGGTAAGCCGATCACCGGCATAATACTTCTTGTCTCTCCTAGCATACCACATCAAATCAATCATACCGGATTTTGTCTCTATGTGATACCAAAACTCATAAATACCGTGCTTATTGGTCGAGCGAAAGAAGTTTTCGCTCTTCCAAAACTTTACATTTTGATACCCCACCTCCAAAAGAATCTCTAGTACGCGTTTGTTGTCATAGTTCTCAAAGCTGTTCTTTGCACCAATAGCATATGGTATGCAGAGTGCCTGGTAGCGCTCCACAAAGTTGATGCTGCTCAAAATTTCTCTCATTTCGTTATCCGAAATTCGTTCCACGATCTATTCCTCCCGAAATCTAATTGTAATTCCATATTTATCTCTTGCCAATGCTACATATTCATCAATCCTTTCAAAGTTCCGATTGGATGCGGGAATCTCCAGGATCTGTGTACCGTGTAGTTCTTGTCCGTCTATCTCGTCATATTTGTTCGACCGTATCTTCGTACCGGGCGGGTATTTATTCTTCAATTCCCGCAGGTAGGATTCAAAGGTCTTCATCTCTATCATCTCCAGATCCGTCGCTTTGCGCGATACAATCTCTCCTTTCTCCGGGTTATAGGAATCGAGCCGCTTCCTATTTTCCAAATTTACTTCATTATACGGATACCATTCCTTTTCGTTTGCCGTGTTATTGAATTTATTCCCTCGTGCCATGGGCGAGTCGTTTAGGAAATAGTCGCGTGCTTCTTTCCAATCGATACGATCGCGCGGGGGAGCGCCCTGTTTTTCCTTTCTGGCAACATAGATCAGGTAGCCTTCTTCCAGCTCCTTTTTCCTAAATTTTCCTTCCGATGTTAGGAGATCCTCGGCTTTTGATACGCTTTCTCCGGCCTTTTCAGTCTGAGCAGGGGTGTTCGCTTTCGTTCCCTCAGACTCTTCGACCTTCTCGGCTTTTGCAGGCTTATCGACTTTTCCGTCAGCAGGTTCTTTCTTTACACTCTCCCCTATACGATCGCCGGTCTTTTCAGCCTGAGCCGCTTTCTGCTCTCCCGCTATGGCTTTTTGAGCTCTGTGTTCAGTTCCTGCGGCTTTTGCCGTTTCTCCTGCTGCTTTCTTGGCTTGTATCCCTTCACGGATCAGCAGGCTCGGTTGATTTAGTTTCCTTGCAGCCCCTATCCCTTCTTCAAAGCCGCGCCCCGCCCGTATCGCCATGAGCGCGCCTTCTGCTCCTTTGAAGATCTTCATCACTCTTCCCTGCGGGAAAAATGATGCCACCTGGAGCAGTATATCGGCGGTTGTTCTCCCTCGTTCGTAAGAATCTCCTGTCCTTAGGGTCTTCAGAGATTCGTTGATTCCATCAAGGACGGATGTGGGTACTTCCCGCAGAACATCTATATCAGTCATTGCGGCGATGGTTTGAAATAGTATCTTTGCAGATTGCTCAGGTTCTTCGGCAATCATTTTCACCGAATTTACGACACCATGCCCTTCATCGACAAACCGATCCAAAAAGCCGGTGCGGAAATTCTTCTTTGTAACGACTTCATTGAGACTGATCCCTTTGTCTGCCGTTATGTGCAAATCTAGTTGGTCTTTCTCATCAACAGCATTCGACAGAATAAAGTTCGTTTTGTCAGGAGTGGCGGTTTGACTTGTAAAGTCGCCATCGAATCGCACTTTACGCCCATCTGCATAGTATACTACATCATAGCCGTTCTCGTTTTCGTCCTCTTCCCAAACGATGACTGTTTTCGTGCCGCCCTCACTGGGGTCTTTAATCAGTTCATCTTCATTGGATGCTAAGTTATATGAGTAAAACTTTCCGTCTTTTTTCTTGACGATTTCCCCGTCATATTTCCGCCGATGTCCGTATCTGTTATACTGCACGGCGTAGGCCGCGGGAACGGCACCGTCAAGTCCGCTGCCGCCCGCGATTCCCGCGCCTACGGCGCCCAAAAGACCGCTGGCGATCATTTCAAGGGATTTGTTATGCAGTTTAGAGATGCTCTTTTGGAACAATTCGCTGGTTGCTGCACCTACGGCTCCTGCGGAAAAGTTTCCGCTTGCCAGGTTGCCTGCGATACCGGATGCGAGAATACGCAGTCCCTGTCGATACGCACCGCCCTCTGCCCATTTTTCTTTTTCGCTTGGTGTCTTGGCGCGTTTCTCCATTTGCGCGGCAAGGGAGCCGATCTCACGATCCATGGTACGTAAGAAGAGTGATGCTAATTCTTGTTGTTCCTTGACGTCATCTTTATCATAGATCTTTTGCAGGGTGCTTAGTGTCGCTTCCGTATCTCTTCGGAGCGCACGGATACTCTCTGCATCTCCTTCGCGTACCTCTATGACTGCCGGTGCGACACCGGAGGATGTGACGGATTTTGCATTGGCTCCTACTCTGAGACCGATATTTGTCGCGGTACTTAGCCCGTATTTGATCCCGGGGATACTCTTTTGAGCAGATTCGGCAGTATGGTTCTCAGGCTTTCCAGAATCCGAGCTATTCTTTTCCGCTTTATTTTTTATTTTCCCCTGTGTCAGTCCATGAATCGTCAGACCGTATTGATGCGCGCTGTATTCGGCACTGTTTTCAAGATCCGAATGCGTAAGGGTTCCCGTGGAGAGCTTGTTCTTATCGGAAGACGCTTCGCTTGCAATAACAGCTCCCTGGAGGTCGGTGTTCTTCTTTACATGAATATCGAAGCCGTCTGCGCCGGCGTAGATGCCTGCCTGCCCGGTGACACTCTTCCATGCGGAGGCGATCTTTCCTCTGCCGAACGAAACGAATGGATCCGGTTTGCCGAGGACTTTTCCGCCGCTGAGCTCGGCACTGATGCCAAATCCCGACGAGGAGTTCTTCTCGCTGTAGTTGTCTTTTTCCTGCAGGCTCTCGATATTGAGATTGCCGCCGACCTCCATATTGACCTTTTTGCCCGATGCCTGCGATCCGATGATGTTGGTATCTGCGCCCGAGGTCATGGAGAGTTTTTCTTGTGCTTGTATGATGGCAGGGGTATAGGTTGTGCGGTCTCCGATGCCGTCACTGGCGGCGCGTTCTGCGTTGATGCCGACACTCGTGATCCCTGCACCAAAGGTGTAGGTGGCACTGACCCCTGCGGAGCTCGAGCGTTCTTTGGTCACGGTATGCGTGGTATTCTCTGCGGCGTGCAGGTCGATGTTGTTCTTCGCCTCCAATGTGACATTCTTTCCTTGGAGGGTGCCGCCCGTCATGGAGATGTCATTTTCGCGCGCACGAAGGGAGAGGTCGGTACCGGCCTCTATTTTACTGCCTGTATTCTCGTACGAGAGGATCTCCGTCGTGCTCGATGCGTGCGAGCTGCCGAGTCCTATATTGAGTCCGAATGCATTCTTTCCTTTGAGGAGTTCTTTGTATCTCGCTATGCCGTCCGCAGGCTTCTTCGTGAGGTCATAGAGTTTTCTGCCGATTTCCCATGCGTACAGTCCTCTCAACCGATCATCCCGGACTGCGCCGATGCGCCGCACAGGACGTGCAATGTCATTGTAGGTATCCATGACCGCTCCGCCAAGGCTGACAGAAAGCCCTGACTGCGATACTTCGTGCGTATACTTTTCCTTGATGATATTGTCTTTGCCGTCAAGTTTGACGCCTGCGGCAGGGATGGCTGCATCCTTGCCCGCATAGAGTGTGGCGTTGGTGAGGTGTGCGTCCTGATCCGCTGAGATGCTGATGCTGCCGGTTGCGGCGATGGCGGTGCCCTGCCGGGTGAGGGCGTCTCCTTCGTAGGTGTCGGTGGTCTTCTTGGTACCGATGAAGACGCCGAATCCCTGTCCCATGATGCCGGATTTCTTGACGCTCTTAAAGTTCTCGGTGATGTCTCTCTGCGCTTCGGGGGTGAGGCTGACGGTGTCTTTTGCACGAACCGCGGCGTTCTCATCTGCAGCGATGTTCGCGGCTCTAAGTTCGATGTCGTTATCTGCTGCGATGTCGACGTTCTTCCCGCTGATCGTTGTTCCTATGGCATGGTCGCTCTCCCGGCGTGATCGGATGGTGTTTGTGGTACTCGAAAGAAGCCCTTGGGATTTATACTTGATCCCATAGGCGTCGTCCGAGATTTCCCTCCCTGCGGTGAGGGAGATGTCTTTGTCTGCGTTGAGGCTGACGTTGCCCTCGTCGCTGCGGATGTAGGCGGCGCGGGCGTCGATATTTTCTCCTGCATGGAGAGAGACGTCGCTGCCCGCTTTGATCGTTGTGCCGAGCTCTGTGCTCCGCTTGGTACGAAGATAGTTATCTCCGCTCTGGGTCATGTCTTTATCTGCGGAGAGGGTATCTGTCTTGAGGTGAATGTTCTCTCCCGCGTTGACTATTACGGTACCATTCTTTCCTCCCGCGGAGAGGGTTGCTCCCTTGAGGTCAATATCCTTTTGGGCGTTCAAAGTGAGCGTACCGTCATCTCCCGTGACGGAGATATCTGCCATACGCCGGACGACGTCTTGATGGGCGAAATGCTCGATGTTGTTTTCAGAGGAAATGCTTCCACCCGCGATGAGTGCTGCTTTTCTTTCTGCGGTGATGCTGCCGTTTTGACGGATGTCGCCGCTCGTTTTGACGACTGCCGTCCCCGCGTAGATATCTCCCTCGTTTGCAAAGTTCTTCGCATCCACGCGAAGATCCTCTTTGCCAAGGATGAGTCCCGCGTTATGAACATCCTCCTGCGTTTGAATGTCGATGCTGCGCGCGCTGATGATGCTCCCGTCGGGGCTGAGTGTGAGTCCCTTGGTCGATGTGAAGTAGACGTGCGGCACGAGGACTTTTTCGCGGATGCCGCCCACTTCTACTTCCTGCTCTTCGATCCAGATGATGTCGCTCTTCAGCTTTGCGATCTGTTCTTTGGAGAGGGCGATGCCCGGGGCGATCTGCAAATCTTTGGCGGCTGCGATGCCTGCGTCCATGAGCGCCTTGATCGCGGCGTCCACGTCTTCGTATCCGTCGGGAAGGATACTGCCCGTACGCTGCAATATCTGATCAATGATCAGCCGCCGCTCGTAGAATCCGTCGCCGAGGCGTTTCTGCATCTTGTCGGGATCCCATTTGAGCTGTTCGAGCATGTAGTCCGAGGAGAGGAACCTCTTCTTATCCGTAAAGGCGGGATCGGTCTCGATGAGATACTTCGCACCGGGTTCGGGATGGAGCTTGAAAAGCGCGCCCGGATCCTTGAGCGTGGTGATACCGTCGCCGAGGTGCAGGTGTTCCTGCGCGGTCTTATCGATGGAGAAGGGATCGAGAAAGCCGTTCACGTTCCTGCGCGTTGCGAGGGTGACGTCTTCTTGATCCCCAAGCGCCGCGATGCCGAGGGAGTGCGGCCGATCGTCCTCTGCCTGCGGGGTCATGAAGACGGCGCTGCGGTATTTGCGTACATGGCCTTTATGAATACGGTTTCTCCGATCGGTATAACTCGCCCGTGTATAGCCGAATGTGACGGTTCTCCGATCGGTCTGCGCCGCAATATTGTCCGCTGCGCCCGTGATGCTGAGATGTTTCCCGGCGACAACTTGGCTGTTGTCGTTTTTGAGGTTTCCTTGGATGGTGAGATTGCCGCCGCTCTCGATGACGCCGGCATTCGTCATGCGAAGGGCGTTCTCGGAGGTCTGGGTCTGGGTGTGGATAAAGGTACACAGCTGGAATTTGTCGGGATTGCCCCGGTGGTATGCACCATATCCGTTATCTATTTTATCAAATTCGCCGGCGTCAAAGGTCTGTCCCTGTTCACGGTTGCCGGGCTCGTCGATACGGATGCGCACGGGGTTGCTCCGCAGGGGACTGACAACGCGCTGGACGGAAAACGCGCTGTTCTCGTTCCGAACGGTCGGCGCGGTGATGCGCATATTGCCGCCGCTCTCGATGCGTCCGCCGCTGTTGAGGGCGGTATCTTTGGCATTGAGCGTCATGTCGCTGCCGCTGTAGAGAATGCTGTCGGCGCTGTTTTTGATCGTTCCCGCTTCTACGCTGAGGTTCCTGCGCGCGGCAACGGCGCTCGCTTCATGGTTTGCGAGTGCTGTGCGTGCGGCTTCTGTGCGTTCTCGCTGCTGCTCATAGGCTGCGGTCGCTTCTTTGATATCCAGTTGATACCTGCGCTGCGCTCTTACGCCGCGCAGCTGCGTGACGTCCTGCCGAACGACGGCGTCGAGGGCTTCGGATTTCTCTTTGAGGAGACGAACTTCTTTTTGGAGGTTTTGCTCCGGCGCTTCGTTTCTCTGATTGACAAGTGTATCTGCTTTGATGGAGATGTCATTTCCATAGATGCGGCCGCCTTCGTCGAGCTGTATTTTCTCGGCGGTTACCGCTGTACTTCCGCCGCTGTTTATGAGACCTGTGACATGCAGTGTGCCGTCGGCGTCGATGGCAGCGGCTTCGGAGGCGACGAGTTTGCCGCCCATGTTGACGCCGAGTCCTTTCTCCGTGCCGACGAGACGGATCTTGTTTGCGTACATGCCGCCGACGGCTGCAGCGTCGAGGGTGACCGCGGGTGTTTCGCCCGTGCCTTCGATCGGCGCTGCGGTAAGACTGCCATAGGAGATGTCGTTCGCGCCGCCGATGTGCGTTGTGTGATTGGCGAAGATGTCGGCGTTGATTTGCTCGGCACGGGTGAGGACTTCGAGGCTGCTCGCTCCGCGGGCGTCGATTCCTTTTCCCTCAAAGGAAACGACTCCCTCGGTGACGCGGATACGGTCAAGGGAGCCGTTGCTGCCGAATTCAGGGCGCCCTGTGGTGAGCACCGCCCGATCCGTGTTGATAAAGCCGCCGCCGCTGACACGGATGCCGTTTTCGTTGGCAATGACGACGTCGGCTCTGCCGCCCGCGACTTCGAGGAAGCCGTTCATGTTGGTGATGCCTGCGCCCGTTACCTGATTCACGATGATCTGCGCGGGACCATAGGCGAGGTTCGGGTTGCGGTCAATCCAGCCCGCAAGTTCGGTTCTGGAAATGGTATAGCCGTTGTTGAGGATGAGTCCTGCAGGATCGATGCTGAGTTCGCTGTACTCGTTGATGGAGACACCGGCACCGTTCGCTGCGGCGATGTTGACGACGGGAACGCCGTTATCTGCTGACGTGACGATGGGACGCCGCTCTTCGGGTGCTGCCTCGTCGGGGACGGCCGCCGCGAAGCTGATCTGCTGAAATGTGAACATCCCGAGCGTTAGATAGGCTGCGATGCGCTTTGCCAGCGTCTTCCTGCAGATCATGGGGGCGTCCTCTCTTTTGTCCTGATGTGTGTATACGTCTTATATCAATATCTTAAAAATCCCGGGCGTCTAAAATTTCAACGCGGCGCGGAATCCTGTGGTCATACGGTCAGCGGGAAATCCCGGAGGGCGCCGGATCGGTGCGGCAATGAAGAGGTCATAGGTGAAGTTCTTCGCGACGGCACCGCGCACACCAAGCACCGCGCCCATGAGGCTGTGGCCGAACTGCGTCTCTACGCTTGATCCGTAGATCATGCCGAGGTCAAGGCCGATGTAAAGGCTCGCGTCGAGTTCTTGGAAATATGCTGCGATTTCATTCTGCCAGTACCAGCCGCTCTCTCCCGTAAGCGTATATTCTCCGTCAAATCCACGTACGGTATAGCGTCCGCCGATGCTCACCATGTCTGCGCCGTAGAGCCGTTTTCCTTCGGCAGTCCACTGTCCGTGAAAGGAGGATGTAAAAGTGCCCCGGCGTTTTCCCATCGGGATGGGTTTTTGGTAGTCGAGATCGAGCAGCCACATCCGGTACCTCGACTTTGGGGCGTCGGGATGCGGGTTTTCTCTCTGGGCGCCGAACCAATCGACGCCCATGCGGTGCGACAGCCGCCCAAAGAGCTGTGCGCTGCCGATATTCTGTTTTTGAGAGATGCCGAACTCCAGGGAGGTCATCTTTTTGTCCTGGATGGGAATGCGCACACCGTTGATGCTTTGTTCCGAATCTCTCTTTCGGATACTCACTTCAAATGCCGTTTTTCCGGTCTGCGTCCGGGATAGAACCCGGTTCCATGTCAGCCTGGTCGTACGCGATGCACCGCCGCTGACGAACGGATACGGCCGCACGTGCACGGTCTGCCGGTAATCACTCCGATAATGCGAAAGAGAGAGGGTGTCGTAACCGAGCGGAACGGCATAGTAGAAATTCTTGCCGCGCGTGCCCCTCCGATAGCCGTCATGGGCGCCGTCCAGGTCAAAGCCGAGGCGAAGGAGATCGCTCGCGCCCGTGGGGCTGTCGATGCCGAGTGTAAAGCCTGCCTGCAATTTCCCTGTGGCGTCAAGTCCCGAGTTGTCGACGGAAATGATGCCGAAGACGTTTCTCCCGCGCTGCACGGTGAGTTCCACATCGCTGTATCCCTCCCGGTCGGAGGGAATGAGGCGGATGTCGACGCGCTGCGACGATACTTTGTGCATCTGCTCGACGCCCTGCTCGAGGGCGCGCAGGTTCAAAACGTCTCCCTTACGTATGGGAAAGGAATTCCTCCACGGGATGTGCGGGCTGCCCTCGGCATACTTCATCTCGCCCATGTATCCGATCCGGAGGTCGAGGACGAGATGTCCGCCCCTGAGGTTCTGCTCCGGCAGTGTAACGCGCGTGGTGACATAGCCGCGCGCCAGCAGCTTTTGATTGAGTTCGCGCAGCAGCGTGTTGACAGCGCTCAGATCCAGCTCTCTGCCTTCGTATTGTTTTGTGATGCGCGTGAGGAAGTTCCATCGATCGGCGGCATTTCGCAATGTGATTTCGTTGATGAGAAAGGTCTGCCCGTTCGGTGCTGTCTCTGCCGGCTGTGCCTGTACGTCTCCCGGGGTCAGATGTATGGAAGGTTCCCGGCGTCGGGCTTCCCGTTCGTCCTCCTGTTGACGTGCCTCGTCCAACTGTTCCTGCCGGCTGCCGTCCCCCGGCGCGGCATGAACATGACTCGCTGTTCCGGACAGCGCGAGCGCACAAAACACAGCACAACAGATCTGACGATTCATACATGCACCTCTCAGTTTCCTCTATCATCATTTCTATTGTATAATAATACAAAGCACTGCACAATAAGCCAAATATACTAATTGTATAACAATCCGGCAAAGCACAAAAACACCCCCGCCGCATCTGTGCGGCGAGGGTGTTTTCTTCTTCTTTTACGCCTTTATGGCTGTGTGCGTTGCCTGCAGGCGTGCGACGGCGCGCTTGAGGGCAAGCGCGGCGCGATGCTCGTCAATAGCTGCACCGCCGTCCTCCACGCCGCCTTCGCGCAGACGTTTGAGACGTGCCTGTGCGCGGTCATAGGCGCGCTGGGCACGGTTGATGTCGATCTCGTCCGGCTCTTCGGCAGCCGTGGCGAGGACGGTGATCTTCTCCGGGGTGACTTCCATGAAGCCGCCCGCAACTGCAAAGAGCTGCTCGGTACCGCCGTCGACATGAATCTTCATGGCATGCGGCTGAAGTCCCGTAACGAGGGGAATGTGCTTCGGCAGGATGCCGATCTCGCCGCCCGTGGAGCGGGCGATGAGCATGTCGATATCGGCGGCGTAGACCACGCGGTCGGGAGATACGATCTCCAGCTTGATGGTCGCCATCCGTTATTCCTCCTCTTTGAGCTTCTTCGCCTTTTCGATCGCCTCGTCAATGCCGCCGACCATGTAGAAGGCCGCCTCGGGGAGATCGTCATACTTGCCGTCGAGGATCTCGCGGAACCCGCGGATCGTATCCTTGAGCGCGACGTATTTGCCGGGCGATCCCGTAAAGACCTCTGCGACCGCAAACGGCTGCGAGAGGAAGCGCTGGATCTTGCGCGCGCGCGAGACGGTCAGCTTATCCTCGTCGGAGAGCTCCTCCATACCGAGGATGGCGATGATGTCCTGCAGTTCCTTGTACTTCTGGAGCACCGCCTGCACGCCGCGCGCGACCTCGTAGTGCTCCTGCCCGATGACGAGCGGGTCGAGGATACGCGAGGTGGAGTCGAGCGGATCGACGGCAGGATAGATGCCGAGCTCGGCGATCTGACGGGAAAGAACCGTCGTCGCGTCGAGATGGGTAAATGTTGCCGCCGGCGCAGGGTCGGTGAGGTCGTCCGCCGGGACGTAGACCGCCTGCACGGACGTGATCGATCCCTTTTTCGTGGACGTGATGCGCTCCTGGAGCGCGCCGACGTCCGTCGTCAGCGTCGGCTGGTAGCCGACGGCGGACGGCATGCGTCCGAGCAGAGCCGAAACCTCGGAGCCCGCCTGGATGAAACGGAAGATGTTGTCGATGAAGAGCAGCACGTCCTGGCCCTGCACGTCGCGGAAATACTCCGCCATCGTGAGGCCCGTAAGACCGACGCGCATACGCGCGCCCGGCGGCTCGTTCATCTGCCCGTAGACAAGCGCCGTCTTGTCGATAACGCCCGACTCGGTCATCTCGGACCAGAGGTCGTTGCCCTCGCGGGTACGCTCGCCGACGCCGGCAAAGACGGAGTAGCCGCCGTGCTCGGTCGCAATGTTGTGGATGAGCTCCATGATCAGAACCGTCTTGCCGACGCCCGCGCCGCCGAAGAGGCCGATCTTTCCGCCGCGGGAGTACGGTGCGATCAGGTCAACGACCTTGATGCCCGTCTCGAGAATCTGCGTCGATGTCTCCTGGTTGTCGAACTTCGGCGCGGGGCGGTGAATCGGCCAGCTCTCCTTGTTGCCGACCGGAGCGGGGTTGTGGTCAACCGGCTCGCCGAGGACGTTGAAGACGCGTCCGAGGGTCGCCTCGCCGACGGGAACCATGATCGGGGCGCCCGTATCGTCCGCCTCCATGCCGCGCATCAGACCGTCGGTGGAGCTCATGGCGATGCATCGCGTGATGCTGTCGCCGAGATGCTGCATGACCTCGACCGTGAGATTTACCTCGCGGTCGGCGGCCTTGCCCGTGATCTTGATGGCGTTTAGGATCTCCGGCAGTTCTCCCGCCGGAAACTCAATATCTACGACAGGTCCGATGACCTGTACGACTTTACCTT
>ERZ773003.1606-NODE-1606-length-12711-cov-7.532949_pt1 | contig 12711 bp, 8 predicted proteins | sample MGYA00580668_ERZ773003 | MGnify/ENA primary metagenome ERZ773003 (study PRJEB29015, sample SAMEA2738002) | human oral metagenome | biome: human oral; feature: human-associated habitat; material: dental | place: China | collected 2126 ... | reverse complement strand
CCCAGGGCGAGGCTGCCGCTGATGATAAGCACGACGATGTTGAGCACGGACACGGCGACGTTGGCCAGGCACTTGGCGGCCACGTAGGCCCAGGCCGGTACGGGTAGGACAGCCAGACGCTTGAGCTCTCCGTTCTCACGCTCGGCGGCCACAGAGATGGCCAGGATCTGCGTGCAGTTCATGAGCACCCCCATGGTGATCATGGCCGGCAGCATGTACTCACCCATGGTGATACCCCCGCTCATCTCCCCAGGGAAAACGGCGTTGAACAGGATGAGCATGAACAGGGGGTAGAAGAGCCCCATGATGAAGGCCATGGGCTCACGTATGAAACCGACCAGGCTCTTCCAAGTCAGGGTCAGGACAGCGGCCGATGCGCTGCCGGGGTGCTGGACCGTCCGGGCCCCCCGGGCGGCGGAGGTGTGCGGGTTGAGGGTGGCGGTAGTCATGAAGGCTCCTCATGTCAGAGGCTGGTGGACGGTTCAGGCGGTGTGGTGGTGGGAGACGAGCTCGAGGTAGTGGTCCTCGAGGCTCGGGGTGTGAACCCGCAGTCCGGGGATCTCGCCATCGGGACCGGTCACTCGGTCCATGAGGCCTCGAATGACGGCGGTGGGCGCGGTGGTGGGTTCGGTGCGCTCAACACCGTTCTCGATCCAGCTGACGGTGCACTGGCTGCCGGCCTGGCGGGCGAGAGCCTCAGGCGTGCCGTACTCGACGACGCGGCCTCCCAGGATGATGGCGACCTGGTCAGCCAGCTGGGCGGCCTCGTCGAGGTAGTGGGTGGTCAGCAGCACGGTGGTGCCGTCGGCGCTCAGGTCCTCCACCAGCGTCCAGAACTCGCGGCGGGCCTCGGGGTCGAAGCCGGTGGTGGGCTCGTCGAGGAACAGCAGCTCGGGGCGGCCGATGATGGCCAGGGCGACGTCGAGGCGGCGACGACGTCCTCCGGACAGGCGCGAGGCGCGGGTGCGGGCGTCGTCGGAGAGTCCCACGCGATCGATGGTCTCGGCGATGTCGGCGGGCCGAGCGAAAAAACGGGCGATGTGGCTGACGGCCTCGGTGACAGTGAGGTCCTTGAAGTCCGCGGAGGTCTGGGAGACGACGCCGATGCGGGCGCGCCAGGTGCGCGAGGCGTGCCCGGGGTCCTCCCCCAGGACGGAGACGGTGCCGCCGCCGCGACGGCGCAGACCCTGGAGGATCTCGACGACGGTGGTCTTGCCGGCACCGTTTGGCCCCAGGAGGGAGAGGACAGTGCCAGCCGGAACCGTGAGGTCCAGGTTCTCCAGGACGCGCTTGTTCCCGTAGGACTTGTTCAGGCCGAGGATCTGGACGGCGGGGAGCTGCGACATGCCTCCAGTGTGTGATCTGGATCGCGGCGCCGGTAGCAACCGGTCGGACCACGGGGGCGTCCACCACTCGGTGGACAGCCGGCCCACGGCGAAGGCGCGCCGGCTCACGTCTTCACACCGGCGAATTCGAACGCGTCGGGGAGAACTACCCCCGAGAAATCGGCCGCATGATCCGGATCGGCCCATCACAATAGGATCCATGCCTCCCGTGAGTTCTCCAGCCGATGCCGACGACACCCCAGAGGTCTCGGATGCCTCGGACGGAACGGCACCCCCTCCGCAACGCATCCTCACGATGCTGCGGGCTCTGCGGGCCCTGCGCCTCGGCTGGCTCCTGGCGGTCGGAGCGATGACCGTGCTGCTCCTCGTCTACCAGAGCGGGCTATCGGATCCCGGTCAGGTGATGAAGACGGCCGGGGGCTTTGTTGGCGGCCTGGCCCTGCTCATATGGATCGCTGGCTACCTCAAGTGGAGAGAGATCGCGCGTTTTCCCTTGAAGAGCTATCCCACCTCACCGCGAGCGCTTGTCAAGAAGACGGTGCTCTTCCAACCGCTGTGCTTTCTGGCGGTCTCGGGCGGCTTCTCCGTCATCGCCCTTTGCTTGTGGTACACCCAGCTCCGCAGCACCTCGGTCAGTATCGACCAGCTGCTCACGCTGGCTGCCGGTGTGCTGAGCCTAGGTCTGCTGGCAGCCACCGATCTCCTGGTTCGCGCTGCCCGGGCCACCTATTTCCCACCGCCGAAGAAACGGCGCTTTCCAGAGCGGCTGCGTCGCCTGCGGAGGACTCGGATGCCCAGGCTCTCGTGGCGCTCCGCCCTCGGCGTGGCTGCTCTGATCCTCATTCCGCCGCTCACCCTCGGAGCAGCGGCCACAGTCCCGCACCTGGTTGCGAGCCGGTTCACGCCGTCGACCGCTGCGAATATCGACACCTCTGCGCTTCCGGCCCTGCCCCGGTCCTTCGCCTCTGCGGCAGCCTGGTCGCAGGACGTCCACGGCATGATGGACGTGGTGGCCGGTGCGGCCGGGCCGGTCGTCCTGAGCAGCAACGGCGTCGTCGGCCTCAATTCCACCGATGGCTCGACCCGTTGGGCCTATCCGCGCAAGCACGCGCGCTTCATCCGCTGCCACCCGAGCCCGGATCGTCGCTACCTCGCAGTAACGCTCGATTCCATCGACGAGGAGGCGCCGAAGGGCATGAGCGTCAAGCCTTTGGTGGTAGTTCTCGACACTGTGACCGGGCACGTCACCTACGAGGGCTTCATGCAGGAAGGCGTCCTCCAGCTCACGGACTCCGTCCTGCTCAACGGCACCACCGGCTACTCGCTCACCGACGGCTCCCGACTGTGGTCCATTGATGCGGAGGACGTCTCCGTGTCACCTGGTACCAGCCCCTACTCGGGCACGGCCGGTCACTCCTCCTTCCTCCTGCGGGGCACACAACGAGGCCCCGATGGGCAGAAGTCCTGGGATGGACTGTATGGAACCTACACACTCATGCCCGACACCGCCCCCTCGGTACGCCGCGAGAGCGCCCCGATCCTCACCGACGGCCGGGGCAGTCCTCTCGTCGTCGGCGGGTGGGTGGCCGTCTTCACTGAGACTCCTCAACCGATCGACTTCGAGACCTCCCCAACGGGCTGGACGGCCCAGGCCGTCAACCTGGACGCCATGGCCGGTGTCGACGGCGCCGACACGACCACCTACGACCTGGGCCTGACCTCCGGAGCCAACATCACTGCCTCCCACGCCACGGGCACGCTGACGACTCTGCCTCGACGGACCGTAGGTAACGGAGCCAGCAGCATGCCGTCATCTCCCCAGGAGCTCGAGGGCGGCACAGCCGTCGCCGCGATCTTCGACCCGCAGACCCGTACCGTCTTCCACTCGGCGCAGGAAGCCGGGGTCCTATCCTCCGCCAGCCTCGCCCATGACGAGTCCAGTGGCAGCGGTGTCCTCAGTGTCAGCAGCGGGGAACGCACCCCGATGACGGTGGGCGTCCCCGCAGGCTCCACCTACTACCCACCCGGGACTCGGCACTTGTGGACCAGCGACGATCCTTCGCCGTTGTCTGATCCGCTGCTCACCACACTGAGCACGCCGGGCACGACCCTCGTCGTCCTTGCAACCGGCCCGGACAAGGGCTCCCACTCCTTCCGCATCTTCGGCATCCCAGGAGCCTCGTCATGACCAGGACACAACCTCATCTCGGTCGTCGGCGGCTCATCGGCTCGGCCCTCGCTGCAACGGTTCTGTTGGGGGGAACCATGAGCGCCTGCAGTCCAGCCCCCTCACAGCTGCAGCAGGTGGAGACCACGGCGTTGAGCGCCTCACAGGTCAAGGAGCGCGTCTCGGAGACTCCCACCAGCACTGACGATGACGCCTTGCCCGTCGGCGAGGACTACCTCTACGTCTCCGCCCCGGAGGTAACGGAGAAGGAGAAGGCGGGACGCAGCAGGCAGGACCGGTTGGGGCCAAACAGCTCGATCGTCGCCAGGTACCGCGGCTCGGACGGCTCGGTGCTGTGGGCGCGTGAGATCAAGCCTGCCGTCGTCAACTGGCGCGACGACGACGGCAGCTCTGCCCAGGACGTCGCCCACGACCTCCTCGCATGGAGACCGGCGGGCTACGCCGTCGTGAGTCCCGATGGCCGCTACGTCTCCCTCGTCCTGCGTCCACCGCGGATGAGGCCCGTGCTCTCCGGCTCGGACGACGACCGCAACCCGCTCGACGTCGCTGCTCAGCGCACCCACATTGTCGTCCTCGATGCCGCCACCGGGAAGACGGTCCGCACCGTGGAGGTCTCAGGGCTCGTCCTGGGCCAGGTGCTCACCGACGATGCCCTGGCCGTGGAGACCGCCCGGAACTACTACCCGGCCGGAGACGGGAAGGGGACGGTCAACGTCTACTCCCTGACCGACACGTCCGCCGCACCTACCTCGTTCCCCACCGACCAGTGGCTCATCGGGATCGACAATGGCGCCCTACTCCTGTCCCCTCAGTCACTGGTCACCGAACGGCGCACTGACGTGTCGGTGACACTCACCCGCGTTGATACCCGGGGGCGAGAGCTCGGCACCATCGACGGCGTCACCGCGCCCGATCGAAAGCACTGGGAGCGACCGAAGCCGCACCAGTAAGTCCGGTCCTCTGAAGCGTCCCCCCTTGCCCGTTCAACCGCGCGAATGCCCCGCAAACACCTGACATAGTCACGGACTGGTCATCACAATAGGCTCATGCCTTCAGCGCCCGACGCCGACGAGAACAGCCCCGATCAGCCCGACACCCAGCCAGGCACTGCCACCTCCACCGATGAACCCTCGACGGAGCCAGACACGGGTGAGGCCGAAGGCAAGAGCGAGGGTGTCCCCTTCCCACCACGCGGCACCCTGACCCTGCGCGCCCTGCGCTGGGGCGGACTCATCGACGCCGTCGTGCTCGGAGTGACCGCACTGGTGCTGCGTCGAGAGCTCAAGGAGGCCGGCAGCCTCATACCCGATGAGGCCTTCACCATGACCGGCCTCATGATCTTCGGAGGAGTACTGGTCTGGCTATTCCTCAGCTTCAGGAAGAAGAAGCGCCCCATCCTGGTAACGATCATGATCACGGTCATGGCGGCCCTGGGGATGGCAACGGCGGCATCTCTAACTCTGGCGTGGTGGAACACCTACCAGGAGACCGGATTCTCCGTCCTGTTCCTCCTGGTCCTGGCTGGAGTGGCACTTTCAGCCACGCTCTTCCTGAGCGTCGGACCATTGCTGCACTACCTGCGCATGCGCACCACCGCGGTAGGTATCGGCGATCCCGATGACCCTAGCCGCTGGCGCCGCCTCCAGCGCAAGACCGGAGAGAAGACTGACAAGGGACTCCCCCGGTACGAGAGCATTCGGGTACCTCGCCGTACGCGCACCTACCTCATGGCCATGGTCATTGCCCCCGTACTGATGCTCGGTTCCGCCCTCGCGGGAACATGGGCACTTGTCAACCCGGTCCACCATGTCATGGCCACGCCCCCTGCCGACACCTCGCTGGCACCTCCCACATCATTGGCACCGACGGCCACCTGGAGCACGGAGATCTCCTCCACCGAGCTGACAACCGTTGCGGGCGCAGGCGGCCCCATCTTCCTCACCGACGACGGCGTCATGGCACTGAGCCCCAAGGGCGGCAGTGTCCTGTGGAGCTACAGCCGCAAGCACACAACAGTCGCCCCCAACAGTTACTCCGACAGCCGTCGGCTCATCACCAGTCCCGACGGCAAGTACGTGGCCACCCGAATCCAGCTACCCGCATTCGTCGCATCCCCGCAAGGGAGCGAAGCAGCTATCACCCTGGTCTTCGACGCCCTGACCGGCAGGATCGTCTTCGAGCGTCAGAGCACCAACGGCAATCTTCAACTGACTGACTCCGCAGTCCTCGACGGCGACACCGCCTTCTCACTTACCGACAGGTCTCAGATGTGGACTCTCCCGGAGAACTCCGACGTGTCCTACTCCGGTCCGGCCGGACACGCCTCATTCATCCTGAAGTCTTCCGAGGAACCTCCCTCCGAGGACGCACCCACCAGCGTGTACAGGTCGACGGTAACCACCACGGTCTTTCCTCAGAACAACCCCACCGCCGAGGTCGAGGTTCAGAACATCCTGTCAGAACTGCCGTCTGAACCGAATGCGTTCGATAACCCTTTCAGTTCCTTCATCAACGGATGGGCTGCCCGCTACACCGGCGAGGCCGATTCGTCAGGAAACCCTGTGGCTGAGGTGATCAGTCTGGACGCGCTGGCCAAGGTCGACGGCGCCGACACCAAGACCTTCCCACTAGGAGCGACCTCGGGGATCAATACGGAAGCGTCACGCGTCTCGGGCAGCATCGTCACCTATCCCATTATCAACCGGGAGGTGAACATTCACGATCACCCAGAGAAATCACGGTCCGAAGCAGTATTCGACCCAGTCACCCGCACGGTCACCCCCGTATCCCAGGATCGGAGCCTCGCTGGTGCGAGCACTGGGCTCGTTGAGGTAACGGCCGACGACGGCTCCACCTCCGCGGCACTCGTCATTCGGCCCGGCGACGGCTCGCCCGGCACCACCATCCCCATCACACCCGGTTCCACGTATCAGCCGCCCCAGGAACTGGCCGACAAGGAAAATACGCCGGCCCAGCCACTAATTCCCCAGGACACCGACTCCGAGAGCCGAGCGAGGGCCGTAAGGACTCCTGGCGCCGTCATCGCCATTCTCAAGGCAACTCGTACGTCTTACGCCGACTGCAGTGTCGGGCCAAGCAATCGCGATCAGCGCTGCCGCACCACATATCGGATATTCGGCGTCACAGGAGGCCAGAAATGAGAGCCACACATCCCCTGCGCCTCCGCAGGTCCTCCACTCTCCGGCGACTGACGACGTTCACCGCAGCCACGACGCTCGCGCTCACAATCGGTTCATGCAACATTGGGGGGAGTGATGAGGCGCCAGTCATCTCCTCCCTCAATGCCCAGGAAGCAGATGCCGCCGCCCCAGATAATTTTAGAAACCTCATGGACAACAGGCCACTGTCATCCGCCGAAGGCACCGTAATCATGAGCACATCAGGCAAGAATGGCGCGAAAGATACCGTCACTGGCGACCTGACGACGACCGTGGTGAGCCGAGATCCTTCCTCCACTAGATTCCAGTGGGCTGTGTCCATCAAGCCCGCAGTCGCCGACCAAGAAAGGACCAAGTACACAAACAGCGCCCAAAGCACTATAAGTAAAGACATGGACCGGTCGTCGACGGGAAGCGCCGTCGTCAGTCCTGACGGACGTTACCTGTCGCTGATCCTCCTTCCCGCCGAGCAGAAGACGGAAGATACGGCAGCTGATCAGCGCACGCACATTGTCGTCCTTGACGCCAAGACCGGCAAGACAGTAAGGGACGCCACAGTTTCCGGAGTCATCCTGGGGCAGGCCCTCACCAACAGCACCCTTGCCGTCGAGACCGCCCAGAACTATTTCCCGGCCGGATCCGGCAAGGGAGCCATCAATATCTTCTCCCTGAAGGACACGAGCGCTCAGCCCTCCTCATTCCCCACCGACAAGTGGCTGGCGGGTGCCACCCGGGAGAACCTCGTGCTCGCACCCAACCTCCTCTCGGACGACTGCTTCTACGGATGCTCGCTCACGACCATCTCCCTCGTCAGCACCGACGGGACCACGGCCGGGAGCGTCTCCGGAGTCGTCGCTGTCCACCCCGGCGGCTGGATACACAGGTTCGCGGACCCGAAAGCAGCCGGCGACCTTCAGCAACGCTCAAAGGCAGCGTCAGAGGAGGAGAGGAAGTCACTCAGTCCCTCCTGGGACGCGCTTGAGCAACAACTCGTCAATCCCAGCACCAAGAAGACAATCGATATCACGGGAAAGACCACCGTCGAACGTGGCGTACCGACTGGCCCCGGACTGGTCGTCAAGCAGGACGTCCCCACAGGGAAGGGCTCAACGGAGGCCAGGCCCGCGTTCTGGCTCAGTTCCAACGATGACGGTCACCCCCACACCGAGAATCTCGAGCAGTTCAAGGACGACTGAGGCGCAGCGGACCGGGCCCCCCGACCGGCAGCGCTGGGAGCGACCGAAGCAGCACCAGTAAGTCCGGTCCTCTGAAGCGTCCCCCCTTGCCCGTTCAACCGCGCGAATACCGTGCAAACGCCTGACATAGTCACGGATGGGTCACCACAATGGGCTCATGCCTTCAGCGCCCGACGCCGACGAGAACAGCACCGATCAGCCCGGCACCCAGCCAGGCACTGCCACCTCCAGCGACAAGACCCCCAGCTTGCCGGACACGAGTGAGGCCGAAGAAGGTACCGGCCGCGATGTCCCTGAGGCCGACCAGGCCACAACCAGCGCCGGCGAGGAGGCACCTTTCCCACCACGCGGCACCCTGACCCTGCGCGCCCTGCGCTGGGGCGGAGTGTTAGCGATCTTTGTCTCCGCCGTCATCATCTACCTGCTATGGCCTACGGGAGCTCGGCTCGGTTGGGACCCCAGCACGCCCAGAGGCAGCGTCGGAACAACTTTCTATCTCACTGTTCTCGCGGTTATCGCCATATTCGGTTGGCTCCTGAGTTCACGGCAGTCGCGGCGCCCTGGCCGGAGGCTTGCCGCATCTGTGGCACTCATCCTCATACCGGGGCTCGTAGCAACGGCGATCACGGCAGGCACGTGGTGGCACGACTATCAGGTAACCGGCTTTTTTCAACCCACGCTGACCTTCATTCCCTGCATCCCCGCATCGATCACCGTCGCCCTTCTAGCAAACGCCATCCTCCACTACACACAAAACTATATTCCTCGAGATCCGAACATCAAGTGTGACGTCACCTATTGGGGTCGCCTCCATCGACCGGCAACCAGCAGTCAAGCCAGCAGCAAGAAGAAAAGAAAACCTGCACCACTCAGTATCAGCACTAGACAGCGCAGCATTTACCTCTGCACAGCCATTCTGCCTACGTTGCTCTTGACCGGCTTCGCAGCAGCCCCCACCTTGCTCCGACCGGAATCACACACTACAGCCGACCCTGACAGCATAGAAACTCCCTCAATGCCGAAATCACTCAACAGTGACGCTGCCTGGAATGTGGAGTTCGTCAACGTCATGGACATTGTCGGAGGATCTGGTGGACCAATTGTTCTGAGCGCAGAAGGAATCACTTCTCTCAATCCCTCCAACGGCACGACACGATGGTCGTACCGACAGCCGGGAGCCGGGTATTTATCCGACAACATGCGAGACAAGAAGGGCAGGCTGATTATCAGCCCGGACCGAAAATATGTTGCAGTAAGAATGGAAACAAGCGCCATTTTTGATTACCCCGGCGATGGCACCTTATCCAAAACAGTCGTATTCAACGCCCTCACTGGTGACATCATCCTGGAAACGACCAGCTCTGGTGGCGCACTTCAGTTGACAGACTCCGCCCTCCTTGACGGAAACACTGCCTACTCACTATACAGCAAATCAAAACTATGGACGCTCACATCTAATGAAGAAGACGATTCGGAGAAAGTACCGAGCTACTGGGGTTCAGCCGGACATCACACTTTCATCCTCAGCCACTCTTACGATGAGTACTCCGGAGATCACTACCTCCCTCATGCAACTTTGACAGTCGCCCACGACACAGATCCGAGCGCTACATCCGAACTTACTGGAGTCGTAGCCGACCCCACCCGCAGAGGAAATAAGATTTCGGTAATCAACGGATGGATCGCCAGATACGACACCGAGTCCATGCGTTCGAATGACGGGACACCTGCCGAGGCCATCTCCTTGGATTCAGCCGCACATGAATCAGAGTCCCCTACCCCCGTTCCCCTCGGAGTGACCACAGGATTAAACTCCTATGCGTCAGTGGCTTCGGGATGCATTGTCACCTATCCACCCTCTGATGCCACCTCATCTGATGAATTCAAACTGGCGATTGACAAAGAGGGCACCAAGAGAGTTTCCTCCATCTTCGACCCTTCCACACACACAGTATCAGATCCTGCCCACTACTCCGGGATCGCCGGGTCGCGAATTGGGTTCACGTCAACAGTCCGCGAGGGCACACATATGGCAGCATTGACCATCCAGCCTGGAGACGGTAGCCCAGAGACCAACATTCCATTCACTCCCGGCACGACCTATTTGCCCACATCCTCATACATAGGCGGCCTTAATACAAAGCCTCACGAAATGTTCACTGAAGAGTATCCAATCATTGAGGAAATTGTCGTCAACACCCCAGGAGCCACCGTCATCGCACTTGATGTCACCGCAACATCTGACAATGCTTCCTACCTTGATCCCAAGTCAACTAAGGGAAGCACGTTCCGACTCTTTGGAGTGACGGGAAGATGAGTATGGAACCACGAGCAAGTACGGCATCCCCTCTTCGACTGGAGTTCCATAGACTCACTCAAGTGCTAGTTGGAGTAATACTGGCAACAGTTTCATTGACTCCTTACCCATCCGCGACACAGTACGCACCAGAAGCGCCTCGCATCACGGTAGCCGACCTTGACCTGAATCAACCTCGACGCAATGACCCTCAAAGCCAACACCGGTACAGATTCAGCGACTTTGAACTGCGAACAGCTTTTGGAGGCATCAACACGTCTTCCTACCACTACAATAATGGCAGCATAGCCGATGCGTCCGCATTGTCCATCATCAGCTACGACCCGGAGACCAAGAATCCCCAATGGGCAAAGTCAGTGCGAGCGTTCCAACACTCAACATCTTCACGCACATATGATATATACCAACTGGAGGATCCGGAGAGCCAGATGGACTCCCGAACTTCCGGGGCATTGGTTTCCAGTCCTGACGGGCGCCATGTATCAATACTCATTCATGTCGTCTCATTCCAAGACAATAAAACGCCCAACTCCGGTCCAACCATCCTCAATCGAAGCACCCACGTCATCGTTCTTGACGCAAGAACGGGTGACGTGGTCCGCCAGGAGAAGTTAGCCGGCCTGGTTCTCGGGCAAGCACTGACGAACGATTCCCTTGCCGTCGAGACGGCTCAGGATTTCTTCCCTGGCGGCTCCGGGCGAGGCAAACTCAACATCTTCTCACTGGAGAACAGGTCCGATCCATCCACCGAAGTCCCCGTTGGTCACTGGCTGGTCGGCGCCAGTAGGACAACATTTCTGTTATCTTCAGATACAGTAAGCCGCGGATTCGGTTCAGGATTCCCTTACACTGCCACGGTCACGCAGTTAGACATCCACGGGCATGTCGTAGGCACCATTCCTAACGTCACGGAGGTTGTATTCGGAGGTTGGGTACGAGCACTTTCCAACACTACGAAGGAATCAAATAGTGACGACACAAGATACAAGAAATCCGAACTTCTGCACGTCGATACTGGCACAAAAGTGGACGTGTCCGGAAAGTTTGACTGGATGTCCGACGTGCCGACGGGCACTGGGGTAATCGTCCAGGAAGAAGTGCCTACTGAGGACGGCAAGACACAATTTGTACCAGTTTTTTGGTTGAGTTCAACTGACGACGGCCACCCCCACACCGAGAACCTCGAGCAGTTCAAGGATGACTGAGGCGAGATAGGCCTGCGCCCCCGCCTCCTGTCACCCCACTCCCGAGGTTTACACGCATTCTGCCGTCGCGGTAGGCGGACGCGGCTCTCTCGCCTCGCCCGTCGAGCCTCGCCTATCCGAAGTGCCGCTCGACAGCGGCGATGTCCCCGTAGGAGGCCTGCGCCCCTACTGAGGTCGTCGCGAAGGCGGAGACGGCCGAGGCCGCACGTGCCGCCTCCCTGAGTCCGGCGCCTGCAGCGAGCGCCGCCAGCAGCGTGCCCAGGAAGGAGTCGCCGGCACCGGTCGTGTCCACGACGTCGGCCGGGAAGGGATCGATCGGGGTGATCTCCTTCCCCTCGATCACCATCGACCCGCGTCCCCCCAGGGTCACCACAGCGGAGGGGATCCCCATCGCGGCCAGTCTCCTTGCGCAATCGCCCCAGTCCATGGCGTCGTCGCCTCGCTCGTGCTCCGGCTCAGTCGCTGTCTCAGGCATGCCCGGCTTCAGCATGTCGGCGAGCTCATGCTCGTTGACGACCAGGACGTCGATCGCCTCCAGGAGCCCCGCAGACAGGACAGGGTGGAATGGAGAGTTGTTGAAGACCACGCGGGTGCCAGCGTCGTGGGCGATGCGGGCCGCGGCCTCGACCGCGTCGGGGCTGACCTCCATGCACAGCCCCAGCACACGGGCCTCGCGGATGACGTCCTGGTGCCGCTGCGCCGTCGAGACGTCCACTCTCCCGTTCGCTCCGGGAGACACCACGATGGTGTTGTCCCCCGTGCTGTCGACGGTGATGATGGCGGTTCCGGTGGCCACGTCCTCACGCTGAACCGCGGCGGTGTCCACACCGGCGCGCTGGAGGGACCCGATAAGCAGGTCGCCGTGGCCGTCCCCTCCGACGGCCCCAATCATCCTCACGCGAGCGCCGAGAAGACCGGCCTGAACCGCCTGGTTCGCCGACTTGCCTCCCGGCAGGATCACCAGGTCCTCCCCGCTGATCGTCTCACCCGGCTTGGGGAAGCGCTCCGTTCGGACCGTCAGGTCAGCATTGAGGGACCCGAAGACGGCGACCTCGCCGGATACGTCACCCAGAACAGCTCGCACACCAGCTCCCATCTCCGGTTCCTCTCTGTGATGCAGCACGGACACACGTCCCATCACACCACACCTCACCGTGAGGCAGCACTCCTGCCGGTCCTGACCATCGGTCGGCGCAGGCTCGTGCGGCGGGCCGCCGCCTGGCAGGCCTCCACCAGGACGTCGATGGCCAGCGGGCGGGGCTGCTCGGCGCGAGTGACCA
>ERZ773003.1605-NODE-1605-length-12713-cov-30.241665_pt1 | contig 12713 bp, 9 predicted proteins | sample MGYA00580668_ERZ773003 | MGnify/ENA primary metagenome ERZ773003 (study PRJEB29015, sample SAMEA2738002) | human oral metagenome | biome: human oral; feature: human-associated habitat; material: dental | place: China | collected 2126 ... | reverse complement strand
GCGTCGAAAAGCGCCCGGGCCAGATCCTCCAACCCGGTCTTATCGTAAACACTAATTAATGCGCGGCGAATAGTTTTTCGACCCACGTTCTGGCCGCCATTACCGGCATCTTTGCTATCACTCATGATTGGCGAAATCAACCTCTCCTTGATTATCCGCCGCAACAGTGGCGGAGTTTAAAACGTTCACAATAAGCTTGCGCTCAACCTGTTTAATACGCTCGTGCAGGTCGGATTCGCTTTCCCCGGGCATGATCGCCACCGGTTCCTGCGCAATAATCGGCCCCGTATCCACCCCGGCATCGACGAAATGCACGGTAGAGCCTGTGACTTTCACCCCGTATGCCAATGCGTCCCGCACCGCATGCGCCCCTGGGAACGCTGGCAGCAGCGCCGGGTGCGTGTTGATGGTCCGCCCACCAAAGCGCGACAAAAATGGTGCCCCCAGAATCTTCATGAATCCGGCAGACACCACCACATCAGGCTGCAACCTGTCGACGACTTCCGCCAGGCGTTCGTTCCATTCCTCCCGAACTTGCGGGTCGGCGCCGCGGGCCAACTCCACCAACTCTGCGGGGATGGCTGCCTGGTGGGCCCGATCCAGGGCGGGGCATTCCACATCCGAAACAACCCCGACAACCTGATATTTCCCCTGGTTATCCAGGATGGATTGCAAGAGGGTCCCCGACCCGGATGCCAAGACAACAATACGCAATGCAGTGTGGTGAGTGTGTGTCACGAACACTTACTTTAGTGGTTCTTACCGCCCGGTTCTACCTCACCAGCCGCCGCGACGTCTATGTCTGACTTGCCATCGGTCTCTGTTTCTGCTGATATTTCGGGGCCAGCAGCGTCCTTGACCGCCGTCGACGCACCATCTGGCCAACTGTCTTCATCGGTGCCTTTCGAAGCCGCTACCGCACCGCCATCCGGCTTCACTTCTTCTGCATCCTCTGTGGTTTCCGGTTCTGCGTCCTTGGGGGTCGTGTCTTCCGGGTCCACGTCTTCTAGGCCCGCGTCGGCTTCCCCATCGGAGTCCGCTGCGACATCACCATCGGATTCGGCTTCCTCGTGAGCCTCCTCGGCTTCCGGTTCCGCCGACTCCGCTGCTTGCGGCTCCAGCTCTGATTCGCTTATGGCAAGCGCGCTGAACTCATCGAAAAGTTCTGCTTCCCGTTCCGCCGCCGCGGCGGCGGCCACCAGGCGGCGCTGCACCCAATTGCCCACAATCGCAATGATGAGACCCACCACCGTCACCCAGCAGGCCATCAGCCCGGTGGTCAGCAGGATACGAGGCCCCACCTCACCATATATCCCCAGTTCTCCATAGGTCAGGGTGGTGAGTACTAAAATGTCGAGGGCGACAAATACCACGAGACCGGGCACGTCTATCAGCCGGGGAACCCGCTTCATTAAGGCCAGCACTGTGGTACAAACCGGCACGGCCAGGAGCAGCGCCATCATGGTGTCCGCCTGAAGCGGCACAGCCGCGAACATGGGCAGGGGCGGCAGGGGCACCAGGTTGACGCCAAACACCGAGATCAGGCCCGCACCGATGGCCACTTCGGAACCGGCGGTGACTGCAAGGGTGGCGATGGCGGCGTTGGGCAGGTAGCCGAGACTTACCGCGACGACCGCGACCTTGCCCCAGGTGGTGTAGGTATTCATGATGTCGCCGGTGAGCTGCGCGTGCACGATCAGCGACCCGATCCCCACCAGCACCGCCCCCAACAGCGCATATCCCACCAGCCACAGGGAGCTGACGGCCTGGTCGACGAGGGATTCGGCAATGTTCAACCGTTTCGCCAGGGCCTTCCACAGGCGCACCCCCATGCCCAACACCAGGGCGATGAGGTGCACCAACAGAGTCTTCCCCAGGGCCATGGCTATATCTGGGGGCGTGACGGGAAACACCTTGGCGGCGTCGTAAAGCATGGCGGTGGCGATCAGGGTGAGCAGGCTGGGAACAACCAGCACCACCATGGTGATAACCCCAAGGTCGGCGATGCTGACTCGATCCTTGACCGCGCGCCGCACCCGATGGGCCACCAGGGCCACGATAATGGCGGTGAGCAGCAGCGGCATGATGCCAAAGTGGTGCCCCTGGATGATGATGGGGGCGGCGTTGAGAGCGAGCCAACTTTGGGCAACCACCGCGGGTAGGGTCGCCATGGGGGCGTTGACCAGCATGATTCCGGCAATCCCCAGGGCGATGAGGAAGGCAACCGCGACCCCGTTCGGCAGGAGGGCGACCGGCAGATAGGTGCGGATCCTGGTGCGTAGCGTGGGTATAGCGGGTTCGATTTCCGGTTCCACGTGCCGGGTGGTGGTTTTCCGCACCCCGGAATCCGATCGGGAGTTCGGCCGGGAGCTGGGTCGGGCCGGCCGCGCAAAGCGAGTGGATCGAGCGGATCGGGTGGCTAGCCCCACGCCGGCGGCATCCACTCGGCTGCCGGTACGACGGGGGCGTCGGGTAGGTCCTGCACCTGGGCTCGACTTTTTGCTCATTCTCCACACCTTAGCGAGAATGCTGTGATTTCCGTGGCATGACTCGGTTTTAAAATGCACAATTTTGTTACATAGTGACGAAAAAGATTACCTCCGCTACCCCCATCTGGGAAAGTTAAAGTTATTCCTAGTAGCCACCCATTTCACCATAGGTAGAACAAATGCGAAACTAAACTAAAATAAATAGAAATATTGCTACGGCTTGCTTGATATCGGAGAAGCGGCTAGTGTTACCTCTCGGAAGATAACAAGATGGTTACAAAAACGAGATGGGTGTTAACACACCGGTCCGGTAACTACGATGGATAAGCTTTGAACCAAGGGAAGTAGGCCTCAATGCAGACCAGGCGACCGCTCATTAATGGCAAGCATCGCAAGCAGACAAACCCTATCAAAGGGCGCGTGGCATTCGTCGCCGCGGCAACAGGTGTGGTGTCGACCGCAGGCGCTACGGGCGCGGCTATCGCCCACACCACAGACACGGGGATTTCCGAGATCAGCTTAACCGCCGAGGACACTCCCAATGCGGAGGAAGGCGCCCCGCAGATTCTTGATATCGCGGAATTTAAGCCGGTCAGCAATCTGCAGGATCAACTCAATAAAGCGGTTCAATACTCCAATGACCTGGCTAAAGCCGACGAGGAAGCCCGGAAGCCCAAGATTAGTGTTTCCCGGCCCACCGATGGCATTTTGACCTCTGGTTACGGCATGCGCTGGGGGTCGCTGCACGCGGGCGTGGACCTGGCGAACGCTATAGGCACCCCGATTCTGGCGGTCATGGACGGCACAGTGATCGACTCCGGCCCCGCATCCGGCTACGGCAACTGGATTCGTATCAAGCATGACGATGGTTCCATGAGCGTGTACGGGCACATGGAAACCCTCGACGTGAAGGTCGGCGAGCGCGTCAAGGCCGGTCAGAAGATTGCGGGCATGGGCAACAGGGGTTTCTCCACCGGCCCGCACCTACACTTTGAAATTCACCCCGATGGCAATGCCGCTGTCGACCCGGTGCCCTGGTTCAACGAGCATGGCATTAGCCTCTCGTAGCGCCTGAAAAGCTCCTCGTTTTCTTCCTGGAACACCCATGCGGTAACACCCGTGTGGGTTTTTCGTTTTTCCTGCGTCTTCCGCCGTCATACACCACTGTTCAAACAGACTCGGTTCGTAGACTTTTGTCTACCCCCACTTCCCGTTATTACCCGCCTTACCACGGATTATTACGTGAGCTACTAAACAAGAATATGTTTAATGTGAGCTAATAACCGACACCCTTAAAGAACTTAACGCCGCCTCAACTCCTTCCGGCACGCCCCTCAACGCCACCTTACCCAAGAAATCGACATCAAGCAGGCAACATACGAGCAGCTTGCCCATTCGCCCTTGGTGACATCGTTTATGCTTGACGACGCCATAACGTCACCGACTCTTCGGGCCACCAGTCACCCCGGGTGTGGTGCGAAATTTGTTCGAATACTGACCAGTTTCAACACCACGCCACCTGGGATTTTGCCTCATTTTCGCCGCGGGAATTCAGAAAACCTTTTCTAAAACTAAGCCAAAAGTTAATATAACCGAAACCGCATATGTATCAATCATGTGCTTTTTATGATGAAAAACCATGATTCATATGAGTATCGGATCCACTTTTCCTCAACCTTTTTCCTATATCACGATTATTGACATGCTATTGAAAACATAATGGGGGTGACAATAGCACACATGTTGGTGACAAAAAGATTGAATACCGTCCTAACGCTACCCCCGGTTTACATTCCGTTAGTTACTCGGTAAGTTACTTGGTAAGTTACCGAGTAACTAATACGCTAGGAACATATTTATGGCAATCAAATACGCACTACTGGCATTACTTGCCGAAAAACCGCAGACCGCGAGCGCCCTGCAGCAGCAGTTCATCGCGCTCACCGATGGCACCCAAACGCTCAACATCGGCCAGGTATCGCAGACCCTGAGCCGATTGGAGCGCAATAACTTCATTGCCCGCGCAGGTACTGTTCGTAACCCATCCGGCCACCAGGTTGAGCAATACGAGATAACCTCCGCGGGCCAGGAATTGCTCACCGAATGGCTGGAGCGGCCAGTGATACGGGCAATGACCGACCGGGATGAGCTGGTGACCAAGATAGCCATTGCCGCCACCCGGCCGGACTGGGATCTCATTAGCCTGCTTGATACCCAGCGGTCAGCGGTGTTATCCCAGCTCAAAGAACTCAATAGGCAAAGTCGTAAGCTACCGCAGCAGCGTACCGCCGCCCGGCTCACCATCGAACGCCGCATCTACGACCTTGAGGCCGAGGCCCGCTGGCTCGATCGGGTGGAAGCCCTCGACGCCCCCACGCACACCGACACCCCGGAAGGACAATAACATGACCACTTCCTCCCCCAATCCCGACACCACTCCCACCGAGGTCTACCCGCTCGAACTTCGTGACATCACCTGCGTTTTTGGCCGGGAGCCTCACACGGTCACCGCCCTCGACCACGTGAGCATGCATGTGCAGCCCGGTGAGCTCGTGGTCATCATGGGCCCCTCTGGCTCCGGTAAATCCACCCTGCTCAATGTTGCGGGATTACTGCAACGCCCCACCGCTGGTGAGGTCCTCATCGACGGCGTTTCCGCCACCACACTCAACGACAAGCGGGCCGCCGCGCTGCGCCGACAACATATCGGCGTGGTCTTCCAACGCTTCAATCTGGTGCCGACTCTCACCGTTGGCGAAAACGTGGCCCTGCCGCTAGAGCTTGACGGTGCGAACGTCGCCAAGCTCAAGGACGACATCGATGCCGCCCTGGCCGAGGTGGGACTCGATGACATGTTCGATCGGTTTCCCGAGGAGATTTCCGGCGGCCAGGCCCAGCGTGTCGCCATCGCCCGCGCACTCATTGGGCCCCGCCGGCTCCTGCTCGCCGACGAACCCACCGGGGCGCTCGACACCGCCACCGGTGATGAAGTAATCGGCATCCTCCGGGACCGTATTGACCAGGGTGCGGCCGGCCTACTGGTCACCCATGAACCACGATTTGCCGGCTGGGCGGACCGGGTCATCCACGTCCGTGACGGCCACATCACCACCCGAGAAGTATAGCGAGGTATCGTCATGAGCTCCCTCAAAGCAGCCATCCGTCCCACGCTCCGGGATGTGAAACACCACCCGCTGCGTTCCCTGGCGGCCATTCTACTTATTGCCCTGCCCGCCACCTATGCGGCATTCCTCATTGGGGACACGACATCGGAGTCGCAATTCTATGGGATCACATTCCAACAGAATTCCGCCCAGTTCTTCGGCAGCGAATGCCAGCAAAGCGTTGACGCCTCCGCCTATCGGTGCACCAATGGAACCCGCAGTGGCGTCGCGGACCAAGGCGGAAAATCGAATGAAGATTCGACCGCAGAACGGCCTATCGCCACCATCTCCCAAGATCGCATCGCCGAAGCCGTGGGCAATAACTTCACCGTCAGCATGTTCATTGATCTGCCGGTTGCCTTGCACTCCGATGCGGCCACTGATTCACTGTCGAGCACCATTACCCAGCTGCCCGGCGCGCACCTCTTGCCAGGCTCCCCCAATCTTCAGCCGGGGGACGTGGTGCTGTCGGAATCGGCGGCGAAGCAGCTGAAGGTGGGCATCGGGGACAAAGTTCGGGCCACTGACGTGGGGAAACCGAACGATCCCGCCACATCAAACCGCGAGGACGACCGGATCACCTTGAATGCGGCAGACACCACGTTAACGGTGAAGGAGATTATTCCAAATACTATTCACTCCAGCAGTTATGTGATTGCCCCCACGTTTTTACCGACCACGGATGTGCCCAATAATGCGCACGTGACATGGGTTTTTAGCGGTAAGGATGATCTGTCGTGGGATGACGTGAAGGCGCTCAATAAGGTGGGTCTGGTGGTGTCGACCCAGAAGTTTCGGAACCATCCAGAAACGGTGCCGGTGGCGGACCGGTATCCGGAATTTCAAAGCGCTCAAGATCCAATGCGAACCCCCGGCACGGATAATTCAATGATCGCGCAGCTTACCTCATATATCGTCGAGTTGACGTTTTACCTGTTGTTGGCCTGTTTGATGTTGGCGACGATCAGCCCGGTGTTTGCGGTGGCCACGTCTCGGCAAACAAAAGTGTATGCGTTAATGCGGAGCCAGGGGGCTAGCCGTCGGCATATTCGATGGGCAGTCATGGCATACGGCACGGTTTCGGGGGCCATTGGGGCAACCATCGGTATTGTTTTCGGCACGATCCTGGGCTGGGGGCATTGGAAGATTGCGCATCCGGGATGGCCGTTTATCACGGATGCGGGCATGTTAGCCATCGGGTTTTCGATCGCGGTTGTGGGGTCGACGGTTGCGGCGTTTATTCCGGCAATCATTGCGGCCAAGGGGGAGATCATGGCCGGGGTGGCTGGTATGCAGCCGGATCGGATTCGGCGGTGGCGGCGCTGGATGTGGACCGGCCCAGCGTTGGTGCTAATGATGCTGGTGGTGTTGCTGGTGGAGTGGTTGGGGCATCCGATCACCCGCTTCGTGAACCACGACACGTTCTCTGGGGCTACATATGACCTGATATGGTCCGTGCTTGCATTGTTATTGCTGGTTGTAATAACTGGTGGGGTGTTTACCAGCGTTATTGCGTTGGTGTTTCTGGCGGGTGCGATTCGTAAACCATTGGGGGCGAAATTGGCGGGCCGGCAGGTGCGTCGACAAGCGTTACGGTCAGGGGCGATCGTGGCGGCAATCATTGGCAGCGTGTTTTTCCTGACCGTTATGGAGTTGGGTAGTCTGAACACGATCAATAAGGATCGACAGTTCTCATCGGAGATTTATAGCCCATTTGCGGTGGGAATTTCGGGGGCAAGATCAGCATCGGCGTTTAAGACTCCTACCATGAATACCACGTCGTACGCGGATGTGGTGGCTCATGCCGCTTCGGACCAGTCACGAGAGGTGTTCGATGTAGTTGCGGCCCGGCTAGGAAAAACCACGGAGTTTCCGGTGGTAATGCCTGGCTCGCATATGCGATTGACGTTGGCGGATGAGTGCCAGGTGTCGCCCACAACGAAGGCGTATACGTATCACGGCAAGGATGCGAATACTGATCCCGAGGCGGCGAAGCATTGCCGGTATTTGCGAATGGATGACGCACACCTGTTTCTCCCGTTTGCGATGCAGGACTCCGATATCGTTGTGGGCGGGCCGGAGGTGTTGCAGATCTTTAATCTCACCGATGAGCAGCGGGCTTCGGCCACCCAGGTGCTTCACGACGGCGGGGTCGTGGGAACCACCGCTATCGTTGCAGAACCGGGTCGGCGGAAGATTAGCGTAGAGAAAGACACGCCGAATCAGGTGACAGCTGAATCGCGGCCGGTGAAAACGAAGACGCAGGAGGTGCCGTTCACGGCGGCCCTGCCGGAGCAGCTACATGGCTGGGTTGTGAGCCCACAGGCCGCAGAAAAACTAGGCATTGACCTGGTGTTTGATCGCTACGTTGTGATGACGGAGCGGCCTGGTACGGTGACGGATCAGGTGGAAATGACCGAACAGATCGATGCCTTCAACCACTATTATCACGCTCACGTTCTTGCGGTGGAAAACTCAACATATGAATCAATATATGTGTGGGTGCTGTTTGTGGGGATCCTGCTGATTGTGGGTTTGGTACTCATCGTGGCCGCCCCACAATTACGGGCCCAAAACGAGCAGTTGTATGCCTTGGGAGCATCGACGAGCCTGGTGCGGCAGATCGGCGGCTACCATGGGGCGATCACCGCCATTTTGGGCACCTGGCCAGCAATTATCCTGGGTCATATTGTGGCGCTGCTGCAAACGGATTTCAGCGAGCGGGACATCAACGGTGAGGTGCTGAGCCTGGGATCCGTGGAGAATTTTAGTCCCCACTGGTATCTGATAGTGGTGCTGGGCTTGTTGGTGCCGGCAATTTCCGCCACCTTAGGGTATGTCACCACCCGGTCGAATCGGATGCTGAGCTACCGGCAGGATTGATTCGGCTACAGTTTTTCGAGCGGCACCCCACCGATGAGCATGAGCTTCACTGTACCGGCGGAACCAAAATCAATGGTGACGCTGGTGTGGGGGCCGGAGCCGTCGACGCTTTGGACGGTGCCCAGGCCGTATTTGTCGTGGTTGACTTTATCGCCAACCTCCAGGTAAAGGTTGGCGGCCGGCGTCGACGACCGGGAGCTGCGGGGGATTTTCGGTTTCCGGTACGAACCACCGGACTTGCGGCCGGAATACCCACCAGACCCACCGTATCCTCCGTAGCCGCCATAACCAGCAACGAAGCTGCCGCCACCCCAACCGCTTGCACCCCAGTCATCGTCCCAGCCGCCGGCACCGGGTTCTTCCCGCCGCCAATACATGAGTTTTTCGGGGATGTCTTCTAAAAATCGGGAGGCAGGGTTGGCCACGGCATTACCCCAGGAGGCGCGCAGCATGGCGCGGGTGAGGTACAGGGTTTCGCGGGCGCGGGTGATGCCCACATAGGCGAGTCGGCGTTCCTCGGCGAGTTCCTGCGGGTCACCCAGGGCCCGCAGGTGCGGGAACTGACCATCCTCCCAGCCGATGAGAAACACCACCGGAAATTCCAGCCCCTTGGCGGTGTGCAGGGTCATGAGGGTGACCACGTTCGTGCTATCGTCGGGTAGTTGGTCGGAGTCGGCCACGAGGGAGACTTTTTCTAAAAATGCGTGAATGGATCCCGGCTGGGGCTCCCCCACCATCGGCTCGGCCGGATCGTTCCCTTCCACGCCTGCGCCCGTTCCTGCACCCATGGTGGCATAGGCCATGAGGTTGGCGGCTTCGGAGCTGAATTCCCGGGCCACGGACACGAGTTCGTTCAGGTTGTCGAGTCGGGCACCATCTTGGGGGTCGGTGCTGGCCTCCAGTTCGGCTTTGTAGCCGGTGGCGTCGAGGATGCGGGACACAACCACACCGATGTCGGGCAGGCCGGTGATGGCGTTGGTGGCCTCGGCGGCGTCTGCCCGGAGGCCGTCCATGAGTTCGAGGAATGCGGCAATGGCGTTTTTGGCACGGGTCCCTAGGGCGGTGACTTTGCCGTGGGCGGCGTCGACAAGCGCATCGGCGAAGCTCATGCCAAAGTTTTCGGCGTACAGATTGACGGTGGCAATCGCGCGGTCACCGATGCCGCGGCGGGGCGTGTTGATGATGCGCCGCAGGGAGATTTCGTCGGTGGGGTTGTCAAGAACACGCAGGTAGGCTATGAGATCACGGATTTCTTTGCGCTCGTAGAAGCGGGTGCCGCCCACCACCTTGTAGGGGATGCCGGTGCGGATGAAGACTTCTTCGATGGCCCGGGAGGAGTTATTGGTGCGGTACATGACGGCAATATCCCCATAGCCCACACCCATATCGAACAAAGCGTCGATTTCGGTGGCGATGAATCGGGCCTCATCGTGTTCGTTGTCGGCAACATAGCCGGTGATTTTCGCGCCGGCACCATGGTCGGTCCAGAGTTTCTTTTCCCGCCGGCCATGATTGTGGGAGATCACGGCATTGGCGGCGGAGAGGATGTTTTGGGTGGAACGATAGTTTTGCTCCAACAGGATTGTCCGTGCTTGAGGATAGTCGCGTTCGAATTCTTCGATATTGCGAATGGTGGCGCCGCGGAACGCATAGATGGATTGGTCGGAGTCGCCAACCACGCTGAGTTCGCTGGCATTGGGTCCGGTACCGACAAGCGTGGAGATGAGAACGTATTGGGCATGGTTGGTGTCTTGGTACTCATCAATAAGAACGTGACGAAAACGTTTTCGATAATAGGCGGCGATTTCGGGGTGGGTGATAAACACCCGAACGGTTTCCCCAATGAGATCGTCGAAGTCGAGAGCATTGGCGGCCCGCAACCGCCGCTGGTATTCGGTGTACACCTCGGCAATGGTGCGGTCGAAGGGGTTGCGGGTAGCGGCCGCCTCGTCGCTGGCGGCGTCGGGGTCGGTGAGCTCGGTTTTCAGCGCGGAGATAGCGGCAGCCAACAGCCGGGGCGGGAATTTTTGGGCGTTGATCTGCAGGTCTTTGGCGATCATGCCAAGAAGCCGTTTGGAATCGTCGGCATCATAGATAGTGAAGTTAGTGTTGAGCCCGGGCAGCAGGTGCGCCTGCTCTCGCAGAATCCGCACGCAGGCGGAATGGAAGGTAGCAACCCACATGCGGGTGGCGGTGGGGCCGACCAGGTCGATCACCCGGTCGCGCATTTCGGCGGCGGCCTTATTGGTGAAGGTGATAGCAAGGATCTGTCCCGGGGCGACGCCCCGCATGCGCAGCAGGTAGGCGATACGCCGGGTGAGCACGGCGGTTTTCCCGGAACCGGCACCTGCGACAATGAGTAGTGGGGAACCGGAATGTTCCACGGCGGCGCGCTGCTGCGGATTCAGGTCGGCTATAAGATCGTCTGCACTCTCTTCCGCGCTCACCCACGGCTGGTGTGCCGACAGCTCGTCCCACGCGGCAGGCACCGGGTAGTCGAGAATGCCGGCGGCCGCCTCCGGGTCGGGGGGAATGGTGTCGTATGCTGGGGGTTCCTCCGGTGGGGGCGGTAACGGTTCGTCGGCACGTGGTGCCTCCGGCGGCGGGGTGGCGGAGTAGGCTTCGAATCCGGTCACGCCGGCAAAGAGGTCAGGCTGCTCCGGCTGGTCGGAATGCGGTGAGGGGTTTTGTGCGGCAGTCATTATTCCTCCAATTTACTGCGTGGGTCGGACACGAAACATCTGGCACAATAATATTCATGACTGATGCATCTGATGTGAATATTCGTTTTCCCTCGGGTACTGATGATCCGCTGTCGGATGCGGAAATTCAGCAGTATCGGGAGGAAATCAACCGCCTGGACCAGGTGATTTTGGATGCCATTAAGCAGCGGACGGCGATTTCCCAGGCAATTGGGAAAATCCGCACGTCGGCGGGCGGCACCAAGCTGGTGTACACCCGGGAGGTGGCGATCATTAACCAGTTTCGGGAGGAACTAGGCCCGGAGGGCCCCGCGCTGGCGCAAATCCTGCTGCGCATGGGCCGCGGCAGGTTGGGGTAAGGCTAGGCCTCAAAACATGTCCGGGGGCGTGGTTAGCATGCTGAGCATGGCTAATCGCACATATCTTTACGCCCAAAAAGACAACGAATTCACCGGCATTGGGGAGTTTCGGTACGACGCCCCATTCCTGGCACTGCTCTTCACCCATATTGACACGGTTGCGATACCGTCAATACTTTTTGACCTCGGCGACATCAAGGTTGGGGCGTTTCGCGGCCGACTGGAAACCACGCAGGTCACCGATTTTTTGACCAAACTGCGGGCGCTTTTCGACGTCCACCGCTCGAAAATCCTCCCGAAAATCTGGGAGGCGATAGAACCCAGTTTCGCAGATATCACGGAAACCATTGACCGCATCACCGCCGGCGGCTACACCCACGTGCTCATGGACCCCGTGGAGCGGGTTCTTCTCATCGCCGGAAGCGACGAGGAGATCCTGGACGAAATCGATCGGATTGAAAGCGAATTGGACGACTGCGACCCCGACTGGTGGTTAAAGCACACGGAAACCAAGCTACGTTCCGGCGCGCTGCTTGATGAGGAGCAGGCCTGGTGGTTCCTGCGGGAACTGGGTTTGACCGGGTTTTTCTCCCCGATTTTATACTTCAACCTACGGTAGGGAGATGTATTTCGGCTCCAGGTATTCGCCGATCCCCTCCATGCCGCCCTCCCGACCCACACCGGATTCCTTCACCCCACCAAAGGGTGCGGCCGGGTCGGAAATCGTGCCCTTGTTAATGGCAACCATGCCGGCTTCGATGCGTTCAGCAATGGTCAACGCCCTACCGGTATCACCGGCAAACACATAGGCCGCCAGGCCGAACGGCGTGTCATTAGCCATGGCAATGCCCTCGTCCTCGGTGGCGAAGGTTTGGATGGCAACCACCGGGCCGAAAATCTCGGAGTGGGCGATGTCCGCGGTGGTCGGCACATTAGTCAACACGGTGGCCGGGAAATAGCTACCACCCGCCGGCAGGCCCGCGGGAAGCACACCCCCGGACGCCACGGTGGCGCCCTGGGCGAGGGCATCATCGACAAGTTTCTGCACCGTAGCCACCTGGTCGGCGCCGGAAAGCGCCCCGAAGGTCACCCCCTCATCGGTGGCCCGGCCCAGGC
>ERZ773003.1598-NODE-1598-length-12768-cov-3.545347_pt1 | contig 12768 bp, 9 predicted proteins | sample MGYA00580668_ERZ773003 | MGnify/ENA primary metagenome ERZ773003 (study PRJEB29015, sample SAMEA2738002) | human oral metagenome | biome: human oral; feature: human-associated habitat; material: dental | place: China | collected 2126 ... | reverse complement strand
TCACCGGAGGCGTTAATCGCGTCAGCCACATCTTTACAGATATCGGAAACGGAACCGATGGCGACAATGACACGATCCGCGTCAGGCGCGCCGTAGTAGTCGAAGAGGTGATATGTCCGTCCCGTAATGGCACTGATCTTATCCATATAGTCCTGTACGATATCGGGAAGCGCGTCATAGTACGGGTTGGCTGCCTCGCAGTGCTGGAAGTAGATGTCGGGATTTTCCGCCGTGCCGCGGATGACGGGCCTGTCCGGATTCAGTGCACGGGCGCGGAATGCGGCGAGAGCTTCTTTGTCGATGAGAGGTTCCAGTTCGTCGTACTCCATGACTTCCACTTTTTGTATTTCATGGCTTGTGCGGAATCCGTCGAAGAAATTGATGAAAGGCACGCGGCCTTTAATGGCCGCCAGGTGGGCAATGCCGGCAAGATCCATGATTTCCTGTACGTTCGATTCAGCAAGCATGGCACAGCCGGTGGCTCTCGCGCTCATTACGTCCTGATGGTCTCCGAAAATAGAAAGGGCGTGGTTTGCAAGGGCGCGGGCGGCGATATGGAAGACGCCGGGAAGAAGTTCGCCGGCTACTTTGTACATATTCGGCAGCATGAGAAGCATTCCCTGTGACGCGGTATAGGTAGAGGTAAGCGCGCCTCCCTGCAAAGCGCCGTGAAATGCGCCTGCCGCGCCTCCTTCAGACTGCATTTCCGCCACATGGACCGTGTCGCCGAAAATATTCTTCTTTCCATGGGCAGACCATTCATCTACAGATTCCGCCATCGGTGACGAAGGGGTAATCGGGTAAATGGCAGCTACTTCTGTGAATGCGTATGAAATATACGCCGCGGCTGTATTGCCGTCCATTGTCTTTACGTTTCTCACAGTTCAGCACTTCCTTTTTTAAATATCCGCCGGGCAACTCCCCTGCGGGACGGATACGGGTTCGGTTCATAAATATTCCTTGCAAGATATAAAAAAATTATGTACAATTACATTATGAGAAAATCGCATAGTTAAGTCAATTAATGCTATATAATCATAATTGTTTACACATAATTTTTCAGCAGGAAATTATGAAATCTATGTTCATTATAGAGGAAATACGATTTTTGCACAAGAATGACAAGGTGTACATTTTTAAGAAAATATTTCAAAAGTAAGGAGCGTGTATTATGGACTATCGTCACTTGAAGTATTTCATGGAAGTAGCGGAAGAAAAAAGTTTCAGCAAAGCGGCGAGGAATCTTCATATTTCTCAGTCGGCCATCAGCCGCATGATCAAATCGCTGGAAGATGAATTGGGGATCATCCTTTTTATCCGCAATGCGAAGACAGTCGAAATTACTGCGCCGGGAAGCATCTTCCTGAACTACGCGAAGCGCTGCCTTTTCGCTTTTGAACATTTAAAGAGCGACTTTGAAAATGAATTCAATCTGAAAAAGGATACAATCCAGATCGGATTGCCGCCGATTACGGACGCGCATGTTTTCGCCAAGCTCCTGGGCGAATTTAAAAAAACCTATCCGCAGATTTCCATTGAGCTTTACGAATACGGTTCCAAGGTAATCGAGACCTCCGTGCAGGAAGGACGCATTGATGTGGGCATCATCTGCACCATTCCGAATAAAGATTTTGAATCGTTTTTCCTGTCGGATGATAAAATGTGCGTCGTCATGCCGAAAGGTTATCCGCTGGAAGAGAGAAAAGAAATACCCATGAAACTTCTTGCCGATTATCCGCTTGTCCTCTATCGCGATGATTTCAATTTACATGATGATATCCTGTCGAACTGCAAGAAGATCGGATTTACGCCGAAAATTGTTTTTGAGACGAGCCAGCGCGATCTCATGCTCCAGACCGTTTCCTCGGGACTGGGAGTGGCGATCCTGCCGAGCCGCCTTTGTCCGCCAAACAGTGCAGATGGAAATATAGCCGTCTGCCCGCTGACGGAACCGAAAATGACCCATCACCTGTATGCGATTTGGAAGAAAGGGCGTTACCTCTCCAGAGCGGCCCGGTTGTGGATTGAATTTACAAAAGATCATTTGACTCTTCTCAATAAAGAAAAACTTGATGACGAAATAAGGGGATAATTTTCGTGGACAGGTGGAAAGAAAAACTTTGTCTGGAACATACCTGGTATCTTTATCTGTGTGTTTTTCTCCTTCTCGCTTTCATTTCATGGCAACAGTCCCTTATTGCGGATCTGCAGGAACGGATGATGAATGTGGAGGCCAGCCGGTATGATGACCAGCTGAACAATATCGAATGGGCGGCGACACTGGCACTGGAGCAAAATAAAGAACAACAGAAGGATATTTATTCTCTGCAGAAATCCAGCGCGGATTATCAGTTCCGCATCATGGAGCTGGAATGGGATGTGTATGACAAAAGATAGTATGAAGCGGCGGCTTTTCCGGCTGCCGTTTTATATTTCTACTGGAAGTTTATTTTTCCGCCTTATGAAACAGCGGGACATAACTGCAAAAACTTAAGGTTCGTGATACAATAAATGACGACTGTAATTATTTATCAATAATGTATTATTTGCTTTGGCGACGGGAGTTTTTATGCTTGGACAAATACAGGGACTGCTGATGACAATGCGCCTTTGGGATGCGCTGGATATACTTGTTGTCGCGTTTTTCTTTTACCGGATGTATATCCTTGTCCGTGATACGCGGGCGACCGCTCTTTTGAAGGGGCTCGTGTTCCTCGGACTTTTCACATTGTTTGCAGGCTGGCTCCAGCTCCATGTAGTCAGCTGGATACTCGATAAACTTATGACAGTGCTCATTGTCGCGCTCCCTGTGGTATTCCAGCCGGAACTCCGCCGTGCTCTGGAACAGCTTGGCCGCGGCAAATTTTATATTTCTTCCCGCATCATGGATGAAGCGGAATTAGATGCTGTCATTGATCATGTGGTGGAAGCGACGATGACCATGGCGAAGAATAAAGTAGGAGCGCTTATCGTTTTTGAAAGGACAGTAGGGCTTGACGACCGTATTGATACAGGGATCCGTTTGGAGGCCCTCGTGTCAAAAGAGCTTCTTGGAAATATTTTTATCGTAAATACACCGCTCCATGACGGCGCCGTCATTATCCGCGACAACCGCATCATGGCGGCAGGCTGCCTTTTGCCGCTTACCCGTGACAGGAGCCTCTCCTCTGAACTGGGGACACGCCATCGCGCGGGAATCGGCATGTCTGAACAGGCGGACTGTGTCGTGGTCATCGTCAGTGAAGAAACGGGAACGGTTTCCTATGCTTACGGCGGCCATATTTACCGCCATCTCGAAGAAGACGGCTTGCGGAATATCCTGCGGAACTTCCTTGTGCAGGATAAAGCGAAAGGCGTCGGTAATGTATTGCAGAAATGGAGCCCGCTGAAATGAAATATACAAATTTGCGGTGGTGGCTTCCTAAATTCCTCTGCCTCATGGCGGCATTTGCTTTCTGGGTATATGTCATGAATGAGCAGAATCCTCTTGTGGAAAACTCTTATACCGTTCCGGTCGAAGTGCGTAATTTGGACCGTTCTCTCGTAGCCCTTAATGTACCCCAGAGGGTGAAAGTGAAGATCCGCATGAACCGCAGCGATCTGGTCAGCATGCGGAGTGATAATATCAAAGCCTATGTCGATCTTGACGGATTTACGGACGGCGATTATCCGAACACACCCATCCATATTTCCGTACCGGGAAATGAAACGGTGATTTCCCAGGATCAGACATATTTCGATTTATTTATCGACACCTATGCAGTGAAATCGCTGCCGGCGCAGGTGGAATTTATCGGAGCGCTTCCGGCAGGTTTCAAGGCGGAGCGGAAATCCACGACGCCGGAATATATTACTGTCGCAGGAGCCAGCAGCCGCACGGCTCTTGCCGACCGCGCCATTATCTCTGTCAACGTGGCGGGGAAATCAAAAGATTTCGACGAATTTGATGCGGTGAATGTTCTTGATGCGGATGGAAATACGGTAACGGGGATTGACATCATGCCTACCCGTGTCCGCGTTTCTGTACATATGTCGGAAGACCAGAAGACGGGAAATATTCCTTTCAAATCGATAGTAAAAGGGGAACCGGCAGAAGGATACAAAGTCTCTGAAATCACGGTGACGCCGCCGGTGGCCACTGTCAAGGCACCGGAAAGCTATTTCGATAAAAATACGGTGGTGGAACTGGAAGAAATCGATATCACCGGAGCAAAGGAAAGCGTTACCAAAAAGATTGACATACCGAAGCCGGAAAACGGTATGATTATTCCCGGAGCCGTTACGGTACATGTGAAAATAGAAAAAGAATAAACGGCTTGACGGGAAAATATATTCGCTGTATCATTTGAAAATTGCAGTGCAAAATAGTAAGAAATCAATCGCGGAGGATTTAGAATGGTCACATTGTTCGGAACAGACGGCGTACGCGGCGTGGTAAATTCCACACTCATGCCCGAATTAGCATTCCAGCTGGGGCGGGCGGCAGGCGCCTATTTCTGTAGGGAGGAAGGAACCCATCGCGTGCTTATCGGTATGGATACAAGGATTTCAGGAACCATGGTGGCAGCCGCTTTATCGGCGGGGCTGTGCGCGTCGGGGGTGAATGTGGACTTGGCAGGCGTGATTCCTACACCGGGTATCGCATACCTGACACGGACAGAAAACTATGACGCCGGTGTCGTTATATCCGCTTCCCATAACCCGTTCCCCGATAACGGAATTAAATTCTTTGACAGGAACGGACATAAACTGCCGGATCAGGCGGAAGAAGAAATAGAAAATATCCTTCGCCATGACGAAGAACTTGCACGGCCTACCGGCGAAAAAGTCGGATTTATCCGCCACCGCAACGAGCTTGCGTGGAAATATAAAAATTATATCCTTTCCACAGTGAAAGGGGATTTCAAAGGGATGAAAATCGTAACGGATTCCGCCAACGGCGCCGCCAGCGGATTCCTTCCCGACATCCTCCGTGAACTGGGTGCGGAAATAACCGCCCTCTACTGCGAACCGAACGGTGTGAATATCAATAAAGACTGCGGCTCCACCCACATGGAAACTTTACAGAAAATGGTTGTCGAAATGGGGGCGGACTGCGGTATTGCCAATGACGGCGATGCGGACCGCTGTCTTTTCGTCGATGAACAGGGAGATATCATGGATGGCGACCATATCATGGTGATTAACGCCCTGCGTATGAAGAAAGAAGGGCGGCTCAATGCGAATATGGTCGTAGGCACCGTCATGAGCAACCTGGGCTTCGGCAAGGCACTGGCAGAACATGGATGCCGTACCGTGGCGACCAATGTAGGCGACCGCTATGTGCTGGAAGAAATGAAGGCGCACGGATATTCCCTTGGCGGTGAACAGTCGGGACACATTATATTCCCTGAATTTAATACCACCGGTGACGGTCTTATCACGGCCATGCAGACGCTTATGGTTCTCCGTGACCATGACGGCCCCCTTTCTGAATTAAATCATCTCATGACCACCTATCCCCAGCTGCTGAAAAATGTAAAAGTGTACAGCAAGAACGGATGGGAAGAAAATGAACAGATCCGGGCAGCTATCGCGGCGGCAAAAGACGAACTGGGAAATGACGGGCGTATCCTCGTCCGTGCGTCAGGCACGGAACCTCTCATCCGCGTCATGGGAGAAGGCAGTGATAAAGACCGTCTGGAACGGGTGATTGATGACATTGTTTCCGTAGTGGAACAGGAACTTGGGGAAGAATAAATGCAGGTTTGGTGAACTGATTAATTTTATATTTGGTTGGTAAAATAAAAAATACTTATTTGGTGTTACCAAGGTGTTCCAAGAAAATAAAAAACTCCCGAAGGAGTCCTTTATCCACACACTGTGGGGTCACAAATGTGACGATTTGAATAAATTTTTATTTGAACTTGTGATGTTGTCAGATAGTGGTAAATTATCCTGACATGTACAGGATAACTAAAAATGAGGTGGATGTCAATCATGAAGGAAATTAATGAATATTATCTGGGATTGGATATGGGAGAGGGGTCTTTGGGATGGGCGGTTACGACACCTGATTATCATGTAGTGAAGAAGGCGGGAAAAGCTTTGTGGGGCGTCCGCCTTTTTGAGTTGGCTAAAACAGCAAAGGAGAGGCGTGTATTTCGTACAGGCAGAAGACGGATAGAACGGAGAAACCAGCGTATTGATTTTTTACAGGAACTTTTTTCCGAGGCTGTTTGTGAAAAGGATCCGGGATTTTACCAAAGGCTGAACGACAGCCGTCTTTGGGAAGAAGATAAGACGGAAAGACAAATAAATTCTCTTTTTAATGATGTCGATTTTACGGATAAAAGTTATCACAAAAAATTTCCTACTATTTATCATTTACGGCAAAAGCTGATGGACGACAGTTGTGAATTTGATGTGCGGCTGGTGTATCTTGCCATTCATCATATTTTAAAACATCGAGGTCATTTCCTGCTGGAAAATTTTGAAATTAGAGAGGATGGAGCCGTCGGATTTGAAGAAGCAATGGCTGATTTGGGGAATGTACTTGGACAGTTTTTGGATAGATCCTTACCTGTGGAAAACAATGATGCCTGTAAGGAAATATTGAAAAACAGAAAACTAAATAAATTAGAGAAATTGGAACAATTAGGGAAGTTATATGATGCAGGAGGAGATAAAAGTATAAAGGAAATTTTCAGGTTGATCGTGGGCGGGACAGCACATCTGGCTGTTATTTTTTGTGATGAGACGCTAAAGAATACGGAGCGAGGTAAAATCAGTTTTGAGGATGCGCAGTATGAGGAATATAAAAATGATGTGCAAACTATATTAGACGATCGTTTTGATGTAGTGGCAGCTTGTGAAACTTTGCATAATTGGGCCATTCTTGCAGAACTGATGGGAAATTATAAGTATATATCAGATGCTAAAGTGGCTATTTTTAATGAACACAGAAAAGATCTTACTGTTTTGAAACGTCTTCTTAAACGAGATTCAAATGTGTATACCAAGATGTTTCGTATGGCCGGTAAAAATAGTTATAGCGCCTATGTGGGATTATGTAAAATACATGGGAAAAAAGTTCCAATCGAGAAAGCGTGTACACAAGGGGATTTTGCAGGGGAAATAAAAAAAATAATAAAAAATTTTCCTGATAGTGAAGATAAGAAATACATATTGGATAAAATTGAAAGGAATGAGCTTTTGCCCAAAGCGGTAAGCAAACAGAATGGTGTTATTCCCTACCAGCTCCATTTAGTGGAATTGAATAAAATCTTATCGAATGCGGAAAGATATCTGCCATTTTTAAAAAAAGAAGATGAGTATGGTACAGTGTCCGATAAAATCAGGAAGCTATTTACATTTCGTATTCCTTATTATGTGGGACCGTTAAATGGACATTCTCCTTTTGCCTGGGCAGTCAGAAAAGATGGAAATGGACACATTTATCCGTGGAATTTTGAAAAGAAAATTGATATAGAGGCCAGTGCAGAAGAGTTTATCCGCCGCATGACCAATAAATGCACATATCTTGTTAAAAAGGATGTACTTCCTAAAAACTCACTTCTCTATACAGAATTTATGGTACTCAATGAGCTGAATAATGTAAGAATCGGTAGCGCTCAAGAAAAGCTACCACCTGGCATGAAAGCTCGTGTTTGGGAAAGACTTTTTCTTAAGGATAAAAAAATTACCGCAAAAAAAATGTGTTCTTATCTGATTAGAGAAGAACATATTTCTAAAGAAGAGGCGGCGCAGATATCCGGTATAGAACGGGATTTTAAAGCGAGTCTTGCGCCATGGATAGATATGAGGAAAATATTGGGGGATAATTTTACCGTATCTGATAGTGAAAAAATTATAAAGGACATTACTTTATTTGGCGCGGATAAAAAAATGCTGCGTCGCCGACTTAAGGCGCGGTTTGGATATCTGGAAGACTGTCAGGTTAAAGAACTGGTTAGGCTGCCATATCAGGGATGGGGACGTTTGTCAAAAGAATTTTTGACACAAATTTTGCCAAAGGCAGAACGTGATTCCACAGTTTTAGTGGATCAGGAAACCGGAGAAGTAATGAATATTATCACTGCTTTGAAAAAGACAGATCATAATTTAATGGAATTATTAAGCGGAAAATTTGGTTATTCTGCCGCTTTAAGTGAGGTTAATACAACATCGGTATCGGTGTGTGATAAGGCCATTTCTTACAAAAATATACAGGATATGCGTATCTCTCCGGCGGTAAAGCGGCCACTTTGGCAGACACTTCGAGTTATAAAAGAAATTATACATATTATGGGGAAAGCGCCTTCGAGGATTTTTATAGAAATGGCACGGGCGGAAGATGAGAAAAAGTGGAAAACTGTTTCAAGAAAAGATCGGCTATTGGATCTTTATAAGAAATGTAAAGATGAAATAAGAAATTGGAGTGCAGACATAAAAAAATTAGGTGAAGAGATAAAAGAATTAAGCGATGGGCAGCTGAGAAGTGATAAATTATACCTGTACTATACGCAGATGGGGCGTTCTATGTATACCGGAAAGCCTATTTGTCTTGGTAGCCTTATGGCTGGAGCTGATTATGACATAGACCATATTTATCCCCGATCTGCTACAGGAGATGACAGTTTAGACAATCGCGTTCTTGTAGAAAGGACGGAAAATGCGAAAAAGGGAGACCATTATCCTTTATCTATTGAAATACAAGGGGGGAGAGCTGTTTTTTGGAAAGTACTTTTAGATAAGGGGTTTATTTCCAAGGAGAAGTATCGTCGCCTGACAAGAAAAACGTTACTTACTGATGATGAAAAAGCGGGGTTTATTGGGCGCCAGCTTGTAGAAACACGGCAGAGTACGAAAGCGATTGCCGAGATTCTGAAAAAAGCTTTTCCGGAAACCAAAATCATTTACACTAAGGCAAGGAATGTATCCCGATTTCGCCAGTATGCGGAGTTTGTAAAAGTCAGGGATATGAACGATTATCATCACGCCAAGGATGCTTATTTGAATATTGTTGTAGGGAATGCATTTTATACGAAATTTACATCTAATCCGATACATTTTCTGTCGGAGAAAAATGCGGTGTATAGTTTGAATGAAAGGACTTTTTATCAATTTCCCATACAAAGAGGATCAACTATGGCATGGGAACCGGGCGATAGCGGTACGATGGCAGTTGTCCGAAAATGGATGGATAAGAATAACATTTTATATACACGGATGCCTTTTGAGGAGAAAGGGGGATTGTTTGATCAGAATATCCTAAAGAAAGGGAAGGGACAGGTTTCACTAAGGGCACGTGGGGCATTGTCTGATATTCAAAAGTATGGCGGGTATAATAATGCAACTGCGTCATATTTTATGCTTGTTAAAGCGGAGAAAAACGGAAAGACAATTTATTTGTTGGAAACAGTACCTTTGCACTTGTCTGGAAGGTTAGAAAGTATTGAAGATAAAATAAATTTTTGTAGAGAACTTTGGCATCGAGACAGAAAAGACTATAAGAATCCGGTGATATGTATTCCTAAGATTATAAGCAGTCCTTATTTGAAGTAGATGGGTTTCGAGAACATATTTCCGCTAAGACTGGAAATCAGTTTGTTATGAGAAATGCTGAACAATTATGTTTGAATGCAGAATCCGCCCAGATAATAAAAAATGTCCTTAAATTCAATCAGCGGAAACAAGTGCAAAAAGAGTTGAAGATTACTGTACATGATAAAATCACTGAAGAGAATCTAATAAATATCTTTGAAACATTTATTTCTAAGATACAGACATCCATTTATAGAAACAAGTTTGAGGCATCCGTAGGTCTTATGATAAAAGGGAAAGGCACGTTTATAGAATTATCAATGGAAGATAAGTGTAAATGTATAGGTGAAATACTCCATCTTTTCCAATGTAACCCTGTGCTTTCTGATCTACAATTAATTGGTGGGAAGAAGGCATCTGGAAGGATCTACATGGGGAAGCGATTTGATGGAAATAAAAAAGTATTTCTTGTCTTACAATCTGTGACAGGTTTTTTTGAGAAAAAGATTTTATTGGCACCTTATGAAAAGAAATGAGTTGGCGGACGGTTGTACTATCTAAACGGGCAAAAATAGAATATAGCTTGGGATATATGGTTATAAGGGGAGAAGAAGTTCACCGGATATTTATGGAAGAAGTAGAGACGGTCATGATTGAAACTACGGCTGTTTCGCTGACTGCCGCGTGGATCAACGAATGTCTTCACCGAAAAATCAAAATTATTTTCTGCGATGAAAGGAGAAATCCGGCAGGAGAGATACTTCCTTATCGAGGGAGCCATGATTCCAGCCGACAGATCCGTTCCCAGCTGAAGTGGGATTCTTGCCTGAAAAAAGGAATATGGGCGCAGATCGTTAAAGAGAAAATCGATAAGCAAAAACAGGTGCTGATTGCTTTTGAGTGTAGTAAAGAAGCCAGGTTGTTAGAGCGATATATGAAAGAAGTAGAGCCAGGTGATATAACGAATAGAGAAGGTCATGCGGCAAAAGTCTATTTTAATGCATTATGGGGAAAGGATTTTTCAAGAAGAGATGAAACCGTAGAGAATGGGGCGCTTAATTATGGGTATGCCGTTATTCTCTCCGCTTGTAATCGGGAAATCGCCGCTTCAGGCTATATGACACAAATTGGATTGTTTCATGATAATATATTCAATCCGTTTAATTTGGGGAGTGATTTGATGGAGCCTTTCCGACCTATGGTGGATATGATTGTACTGCGGATGGCACCACAGAAGTTGACTACTGAAGAGAAGCATCAACTTATAGATGTATTGAACCGACAAGTTTTAATCAAAGAAAAGAAGACCACCGTAACACATGCGATAGGAATATACTGCCGGAGCGTTTTTCGTGCTTTAGAGGAACAAGACTTGTCTTTATTGTCTTTTTATTCAGAGATATATGAGGAATAGGTTTATGCGAGTGATGGTGCTGTTTGATCTGCCGGTAGAAACGGCGCAGCAAAGAAAGGCGTATATACAATTTCGGAGAGCATTGATTTCTGACGGATTTATCATGATGCAGGAGTCTGTATACACAAAAATTGTTTTAAATCCTGTAGCAGCAGGTATAGCGGTCAAGCACATCAAATGTATGAAACCGGAAGAGGGCCTGATACAAGTACTGACGGTTACAGAAAGGCAATATGCGGGGATGGAACTTATTTTGGGAGAGAAGAAAAAAGAAGTTATTGATAGTCATGATAGATTGGTGATTTTATGAAACTTTCCTATCCGGAGTGGGAGAAAACCGTATGTATGGAGGAACAGGATATCCCTGTCATTTCTATGGAAAATCCTCTTTATCATTATGACAGGCTGATGGAGTTGTACAGGCAGATACAAGGAGACGCAGGAGGTTTTGTTCTTTTTGAAGAGGAGACACATTTAGATCTTAGAAAGAAATCAGTATTGCTTCTTAGTCCTTTGGATATGGATTTTAATAATAGGAAAATCTTGACCAAATTATTTGCTGCACTAAGAGAAGAAGCGATGACTGAAAGTTTTTACCGGGAAACAAGGACAGCCATGGGAAATATTCTTACATATGCAGAGCATTTATCACAACAGGTACCGCTTCCTCTTACTTATGATATGGACGTCGATCTTATGGAGATGATGAAAGCGATTCATCTTCGCATTGATATGGAAGGGATGAATCTTCCAGAACAAATGTTGTCTTTTATGAAAAACTGGAACATCCTGTTTGGTGAAACTTGCTTTTTCTTCCATGGATTTCGGGATTTCTTACCGAAAGAGATAAAAGAGTCGTTTTATAACAACGCGTTAGAAGAAAAATTACAGTTTATTCTTTTAGAAGGGAAATGTTATGATAAAATAGAATTAGAAAATTTATTTATTATTGATGAAGATTTATGTCAAATTTTTGAGTAAATTTTTACCATATCCGAATTGCACTGCCAAGTGATAGCAGTTTTACTCGTAGAGGACTTTAATAGATACGCAAATTGAGATTGAAATTTGAGGTTTGAGAGTGATGTAATTCCAGATAGTGGTAAAACATATTTAATTTTTATATATTTTTAATTTTAGTTTGAGAGTGATGTAATTCCAGATAGTGGTAAAACATCAGAAGTAGTAGAAGAACTCTGAACTACGTTTGAGAGTGATGTAATTCCAGATAGTGGTAAAACGATAGAAGGAAAACGTTGGCAAGAAACACCGTTTGAGAGTGATGTAATTCCAGATAGTGGTAAAACGACAACAATATCTTTATTAGATTCAGTTATGTTTGAGAGTGATGTAATTCCAGATAGTGGTAAAACAACGGGAAAGACGGTTCCGATAAGTCCGCTGTTTGAGAGGGATGTAATTCCAGATAGTGGTAAAACAACGGGAAAGACGGTTCCGATAAGTCCGCTGTTTGAGAGTGATGTAATTCCAGATAGTGGTAAAACACGCATTTTCCCTACTATACCACGGTGTGGGTTTGAGAGTGATGTAATTCCAGATAGTGGTAAAACCGGAAAGTCCTCTACCAGATCAATTTGTGTGTTTGAGAGTGATGTAATTCCAGATAGTGGTAAAACCCCCCACAATAGCGACCTCATCCATTCTTCTGTTTGAGAGTGATGTAATTCCAGATAGTGGTAAAACAAAATCAGACAAATCGCAGTTATGTAGTGTGTTTGAGAGTGATGTAATTCCAGATAGTGGTAAAACGAACTTTTTTATATCTATATATATAATGTAGTTTGAGAGTGATGTAATTCCAGATAGTG
>ERZ773003.1585-NODE-1585-length-12823-cov-34.499530_pt1 | contig 12823 bp, 5 predicted proteins | sample MGYA00580668_ERZ773003 | MGnify/ENA primary metagenome ERZ773003 (study PRJEB29015, sample SAMEA2738002) | human oral metagenome | biome: human oral; feature: human-associated habitat; material: dental | place: China | collected 2126 ... | reverse complement strand
TTGGTATCGAAACAATGGGTGGCGTCTTCACAAAACTCATCGACCGTAACACAACGATTCCAACTTCTAAATCACAAGTCTTCTCAACTGCAGCAGACAACCAACCAGCAGTTGATATCCACGTTCTTCAAGGTGAACGCCCAATGGCAGCAGATAACAAGACTCTTGGACGCTTCCAATTGACTGATATCCCAGCTGCACCTCGTGGTATCCCACAAATCGAAGTAACATTTGATATTGACAAGAACGGTATCGTATCTGTTAAAGCAAAAGACCTTGGAACTCAAAAAGAACAAACAATTGTCATCCAATCTAACTCAGGTTTGACTGATGAAGAAATCGACCGCATGATGAAAGACGCAGAAGCAAACGCAGAAGCAGATAAGAAACGTAAAGAAGAAGTAGACCTTCGTAACGAAGTAGACCAAGCTATCTTTGCGACTGAAAAGACTATCAAGGAAACTGAAGGCAAAGGCTTTGACGCAGAGCGTGACGCAGCCCAAGCTGCTCTTGATGAACTTAAGAAAGCGCAAGAAGACAACAACTTGGACGACATGAAAGCAAAACTTGAAGCGTTGAACGAAAAAGCGCAAGCTTTGGCAGTGAAACTCTACGAACAAGCCGCAGCAGCTCAACAAGCTCAAGCACAAGCAGGAGCAGAAGGCGCACAAGCAACAGGAAACGTAGGCGATGACGTCGTAGATGGAGAATTTACGGAGAAATAAAATTGAATAACTAGAGCAGCTTAAGCTGTTCTAGTTTCTTATAGGAGTAAAATGTTTAAGAAGTGGTGTTGTAATACAATACAAAAGCTAAGACAAGATTTTTTGTTACTGCTTTTATTTGTTCTGGTTATTATACTAATGATATTCATTGGCTTAGCGTTATGTTTTAACAAGATTAATGAATCTAGTCCAACCTTAATCAAAGTTATTTTTTCTTCAGAGACCCTAGTGGCTATAGTAGCTGGTATTGCGGGAATTTATTCGTGGCGCCATAGTAAGTCGAAAATAGAGTATGAAAAAAAGTTACAGATGCTAAAGGATATTGATGTTATTCGTGAGTTTTATATAGATAGAGAAGACGAACTTGAAATTATTAAGCAGTGTCAATCACATATCAAAAAGATGAAAGATGAAACTAAAAATTCCTCGAATGAATTTTTAGGTACCTATCTAGACTATGTTAGTAGTAAATTTGAGAATAATGATTTTCCTATGGAATATGACGTAGGTGATTCGAATCAGCACGTAATAGAATCCAAAAATCAGGATGAGAATAAAGGATCTAGCAGATTAATATCTCTTTCTGAAATAAAAACAAGGATTGCCTCAAAAGAGAAGACGGATAATATGTATGTTCGATATAGTAAAAACTATATGGGATCCTCAATAGACTCTGTAGTAAGATGGAAGACTTGGTATACTTTAAGACAAAATATGCTTGATGGTATTAAAGATGCTGATAAAGTTATATTTTTTACGAAAGTCGGTAGCTCGTATCAAGGCTGTGAAATAGTAGGTAAGGAGTTGAAGAGGTTAATAAAAGAAGTCCCTGTACGTAATAGTAAAAATGGAAATCTACAATATGATTTTTATATTTCTAAAAATGATACTATTTCTTGTGAAAGTGAAAATGGTAAAAATATAAATTTATCAACTTATGGAGTTAAAGAATTGAATCTGAATTATCTGAATGATACAAACTAAAATTCAATTCTTTCAAAAAGTAAAATAAATCGAATCTGAACTAAATCGTAGATTTATTTCGCAATACTAACAGAAAGGAACAGAGAGTGTTCGAGTAATTGAACACGGGCTACGGACAGTGCCAAAAAGATAGTTTTTTCTAGGACGCAAGCGTACGTCGTCAAAACTCCTAGATGGCTGTGTCCGTTTGACGCCCTTTGTATCTTGAATCATGAACAATACTGAATTTTATGATCGTTTAGGTGTCTCTAAGAATGCTTCTCAGGATGAGATTAAGAGAGCCTATCGGAAATTATCTAAAAAATACCACCCAGATATCAATAAGGAGCCTGGGGCGGAAGATAAATATAAGGAAGTCCAGGAGGCTTATGAAACCTTGAGCGATGAGCAAAAGCGGGCAGCCTATGACCAATATGGCGCAGCGGGTGCCAATGGTGGCTTTAGTGGTGCAGGCGGCTTCGGTGGCTTTGATGGCTCTGGTTTTGGTGGCTTCGAAGATATCTTTTCTAGCTTCTTTGGCGGTGGCGCGACTCGTAATCCAAACGCTCCGCGTCAAGGAGATGATCTCCAGTATCGGGTAAATCTCCGCTTTGAAGAGGCTATTTTCGGTACAGAAAAAGAAGTGAAATACAATCGTGAAGCTAGCTGTCGGACTTGTCATGGTTCCGGTGCTAAGCCAGGAACTAGCCCAGTAACTTGTGGTCGCTGTCACGGCTCTGGTGTTATTAACGTCGATACTCAGACACCACTAGGTATGATGCGTCGTCAAGTAACCTGTGACGTCTGTCATGGTCGCGGACAAGAAATCAAAAGTCCATGTGAAACCTGCCATGGAACGGGACATGAAAAGCAAGCGCATAGCGTTCATGTAAAAATCCCTGCTGGTGTGGAAACAGGTCAACGAGTTCGCTTGGCGGGTCAAGGTGAGGCAGGCTTTAATGGCGGTCCTTATGGAGACTTGTATGTAGTGGTGAACGTTGAGCCAAGCGATAAATTTGAACGTGATGGTTCTACCATTTACTACAAGCTCAACCTCAACTTTGTGCAAGCAGCTCTGGGCGACAGTGTGGAAATCCCAACTGTCCATGGAAATGTTGAATTGACAATCCCAGAAGGAACCCAGACGGGCAAGCGTTTCCGTCTGCGTGGTAAGGGAGCACCAAATCTGCGCGATGGAAGTGTAGGTGACCAATATGTCACTGTCAATGTCGTAACGCCGACAGGCCTCAATGACCGTCAAAAGGCGGCTCTTAAGGATTTTGCGGCGGCTGGAGACATCACAGTGAGCCCTAAAAAGAAAGGCTTCTTTGATAAGATGAAAGATGTCTTTGAAGGGGAATAATGAAGGAAAAGAGAGACTATCTCTCTTTTTTTGTACTATTTTTAGAGATTTAATCTCTATTTATAGGACAAGATAGAATGAATTGACAAGGCAAGCTCGTGCAAGGTAGAATGATTTTAAGTGAATCTTTCTTTTTTTATGCAAAAATGTAAGCGATTACCTTTTGAAAGGAGCGACTAGGGAGGAGGCAGCAAGTGCACGAAAAAAGAAAAGAAGAGAAGGAGTTAAGGTAAAAATGCAATTTGATAAGAAGCAAAGATTTAGTATCCGTAAGTTGAGTTTAGGCGTTTGCTCTGTTTTGGTCGGAATAGCGTTGTTTGGGGCTGGTCATGCTTTAGCAGAAGAAACTAGCCCAGCAGCCTCACAAGCTACTACTAGCGTCCTTGCCAAGGAGGAGGCTCAGACGGAAGCAGCAGCTGAAGAGACGAAAGTCAGTGAAGCACCTGTCGAGGCTGTCCAAGGTCTAGCGACAGAAACTGAAAAGCAGGCTCTTGCCTCTGAAACTCCAGTAGCTGAGAGCAAGGAAGTGACGGCTGGCAAGGAAAAAGAAGTCAAGGAAGAAGCGCCTGCCAGCAAAGAGGCAAAAGTCGTAGAGGACTTACCAAGCCAAGAAGATAAAAAGCTCAAACCAAAAGAAATCAAGTTTGATACTTGGCAAGAACTGTTTGACTGGAAGCCAGGAGCTCGTGAAGATGATGAAATCAACCGGGCTAGCGTGCCTTTGGCTGAGCGTTATCAGGGTCACCAAATCAACCAACAAGCCAATCCAGAGGCGAAAGTACAGGCCCTGTCCAATATGAACTCTAAAGCCAAGGATCATGCTTCCATTGGGGGCGAGGAATTCAAGGCCTATGCTTTCGATTACTGGCAATATTTGCATTCTATGGTGTACTGGGATGGTTTAGTTCCGACGCCAGATGTTATTGATGCGGCCCATAGAAATGGTGTGCCAATCTACGGGACCCTCTTCTTCAATTGGTCGTCAAGTGCTAAGGATCAAGAACGTTTTGCAGAAGCCTTAAAAGAAGATTCTGAAGGCTCAAAGACTTTCCCAATTGCTCGTAAATTAGTCGAATTGGCTAAATATTATGGCTATGATGGCTATTTTATTAACCAAGAAACGACAGGTAGCCAAGTAGAGCCACTTGGTCCAAAAATGCGTGACTTCTTGCTTTATACCAAAGAGTACGCACGTTCTTTGAATTACCCCGTTAAATATTCTTGGTATGATGCCATGACCTACGAATATGGTCGTTACCATGAAAATGCCCTTGGCGAATATAATTATCAATTTATGCAGCCTAAAGATGGAGAAAATCCAGTTGACACCTTCTTTGCCAACTTTAACTGGGGCAAGGCAGAGACAGACTATTCTATCAATACGGCAAAATGGATCAAACGGGATCCTTACGATGTTTTGGCGGGGATAGAGCTGCAAAAGGGTGGTTCTTACAAGACAAATGTGGACTGGGATGCGATTTTGGATGAAAATGGCAAACTTCGTCTGTCTCTAGGTCTATATGCGCCTGATACGATCACTGGTTTAGGTAAGACAGGTGAGGGCTACCATACTCATGAAAACTACTTCTGGACAGGCTTCCAAGGCGATCCTAGCAAGGGCAAACCAGCAGACCAATCTTGGTATGGAATGTCCAACTTGGTGGTTGATAAAACAGCTATCACCAAGCCTGATTTTAATACTTCCTTTAATACAGGACACGGAAAACGTTGGTTTGTAGATGGGAAAGTCTCAAAAGACGGCGAGTGGAACTATCGTTCTGTGTCTGGTTTCTTGCCGACTTGGCGTTGGTGGATCCGGCATGCGGAAGGCAGTGCACCGCTCAAAGGACGCTATGACTTTGACGAAGCGTACAACGGTGGAAATTCACTGGCTTTTGAGGGCGACTTGGCTGCAAATAGCAACCAGAATGTCATGCTCTACTCGACCAAGATTCCAGTTAGTGACAAGACCAAGCTGACCTTGACCCACAAGGGTGGCCAAGGAACAAGCACTTGGGTGGCTCTTGCGACGAAGCCAGACTATTCTGAGTACGAGTGGAAAGAGCTCAGTCCGAGCAAGGACTGGAAGACAGAGACCTTTGACTTATCTTCATTAGCTGGTAAAACTATTTACGGCGTGAAAATGTACTTCGACCATGACCAGGATGTCAAGGACTATAAGTTTAACCTAGGTCAATTGTCCATCTATTCTAATCAAGAGAAGCCAGCTGCACCAAAAGATGTGGTGGTCAAGGCTAAGCGTCTTCAAAATGCGCAGGAAGCAGAAGCCTTGTTGCAGTTTAAAGGTAGTGCAGATGCGGATTACTACGAAATCTACGAGAAAGACGGCGACCAATGGCGTCTAGTGACAGGAACCTCTAACACATCAGCTTATTTGGCTAAGGTGAGTCGTTCAGCTAATGCCAAGGGCAGCAAGCAAGAGTTGAAAGTCGTTGCAGTAGGAAAGAATGGTTTGCGTTCAGATGCTGGGACAGTTGACTTTGACTGGGGTATGCAGGTTTCTGATACAAGCTTGCCAAAACCTTTGGCAGAAAACGTGGTGTTGGGTGCAAAAGTAATTGGTACAACTTTCTCTGATGCGGATAGTAGCGAAGGTGTCGAAGGAATGCTGAATGGGACCATTACCAGTCTGTCAGACAAGTGGTCTTCTGCCCAACTCAGTGGTACAGTGGATATTCGCTTGACACAGCCTCGGACAGTGACTCGCTGGGTTATGGAGCATGCTGGGGCAGGCGGAGAGTCTGTCGATGATGGCAAGATGAATACCCGCGACTTTGACCTATATTATAAGGATGAAGCAGGCGAGTGGAAATTAGCCAAAGCTGTCCGTGGCAATAAAGACCATGTGTCAGATATCGTTTTGGATAAGCCAATTCGAGCACAAGACTGGCGTTTGGATGTCATTACAGCCGACAATGGAACTCCATGGCGGGCAATTCGGATCTACAACTGGAAGATGTATGAAAGCTTGGATACTGAAACAGCTAACGTACCGATGAAAGATGCTGCTGCGCGTGTTCTTGGAAATGGACATGTCCAAGTGGGCTTCAAAGATGTGCCAGCTAAGACGACAGTATCCCTCTATGACAGTAGCGATGCGACAAAACCGATTGCAACTATGACGGCGGATAAAGACGGCAATCTCATCTTCAAACCACTTACTTTTGCTAAACTGCCTAGTCTCTTGTATTACCGCTCACAAGTAGCTGGTAAGGATATTAGTAATATTCTAGCTATTGAAGTGCCTAAAGAAGACAAGGAAATTTCGAAGCTTGAGCTTGAAACAGCACCAGAAAGAAAAGTCTATCGTCAAGGTGATACTCTGTCTCTGAAAGGCGGTACAATTCGTGTCAGCTTTAAGGATGGCCAGCCAGACCAATTGGTTCAGCTTTCAAACAGTGGGGTGGAAGTGACGGGCTACGATCCATCTAAGCTAGGAGAGCAGCATTTGCAACTGTCCTATCTGGGACAAAAACTGGATCAAGTGCTGACGGTCTTTGTCGTTAGTCATAGCGAAGCAGGCGAAAAGACTCCTGTAGGCCTAGAAGTAATCGAAAAACCTAAGACAGACTATATCGTGGGAGAAAGCCTTGAGACTACAGGAGGACGTTTCCGTCTGGTCTTTGATGATGAAACGACCGAAGAGCATACTTTTGATGAAGCAGGTGTGCAAGTTTCAGGCTATGATAGTTACAAAGAAGGCCGTCAAACCATTTCGGTCAACTATCGTGGTGTGACGACAACGTATGATGTCTTTGTATCACCAAAACCAGCCTTGAACGATGAATATCTGAAACAAAAGCTAGCAGAAACAGCGGCTGTTCAAAACAAGGTCGACTTCAGCTTTGCGACTCCAGAAGTCAAAGAAGCCTTGCTCAAGGAAATTGCATCTGCTGAGCAGATTCTAAAAGATCACGATACAAGCACACAAGACCAAGTCGATGAAAGTCTAGCAAAACTGACACAGGCATTTAAGGCTTTGGACGGACGCAAGAATTTTGCGGACAAGACAGCTGAATTTGATACTTTGACCAAAGAAGCGCAAGCCTTGCTAGAACAAAAACAAAACCATCCGTCAGGCGATGCCCTCCTCGGATTGCTGAGCAAAAATAAAGACTTGTTGGCTTCAGCTGAAGTGACACCAGCCTTACTTGAAACTGCAAAAGCCTCTCTGCAAGAGCTCATTGCCCAGCTTCAGGAAGATAAACCAGCTGTATTTGTAGATGAATCTACGGGTGTGGAAGTTCAATTCTCAAACAAGGAATCAACTCCAATCAAAGGCTTGAAAGTAGCAGTTGTTGAGCCAAATGCTGCCGAAAAAGAAGCCTTGGGTGGTAGACTTGGTAAGGTTTATGATGTGGCAGGAGTGGACAAAGACGGGCACGACGTTGCTACTCAGCACACTAGTCTAGTTAAAATCCCTGTAGAAGCTGGCAAGGAAGTCGAGCAAGTTCTTTCCTTTGTAGACAATCAGCCAGGCCAGCCTCTTGACTTTGAGCGTGTCGGTGATACAATTGTCTTCACAGCGTCTCACCTTGCTCACTATGCTGTGATTTACAAGGCTGAAAAGAGTGATTTGCCAGGACAAGATAAACCAGCCGAAACTCCGAAACCAAGTCAACCACAAGGACCAGAAACTACTCAGCCAGCAGGGGAAAATAAACCAGCAACTGAAGGACAAGAACCAGAGCTAGGTCAGACAAAACCAAGTGATGAAGTCGAAAAACCAGAGCTAGGTCAAATAAAACCAAGTGCTGAGGCTGAAAAATCTGAAAGAGGTCAGAAAGTGCAAGAGCCACTGGCACATTCTAAGAAGTCAGGCTTAGCAACAGCTTCACCAGAGCAGGCAGAGGCTCCTAAGGCAGCTCAACTTCCGAAGACAGGTACATCTACTAGCCTTTTGGCTACTGTATCAGGACTTTTAGCCCTCGTTGCTAGCTGCCTTCTATTCACACGAAAAAAAGAAGACCGATAATTTAGCGCTTTTGTCCAGTTTAGAAAAGTAAGCTTGACAAATCGTTAATCTTAGATTAAGTTAAATGCTCTTGCTCTGAAAGGCAGCTAGAATTTCCTCTCAGCAGCAGTAGGACAATTTAATCAAAAACTTGGAGGAGACTATTTAGTCTTCTCTTTTTTTATTTTGGTAGCTTAACTGGCTTGCCTCAGGCTTTCAAACGAGATGAATAGAGCAAAATGGCTCGATTGTTTTGACATCTGCATTGTAACAATTCGCCTTATAAAAATATGGCTCTAGATTTAATCTATTTGTCATTTAACTATAGAATCTTGCGGAGACATTATTGATGAAAGGTAGGGGATAAACTATAATAGAAGAAAAAGAAACCGCTTGCATAAAGAAGCGGAACATGTTAAAAGGAGATTTTATGATGATCTTTAATAGAAAGCAACGTTTTTCTATTCGGAAACTTTCAATCGGGGCAGCATCTGTCCTAGTCGGTTTTTGTTTGGCAGGACAAGTCGTTTCAGCTGACGAGGTACAAGCAGCGCCTACAAGTATTGTAGCTACGACAGAACCGGCTGTAGCCAGTGTAGGAGAAGGGGTGCAGGAAGTTGCTCCTGTGGAAGCCCAGGCTAGCAGCGAGGCCTTGCCAGAAGCAGTTGTTAAAAATAGTGAGGAAGTCAAGCCTCAAGCTGTGGCAGCAGAGTCTTCAGCAGAAAAACCAGTAACAGAGGAGCCAAAACTAGATACAGTCGCTGAAAAATCAGTGACTGCAACAGAAAGTTCTTCTACAAATTCTGATGAGTCTAAGGCAACCCTGCCTAGTGAAACTCCTAAAACGGAGAAAGCTAGTCAGGTCGATGAAAAGCTGGCTATGCGTAAAATGGTTTCGATTGATGCAGGCCGTAAGTATTTTAGCCCTGAGCAACTGAAGGAAATCGTAGACAAGGCGAAACGCTTTGGCTTCACGGACATGCATTTGCTGGTGGGGAATGATGGTCTACGCTTCCAATTGGATGATATGTCCTTGACTGTTGGTGATAAGACTTATGCCAGCGAGGATGTCAAGAAAGCTATTGAAAAAGGAACCAATGCTTATTACAATGATCCAAATGGCAATCACTTGACGCAAGCTCAAATGACGGACTTGATTGACTATGCTAAAAAGCAAGGTATCGGTCTCGTTCCGACCATCAATAGCCCTGGCCACATGGATGCTATCTTGCATGCTATGAAGGAGTTGGGCATTCAAAATCCAAACTTTAACTACTTTGGCAAGGAATCTGCACGGACAGTTGACTTGAATAATCAGACAGCTATTGATTTCACCAAGGCTTTGATTGACAAATATGCAGGCTATTTTGCAGGGAAGACGGACATTTTCAATATTGGTTTGGATGAGTATGCCAATGATGCAACCAATGCTAAAGGTTGGCAGGTTCTGCAGGCAGACAAGTACTATCCAGGAGAAGGTTATCCAGAAAAGGGCTACGAAAAATTCATCGCTTATGCCAATGACCTAGCTAAAATTGTTAAGAGTCATGGCTTGAAGCCAATGGCCTTTAATGATGGTATTTACTATAATTCTGACCAAACTTTCGGCGAGTTTGACAAGGATATTATTGTTTCTTACTGGACTGGTGGCTGGGGTGGCTATGATGTAGCTTCTTCTAAGCTCTTGTCTGAAAAGGGGCACCAAATTTTGAATACCAATGATGCTTGGTATTATGTCTTGGGACGCAATGCGGATGGCCAAGGCTGGTACAATTTGGATCAAGGCTTGAAAGGAATTGCCTCAACTCCAATTACCAGCGTTCCTAAATCAGAAGGGGCAGATATTCCGATTATGGGAGGCATGGTAGCTGCTTGGGCTGATGAGCCTTCTGCTCGTTTTTCTGCATCTCGACTCTATAAATTGATGCGTCGCTTTGCGGATCGCAATGCAGAATATTTTGCGGCCAATTACCAAGATGCAGCTGCAGAATTAGAAGCTATTCCAAGTGACTTAGCAGCTAAATATACAGAGGAAAGTATTGCTCGACTCAAGGAAGCTGAAAAAACGGTCAGAGCCTTGGATGAAAACCTGAGTCGCGCGCAACAAGGTACCATCAATCAGCTTGTTGCCGAGCTAAAAGCAGCCCGTGAAAATCTAAAACCAACAGAAGCTTATCAAAAGATTTTGGACAAGCAAGCAGAACGTGAAAAAGTAGCTAAGAACAAGGTTATTTCCATTGATGCAGGCCGTAAATACTTCTCACTAGATCAGCTCAAGAGAATTGTCGACAAAGCTAGTGAGTTAGGCTACTCTGATTTGCACTTACTAGTCGGAAATGACGGAATGCGCTTCATGCTGGACGATATGACCATTGAGGCCAACGGGAAGACTTACCAGAGTGACCAAGTCAAAGAAGCTATCACTGAAGGTACTAAATCCTACTACGATGATCCAAATGGAAATGCTCTGAGCCAGAAAGAAATGGATGAGTTGATCAGCTATGCCAAACAAAAGGGTATCGGGGTGATTCCAGCGCTCAATAGTCCTGGTCACATGGACGCTCTTCTGGTGGCTATGGAAAAATTAGGCATTCAGAATCCGCAAGCTTATTTTGACAATCTTTCTAAGACCACTATGGACTTGGAAAATGAAGAAGCAAAAGCTTTCACCAAGGCCTTGATTGGCAAGTACATGGACTACTTTGCAGGAAAATCAAAGATTTTCAACTATGGTACAGATGAGTATGCCAACGATGCGACCAATGCTCAGGGTTGGTATTATCTGAAATACTACAACCTTTATGGTAAGTTTGCAGAATATGCCAACACGCTTGCTGCTATGGCTAAAGAGCGAGGCCTTCAGCCAATGGCCTTCAACGATGGCTTCTACTATGAAGACAAGGATGATGTTGAGTTTGACAAGGATGTCTTGATCTCTTACTGGTCTAAGGGATGGTGGGGTTACAACCTTGCCTCACCTCAGTATCTAGCAAGCAAGGGCTATAAATTCCTCAATACCAATGGGGATTGGTACTATATCTTAGGACAAAAACCGGAAGATGGTGGTGGTTTCTTACAGAAAGCACTTGAAAATACTGAAAAGACACCATTTAACCAACTAGCCTCTACCAAGTATCCAGAAGTATCTCTTCCAACAGTCGGTAGCATGCTTGCTATCTGGGCAGATAGACCACAGGCTGAGTACAAGGAAGAAGAAATTTTCAAATTGATGACAGCATTTGCTGATCACAATAAAGATTACTTCAAGGCCAACTACGAGTCTGTCCGAGACGAATTAGCCAAGGTTCCTAGCGATTTGAGCATCTACACGCCAGAGTCTGTCGCTAGTCTGAAGGCTGCCCAAGATGATATCGACTGGGAATTGAATCGGAATAAACAGGCTGAGGTAGATAAGCTGGTCGCTAAACTTCAAGCTGCGCGTGAAAATCTGAAGCCGCTTAGCCATAATGGTAGCACTGCTCAGGATGAGAAAGCTGCTTTAGTTGAAGATAAGCCATATCTGGATATCCAAACAGAAGAGCTTGATTTTGAGATAAAAGAAATATTGAATCCAGAGCTTGAGAAAGGTCAACGAAAAGTTGTTCAAACAGGAGGCAAGGGCGAAAAAATGAATCTAGTGGAAGTATCTGCGCTAGATGGCAGTCGAAAGGTTGTTGAGTCTTCCGTTTCTAAAGCACCAGTGGATGAGCTAGTAGAAGTAGGCACTAAAGAAACGAAACCTAGTCTTGGTCAAATAGAAGTGCCGATCGTTCAGCCTGCTCCATCAGTGACTCCTCTTATCAAAGATAAGCCAGCTGAGCGCCCAGTAACCCCAGCAACTCCAACTGATTCAGCGCCTTCAGCAGAACAGAAAGTAGCTGAGACAAAGGTTGCTAAATCTTCAGAGGCAGCTGTTTCTAAAGTCGCTAAACTTCCTCAAACTGGAACATCATCAGCTTGGGCGATGACTTTACTAGGCGCTGTCTTGGCCTTCCTTGGCTTAGCTGGAAGCAAGAAAAAGGAAGAATAAACTTTATGAGGGATTATCTATGATCTACCTCCTTTAGAGAAAGTAGATCTAGCACATTGATCTAGCATTCGGGCTTGGCGTGTTAAATAGCTGAGCCCGATTGTACTTGGTTTAGCAAGCAGGATTTTCCTATATCAGTCTATGAAAATACGATAAGGATTCTGAAAGGAGCAAGAAATGACAGAATTTCATGACTTTATCAAGCAAGTTTTCAAGGAGCAATATGAGGCTTCTTTTGGGCCAGCTAGGCTTGAAAAACTTGAGCCTCAGGATGATTATCTGACACGGGAGGAGGAAGGCCGCTTGATTGCCTTGCTCCATGCCCAGCAGGTGTTGGAAAACATCCATATCAAGGCTTTGGTGGTGGATAAAGAACATCAGAAAAAAGGTTTGGGAGCTAGTCTACTGGCAGAATTAGAAGAAAAGGCTGCTGAAGCAGGAGTAACTAGCATCACCTTGTCCACTAAATCTTATCAGGCTAAGGATTTTTACATCAAACAAGGCTATGAAATCTATGCCAGTCTGGAAGATGTGCCTCAAAAAGGTGCGACCAAATATCATTTCATCAAGTGGTTAAAGTGAGCTATTCTCAAATAGATAGAAGTCAATTGGCAATCACCATTAAAGTTTACAAAAAACAAGCTTTGCTAGACTAGCAAAGCTTGTTTTTTAGTTGTCTTCATCTGGTGTAAGCACCATCGGAATAATAATAGGTTCGCGCTCGGTACTTTCGTAGAGGAAAGGACGCAAGGCGTTGACGATAGCGC
>ERZ773003.1583-NODE-1583-length-12830-cov-8.044775_pt1 | contig 12830 bp, 14 predicted proteins | sample MGYA00580668_ERZ773003 | MGnify/ENA primary metagenome ERZ773003 (study PRJEB29015, sample SAMEA2738002) | human oral metagenome | biome: human oral; feature: human-associated habitat; material: dental | place: China | collected 2126 ... | reverse complement strand
TAAAACATTATAAATATTTTTTACCAAATGATGTTTTAAATTTTCTTTGTAAAAAAATGGAATCCGAAGTCGAAGAAGTTTTACACGATCCAAAATATATTGATTGTGCAACAAGTGATTGGATTTCAAAATTTAAAAAATTAGGAACCCAAAAATATGAACTTGTTCATTTTTTAAAAGCAAATGAAAATTTTATTAAAGATACAAATGTTGAAAATATTTTTAAATCAATTTTAACATCGACAATTAATAAAATTAATGATAAGTATGATTTAAAATTATATTTTGAAAAAATTTTAGAAGGTGAAATATATTTATCTGCGCCAAGACTCGGACAAAACTCAACCGACGATTTCTTAAATAAAATTTCTGATTTTTATAAAGATTTTTCGCAGCGGATTGAAACCGCCTTAAATGACTCATTCCCAATGTTTGATTACAAGGTTAATCTTGCCCCACTAAATAGTAAAAGATTAGCTACTTCAGTAAGAAAAATTTCATTGAAAATCGGATACGGAACATATATTATACAAAAATAAAAGGATTTAAATGATTGAGCCACTACATAATTATTATTTAGTAAAAACAGAAAAGGAACCTGATATTAAAAAAACTGAAACTGGTATTTTGCTTGTTGAGGAAGCTAGGATAATTAAGCGACCAAAAAAAGGCGAAGTTGTTGCAGCCGGGCCAGATGCAAAATATGCAATAGTTGGCAAAACCGTCAGATTCCCAGAAACTTCTGGTCTCGATATTGATGAAAATTTAATATTGCTTAAAGAGATCGACATACTAGCAATCGAGGATTAAATGGATTTAGCAAGAAGTATTCAATATAAAGCAAAAAAATTCGGAATTCGGTTACCACAAAATTATTTGAATTTATATAAAAAAGCAGATGCATTTATTGATTTTGATGAAGTCGAATCAAAATCCGCTTTTAGGGACGAAATGAAAGTTCAAGATTCAAATTTTAAAGACCGAGAAGCGAATTTAGGTAATCTTATAGAACTTGACCTCGTCAAAAATAATATGGGTTACCCATTTTCGCGAGTTTTAAATGATTTATGTATAAAAGATTCAAACTTCAAATCATTTAAAATTACAAATGTTGATTTTTCAATTTACGGTGATATTTTAATATCAATTGAAATAATTAATGATGATTTCAAAAACGAAATTGATTCAAAACTAACACAATTTATATTCGATAAGTTTATTGATGTTTTTAATGATTCTTATGCAGTTCAAATTAAGACACTTAGAACGAGCTACAGACCGACAATTAAAGAAGCGAGAAAAACAGTAACTGCAACAATTAATGCGGATCGAATTGATTTTATATATGGAAAGTTGAAGATATGACAGCAATTGAAAATTTTCAATCTGGCGCATTTAAAAAATATGGATTAAAATTACCAGAAGATTATTTAAATCTTTGGATTTCAAATAATCGCGATTTTAAATTTAATTTTAATAGTGGTGAAAAAGATTCTTTTTTTAATTATATGTCTCGCTTGGATTCGGACTTCAAAAAACGAAATTCGACTCTCGGTAAATTAATTAAAGCTGATTTATTTAGAAATAAATCGTTTTTTTCAAACTATCCATTTGTTGAAATTTTAAACAAACTTTGTAAAAAAGATCAAAAATTTAAAACATTTGAAATTATTAATATTGATTTTTCAATTTATGGGTCAATAATAATTACAATCGCTGATAAAGATTTTGAAATTAATGAAATTGAAACAGAAATTAAAAAAAGTTTGGAATTATTTATTTTTGAAAAAATTGAGGATGTATTCGAGGATTCTTATCAAAAACTTTCAATAAAAATTGAAAAATATTTTTACTAAAAATAATTAATTTTGAAATTTGCAATCCCCAATAATATTTGTAAAGAATACATCTTTTTTTATCCATAAAAAATGAATTTTCTTCACCATCATTTTCATTATTGATAGAATCAATGTCTCTAACTTTAAAAAGTAGATTATCTTTATTAAGGTAAGTTACAGCTGTTGATCCTGCATGTACTATGCGATTTCTATTATTAATTATTTGTTTAAACCACTCTATATTTATTAATTTTTTTTCTTCATCATTAAGCTTTGTAGAAATATAATTTAAAAGAAAATCAAATTTTTCCCATTTTTTATTATTTTTAATAAGTTTATTATATTCTCCTTTTTCTTCTTCGTTAAATTTATAAGGAATACATATTTCTAAAATACCTTGAATATACTCAAAAATAACAGAATATTTTATAAATAAGTATTCAATAAAACAATTTAATTGATTTGAAATATCCGAATAAGGAATTATATCATAATATAATGATTGATATTCTCCTTTTTGGTAAGATGAATATAAATGATTGATTCCATTTATTGTAGTAAGAATTTTTATAAAATCTTGCCTCATTGCTTTTGATTTATCATCTAAATTTTTATAGTCAGTTTTAGTCAATCCTTTAAAGTACGAAGCTTGCATGTCTAATGTGTCGCTACGCAATCCATAACTTTCCTTTAAAATACTATATGCCTCTTTAATAATTTTAATATTTTCTTCAATATTCATATTTTATTGTTCTCCTTTATATAAAAATAATTTAACTAAAAAGCCAGGTAATGTGAGAGTCCTGGCTTTTCTTTTGCTTTTCTATTTTAAAAAACTAGCTCGTTTTTATAGCATAATTATAACATATATCTTTATTTTTTGCAATATGCTATAATTAATTGCTTTTCCATCTATGAATAGGATGTGATATTGTCTTAAGTAATAGGATATGATTTTGTCTTAAAATTTAATATAATATTTTATTATTTAGATTGGAGTTTATTATGAAAAAAATTATATTAAATACTATTGAAGATAGAAAATATCAAGTTATTAAAAAATTAGTAGAAAGTAATGGTAATAAGTTAAAGGCTGCACTTAAATTACAAGTTACTCCTCGTACTATTGATAGATTAATTCTTAAATACAAACAATATGGTAAAGAAGGTTTTGTTCATGGAAATCGCAACAGAAAACCTAAGCATTCTATCTCTTTTGAAGAAAAAGAAAAAATTGTTTTTTTATACAAAGAAAAATATTTTGATTGTAATATTCAACATTTTAGTGAATTGTTAGCTGATAGAGAAGGGATTAAAAGAGATGCCAGCACATTATTAAGGCTTTTAAAAGAATATGATATTTTATCTGTTAAAGCACACAGAAAGACTAAAAAAGCATTTAAGAAAAAGTTAAAAGAGAAAGCTAGAAAGCTAGAAGAAACTGATAAAAAGAATTTAGAATTAATAGAACCTAGTCAAGAATTAGACAATGCCCATCCAAGAAGAGCGCATTGTAAATATTTTGGAGAGATGCTTCAAATGGATGCTTCTGATCATGAATGGATAAAAGGGATTAAATGTCATCTTCATGCAGCAATAGATGATTCAACTGGAATGATTGTAGGAGCTTATTTTGATGTTCAAGAAACATTAAATGGATATTACCATGTTACAGCTCAAATATTTAAAGAATATGGAATACCTTATATGTTTTACACAGATAATAGAACAGTTTTTGAATACAGGAGAAAAGGCGAGAAAAGTATAGAAAAAGATACATTTACACAATTTGGATATATGTGTCATAATTTAGGGATAGCGCTAGAAACAACAAGTATTTCTCAAGCCAAAGGGAAGATAGAAAGGCTCTTCCAAACACTACAATCAAGACTAATAGCAGAACTAAGGCTTGAGAAAATAGAAACAATAGAGCAAGCTAATGAATATTTACCAATATATATTCAAAAGTTTAATAAACAATTTGCTCTTAAGATAGATAATAACAAAAATGTATTTGAAAATCAACTAACAGAAGAAGAGATAAACTTAAATCTATCAGTGATAAGTAAAAGAAAAGTAGATTCAGGCTGTTGTATATCCTACAAAAACAAATATTATCGCTTAGAAGACGAAAATGTAGAATTTAGGAATTTTAGGAGAGGAACAGAAGTAATAGTGGTACAATCCTTTGATAAGAAGTTATATGGGAATGTATCAGACAAATTATATACATTAGTAGAAGTACCAAAAGAGGAAAAAGAATCAAGGTATTTTGGAGTAAAGAAGGAAGTGAAGAAAGAAAAGAAAAAATATATACCACCATTAGAACATCCATGGAAGAAAAAATCATTTGAGAAATATTTAGAAAAACAACAAAAAGTCAAAGGGAAAGGAGAATGTATTGAGTAGAAAAAAGCCCCTAAAAAATGGGGCTAATAATTAAAAAATTTTAAGACATTTTTAAAACCGCTTGACAGAAAATAAAAAAGCAATTCATCCCCTACACTTATAGAAGTAGGGAACTTCTTGCTAGATATTGTTAAAATTACCATGCTTATTAATTATTATGTCAAATTCATTATTCTTAAAAGGAAGTAAACTAGTTCCATCAGTTTCATAAAGATTTATTCCAAGTGGGACTAAATTTTTTTTACAAAATTCAATATTAGGAGGATAATTTTCAGTTACACTTGTATTTTTAAAAGGATGTTCAAGTGTTAAAAGAAATTCTCCACCACCAGTATCAATATCTAATAATTTGTATTCTGCTTTCAAATATTGTTTAATAATATTTTTATAATTCCAAGGTAAATCATTTTCTTCTTCATATCTTCCATGTATATGAGAAAAATCCCAACCTTGAATATGAGCATTTTTTTCTTCTTCAAGCCAATTTTCTATTAATTTTTTATCAATACTAGAAAAATTCTCCATTATCACAATAATTATCTCCTGTTAAAGTGAAAAATATAATACAGCAATCTTTATTGTTATTAATTTTCTTAATGAATTTTGTTAGAAAATCTGCAACTTCTTTTTTAATTTTTTCATCTCTTGCAAACCAATATATTTCAACAAAAGTGTAACCATCAACTATTTTTCCATCAAAAATATATTCAGTGTCTTGATGCTCTATGGTAAACCAATTTCTATCACAGCCTATAATTTTTGTTAATTCATCAATAATTTCCTTGCTATTTTCAACTATTAAATTTTTTTCTATTCCTCTAATTTTTAAATGTGGCATAAAATCACTCCTTAGAATTTTAGTCTAAATATCCAAGTTTTTTAATAAGTTCAGCAGTTAGAACAGCACCACCAGCTGCACCTCTTAAAGTATTATGAGATAGTCCAACAAACTTATAGTCAAATAAATTATCTTCTCTCAATCTACCAACAGTTATTTGCATACCTTTTTCATTATCTCTATCTAGTAAAGGTTGAGGTCTATCATTTTCTTCATAGTAATGTATAAATTCCTTAGGTGCTAAAGGTAAATCAGTTATATCAGATTTAAAACTTTTAATTTTTTCAATAAGAACTTCCTTACCAGGATTATTTTCTAAGTTAAAAGAAACACAAGCTAAATGTCCATCTAAAACAGGAACTCTTATACATTGAGCAGAAAATTTCATAGTATCATTTAATTTTATTTCTCCATTTTCAATATGTCCAAATATTTTTAAAGGTTCAATTTCACTTTTTTCTTCTTCTCCACCTATGTAAGGAATAATATTTCCAACCATTTCAGGCCATTCTTCAAATGTTCTTCCACTTCCTGAGATTGCTTGATAAGTACAGATACTAGCTTCTTTTATACCAAATTCTTTTAATGCAGCAAACACAGGTACATAGCTTTGAATAGAGCAATTAGGTTTAACTACTATAAAACCTTTTTTAGTTCCTAATCTTTTTCTTTGTGTTTCAACTATATCTAAATGATTAGCATTGATTTCTGGAATTATCATAGGAACATCTGTTTTCATACGATTAGCTGAATTATTAGATACTACAACAACTTCTTCTTTTGCATAAGCTTCTTCAAGAGCAACTAATTCTTTTTTATCTAAATTGACTGCACAAAAAATTAATTTTACACCATTTGCTATATTTTTAACATCCATAGCATCTTCAACTATCATATCTTTTGTATATTCTGGCATTTTGATATCCAATTTCCATTTATTTTCCATTAAATCCCCATATTTTTTACCAGCTGAATTTTTAGAAGCTGCTAATTTCACAACCTCAAAATAAGGGTGATTTTCTAAAAGGACAAGAAGTCTTTGTCCCACCATTCCTGTTGCACCAACTACTGCTATTTTAGTTCTTTCCATTTTATACATTCCTTTCTTCATAAGTTGTTCCCTCTTTGTCAGCTTTAACAAAGAGAACTTTCCAATCATATTTTAAATTTTTTAATTTTTCTTTTATTAATTCCACATTATTTTCATCTTTTAATATATTTATTAAAGTTGAACCACTACCAGAAATAAAAAATCCATAGCTTTCAATGCTTTCACAAATATTTCTTACTTCATCATATTCATAAATCAACTTTTTACGATATGGTTCATGAATTTTATCAGCTAAAACTTTCTTTAAAGTATCTATATCATAATTTTCAAAAGCTCTTAAAACTATTCCTAAACGACTAAGAGAGAATATAGCATCTTTTAAAGGAAGTTCCTTAGGTAAAGCTTTTCTAGCATCTGCTGTTTTAGTTTCAAAATTAGGAATAAGTGCCATAAAGTTAAATCTATCATCTACATCATATTGAACAGTTATAGCTTCATCATCAACCAAACAAGAAGCACATAGATTACCAAATATAGCAGGAGCTACATTATCAGGATGCCCTTCAATTTCAGTGGCTATTTTTAAAATATCATTTTTATTTATTTCACTTCCTGTCAATAGATAAGCACCATAAATTCCTGCCACAACACAGGTTGAGCTACTTCCTAAACCTCTTGCAATAGGAGCTTGTTTTTTAAGAGAAATTTTAACTCCTTTTATAGTTTTATTTAAAAAGTTTAAAGCCTTTTTAAAAGCAATATAGACAAGATTATCTTCATTACAAAACTCTTCTTCAAAATTTACAAATTCTAATCTATCACTTAATTCAAAATCAAATATAGAATATTCTTGAAATGCTATTCCCAAAGTATCAAAACCACAGGCAACATTAGCTGATGTCATAGGTACTCTTACTTCAAACATTTTTCTGCCTCCAAAATATATTTAGCCATATCTTCTTTTTTTACAACATCATTATGTCTTATTTCTTTAGTATTTAGATTTTTTAAATTTTCAGGTATAGCTACTTTTGTAAACTCATGTAGTTTTTCCATTAACTTAAATTCATCTTCATCTATAATATTTAAAACTGCATTAGCAACACTTGTACAGAACTTATATGGAGAAGCTGTTGATAAAACAACTGTTGTTCCTTCTAAATTTTGTTCTAACATAACCTTATATGCTACTGCTGTATGTGGGTCAAGTAAATATTTTTCTTCTTCCCAAACTTTTTTAATTATTTTAGAAGTTTCTTCATCACTAGCATAACCACTTCCAAACTGTTCTTTTAATTTTGCTAAAATTTCATTATTTACTTGATATTTTCCATTTTTCTTTAAGTCTTCCATTAAAGATTTAATATATTTGTCATCAGAGCCACTTAAATCATAAAGTAGTCTTTCTAAGTTACTTGAAATTAAAATATCCATACTAGGAGAAATTGTTTTTAAAAACTCACGATTTCTATCATAGATACCTGTTGTTAGGAAATCATAAAGCACATTATTCTCATTACTTGCACAAACTAATTTATTTACAGGTAAACCTAATTTCTTAGCATAGTATCCAGCTAGAATATCTCCAAAATTTCCAGTAGGTACAACAAAATTTACTTTATCTCCTAAATTAATTTTCTTATTTTTTACTAAATCAATATAGGCTACAATATAGTAAACTATTTGTGGAGTTAAACGTCCAATATTTATTGAGTTAGCACTTGAAAATTTCTTATTTCCTAATTTCTTTTGTAAATCTTCATCTAAGAAAATATTTTTAACAGCTGTTTGAGCATCATCAAAATTTCCTTCTATTGCACAAACTTTTGTATTATTTCCTTCTTGTGTTCTCATTTGTAATTCTTGTACTTTACTTACTCCATTTTTAGGATAGAAAACAATTATTTCAGTCTGTTTAACATCTTTAAATCCTTCTAAGGCTGCTTTTCCTGTGTCTCCACTTGTAGCAGTTAGAATTAAAATTTCTTGTTCAGTTCCTTCTAAGGCTAATTGAATTAAATAAGGTAGCAATGTTAAAGCTACATCTTTAAAAGCACTTGTAGGACCATAAAATAACTCTAAAATATGAGCATTTTTTAACTCTACAAGAGGAGTTACCTTTGAAGTTGAAAACTTACTATATGCTTTTTCAATAACAGATTTCAATTTATTTTCATCAAATGAGAAAAATAATTTTAAAACTTCAAAAGCAATTTCAGTGTAAGATTTATCAATTAAATTTTCTAAATTAATTTTTTTATCAGATAAATTTTCTAAAACAAAAAGTCCTCCATCTTCACTTAATCCTTGTAATAAGGCTATTTTATCATCTTTGATAATATTATTGTTTCTTGTACTTCTGTATTTCATAATAATCTCCTTGATATGAATTTCCTTATATGATACAATATTCTTCATAAAATTACAATACAAATATGATAAAAAATTGGAAAGGTAGGATTAAAATGAAAATAGCAATTTTAGGGTTTGGAACAGTTGGAAGTGGAGTTTATGAGATAGCAAAGACTTTAAAAAATATTGAAGTGAAAAAAGTTCTTGAAAAAGATTTGAGTAAAATAGATATTGCAACAGATAATTATGATGAAATTATTAATGATAAAGAAATTGAATTAGTTGTTGAGTGTATGGGAGGATTACATCCTGCCTATGAATTTATTATGAAAGCTTTACAAAATAAAAAATCTGTTGTAAGTGCAAATAAAGCTGTTATAGCAAAATATTTAGATGAATTTTTAAAAACTGCTAAAGAAAATAATGTTGAATTTCGTTTTGAAGCAAGTGTTGGAGGAGGTATACCTTGTCTTGCAGGTATTCAAAAAGTTCGTCGTGTAGAAAATATAGATAAATTTTATGGAATTTTCAATGGAACAAGTAATTTTATTTTAGATAATATGTATAGATTTGAAAATGAATTTTTTACAACTTTAAAAACTGCACAAGAATTAGGATATGCAGAAGCAGACCCAAGTGCAGATATAGATGGATACGATGTAACTAATAAGGTTATAATAAGTTTTGCTTTGGCTTATGATGGATTTATTAAAAATGATTTTCCTTGTTTTACATTGAGAAATATTACAAAAGAAGATATCTTATACTTTAAGAAGCAAGGTTTCATAGCTAAATATATTGGTGAAGCTACAACAAAAGCTAATGAATATGAAGCTTCTGTAATGTTAAATCTATTCCCAATAAATGCTTTAGAAGGTAATGTTTTAAGTAACTATAATATTGTTACAGTACAATCTCATACTATGGGAGAAGTAAAATTCTATGGACAAGGTGCAGGAAAATTGCCTACTGCTAATGCAATTATTCAAGATATTTTAGATATACAAGAAAAGATTTCTTTCAATCCTATTTCAATAGAAAAGAAATATACATATTCTTCAAATTTATTCAAACATAAATATGTAATTCGTTCTAATGAAGAATTAAAAGGAGATTTTGAAAAAATAGATAAAGATGGAAATAACTTCTATCACTATACAAATGAAATAACACAAGCTGACCTATTAAAATTAGTTGATGGAAAAGATTATCTTGTTACAAAAGTAAGTGAGGTGTTAGCATAATGTTGAAAGTTGCTAAATTTGGAGGAAGTTCTGTTGCTAGTGCAGAACAGTTTAAAAAAGTTAAAGAAATAGTTAAAATGGATGCAAGCCGTAAATTTGTTGTTGTAAGTGCAGTTGGTAAGGCAAATAAAGATGATAATAAAATAACAGATTTACTATATCTTTGCTATGCACATATAAAATACAATATGAATTGTGATGCAGTTTTTAATATAATTGAAAAGAAATTCTGTGATATTGCTAAAGAATTAAATTTAAAATTTGATATAAAAGGGGAATTAGCAAAATTAAAAGAGAAATTAGATAATAAAAGTATATCAGAAGAATATTTAGTAAGTCGTGGAGAATATTTGACAGCACTTTTAATGGCAGAATATCTTGGTTATAGATTTATTGATGCAAAAGATGTAATTTTTTACAACTATGACAATACTTTTGATTATATTAAAAGTGAAAAAGCTTTTGAAGAAATAACAAAGACAGGAGAAAATTTTATTATTCCTGGTTTCTATGGTTCATTTCCTAATAAAGATATTAAACTTATGACTCGTGGTGGAGGGGATGTAACAGGGGCCATTATTGCAAGTCTTGCTAATGCAGATGTTTATGAAAACTGGACTGATGTTTCAGGGGTTTTAATGGCAGATCCAAGAATAATTCCTAATCCATTACCTATTGAAGTTATAAACTATAATGAACTTAGAGAGCTTTCATATATGGGAGCAAGTGTTTTACATGAAGAAGCCGTATTCCCAGTTGCTTTAAAGAAAATCCCTATACAAATTCGTAACACAAATAAACCAGAAGATGTGGGAACTATAATCAATAACAGTGATGAAGGAGCATTTAAACATATAATAACTGGTATAGCAGGAAAAAAAGATTTCTCTATTATTACAATTAGAAAAGTACATATGTCTAATGAAGTTGGTTTGATAAGAAAGGCACTAAGTGTTTTTGAAGATTATAATGTAAGTATTGAACATATTCCAAGTGGAGTTGATTCATTCTCTGTAGTAGTTGAAACTAAAGCAGTAAAACCTTTTGTTTATGAGCTTATGGGAAAATTAAAAAAAGCCACTTCAGCAGGAGAAGTTACTTTGACAAGTGAAATTTCTTTAATTGCTACTGTTGGTTTAGGAATGAAGAACTATAAAGGATTATCAGGAAGATTATTCTCTGCAATAGGTAAAGCAGGAATTAATATAGTTGTAATATCTCAAACAAGTGATGAAATTAATATTATAGTGGGAGTACATAATTCTGATTATGAAAAAACTATAAGAACTATTTATTATGAATTTAACCCACAATAATGAGGAGAAATTATGAAAAAAAATTTTATTATCTATATTTTTATTATATTTTTACTAAGTTCCTTTAATCTTTTTGCAGAAAGAGAAGTAGATATTAATAAAATTAAATATGATGAAAAAAAAGAACTTGGATATGTAGAAGGTGAAAAAGAACCCTTTACAGGAATAGCAAAAGATTATTATGAAGATAAGAGTTTAAAAGTTGAATTTCCATATAAAAATGGAAGAATTGAAGGAAAAGCAAAAGCATATTATCCTAGTGGTAAGTTTAAATCTGAAGCATTTTTTGTTGATGATTTATTACAAGGAAAATCAGTAGGTTATTATGAAAGTGGAAATTTACAGTATGAAGATAATTATAAAGATGATGAATTAGATGGATTAATAAAAGAATATTATGAAAATGGGCAAATAAAAAGTGAAATGCATTATAAAAATGGTAATTTAGATGGACCTGCAACAGAGTACTATGAGAATGGGCAGGTATATATCCAAGAAAGTTATAAAGATGGAGAATTAGATGGGGAATCATTTAACTTCAATGAAGATGGAAGTTTAAGATCAAAAGCAGTTTATAAAAATGGAGAATTAGTTGGTGATATAGTTCAAGGTGGAGTTGGAAGCGTTGTAGCAGGCGATGTTCCAGATACAGAAGAAATTTTTGTATCAACTGAAAATGAAAACATTGAAAATAAGGTTAAATATTATACAACTATTTTTGCCTTTGGAACTGTTATTATAGGACTTATAATTTATACTATTTTTAAAATATTTACAGCCTTTCCTAAGACTAAATATTTAACTGATGAACAGAGAAATAGAATATTTAAAATTTTGATGAAATATGATGAAGGTAAAAAAGAACTATTTTCTGCTTATAGATTGAATGGAGTAGGAACAGGTTATTATAGAGTTCGCTCTATGATAGTAGATAATCAAAAAGTTTATATATATGCTAAAATGTTTTCATTTCTTTATATACCAACTCCAATAACTTTAGGATATCTTCTTTGCTATAATAAAGATCAAATTTTAGCTAGTTACTCTAATGCAACTTTTAAAGAGGCTAAGAGAGAAATAGAAGATACAGTTTTATATATATAAAAAGTATATAAATTACTTATCTTAATATTTTAGGAGGAATTATGAAAAAGAATTTTATTATCTATACTTCTATTATTTTTATTTTAACTTCTTTTAGTATTTTTGCACAAAGAGTTGCAGAGCCAGACAAACTTGAATATAATCAAAAAACTCAACTTTATCATTATGGTAATGAAAAAGAACCTTTTACTGGAATAGAGAAGGCTTACTATGAAGATAAAAGTCTAAAATATGAGCTTCCATTTAAAAATGGAAAATTTGATGGAAAAGCAATAGAGTATTATCCTAGTGGTAAAATTGAAACAGAATCATTCTATGCTAATGGTAAATTAAATGGAAAATCCATAACTTATTATGAAAATGGAAATTTAAAGTATGAAGAAAATTATAAAAATAGTAAGTTAGATGGATTAATAAAAACTTATTTTGAAGATGGGACTATAAGAACTGAAATTTACTATAAAAATGGTGAGTTAGATGGACTTGCAAAAGAATATTATGGGAATGGACAAGTATTTATTCAAGAGAGTTATAAAAATGGTGAACTAGATGGAGAATCTCTTAATTTTTACAAAGATGGAAGTTTGAAGGGAAGAGAGTTTTATAAAAATGGAAAATTGATTAAAAATTAATATTGAGAAAGATATACAATAGTTATATGTTCTATACTTTTTTTGT
>ERZ773003.1580-NODE-1580-length-12858-cov-12.084277_pt1 | contig 12858 bp, 15 predicted proteins | sample MGYA00580668_ERZ773003 | MGnify/ENA primary metagenome ERZ773003 (study PRJEB29015, sample SAMEA2738002) | human oral metagenome | biome: human oral; feature: human-associated habitat; material: dental | place: China | collected 2126 ... | reverse complement strand
GACGGAGCCGCCCTGGACGCGGCCGTGGGAGCGTGGATGTGGTCGCGCACCGCCGCCACCGTCGCGGGCAGACGCGTGCTGGCGGTGGACGGCAAAACCATGCGGGCCACCGCAACCCACCTGCTGGCCGTTCTGGATCACGCCACCGGCGCGGTCGTGGCCCAGCAGGAAGTCGGGCCCAAGACCAACGAGATCCCCGCCCTGCGGGACATGATCGACGATCTCGTGGCCCGCCTGCCGGGCCTGGACGGCGCGGTGATCACCGCCGACGCCATGCACACCCAACGGGCCACCGCCGAGGCGATCACGGCCCGCGGGGGCCACTGGGTCCTGACCGTCAAGGCCAACCAGCCCAGGCTGCTGGCCCAGCTCAAAGCCCTGCCCTGGAAGGACACTCCCGCCACCACCGCAGCCGAGCGCTCCCACGGCCGATACGTGCGCAGGACCATCAAAGCACTCCAGGCACCTCAATGGATCGACTTCCCCAACGCCGCCCAGGTCCTCCAGATCCGGCGCACCCGCACCACCAGGACCAAGGACGCAAGCAACAAACGCACCACCGAGACCGTCTACGCCATCTGCTCCCTGGACATGATCGCCGCCCCGCCCGATCACGTAGCAGCCTGGATCCAAGGCCACTGGGGAATAGAGAACCGCCTCCACTGGGTCCGCGACGTCACCTTCGACGAGGACCGCCACCAACTGCCCACAACCACCACCGCCCGAGCCATGGCCACACTCAGGAACACCGCCATCAGCCTCATCCGCCTCACCAGCCCCGACCACCCCAGCCGACAACGCCGAAAAAGCAGCATCGCCTCCACCTGCCGCTACTGGGCAACCCACCCCCACCAAACCCTCCAACAACTCACACAACAACCCACCCCATAACAACGCCGACCCCCTGGATAGCACGCCCGACCCCGGAGGCAATCATCCAAGGGCTACAGGTAGCGTTCGAAGAACTCGATCAGCTTGTCGGCCTCCTGGGTGACGTAAGGCTCTTTCCAGTAGGTCTCGATGTGGGTGGCGCCGTCGATCAGGAAGCGCTCCTTGTGGCTGACTCCGGTGGCCCTGTCGAAGACGGCGTCGGTCATGTAGCGGGTGTCGGCGTCCTTACCGGCGATCATCAGCAGCGGCTGGCTGATCAGCTCAGCCTGGTTCTCAGCGTCGAAGGCCATCAGGTACATCAGGCTGCTGGTGGTGTAGCGCGGAGTGGCGTTGGGGTGGAAGTGGGTCATGCCGTAGTAGACCGTGCCGTCGCGGTACAGACCGGCGGGGATGTCCTCGAGCTGCTCCTGGGTCAGCTTCAGCCGCTGCGAGATGTGGGTGCCGGTGTACTCCACCTGACCGGTCAGCTCCTTGGCGCGGGCCTGCGCCGCCTGCTCCAGGCGCTCGGCGATGGTGTCCACCTGGGCGTCAAGGAATCCGTTGCGGCGGACGCGGCCGCTGTTGAACATGCTGACGGTGGCCACCGCCTTGATGCGCTTGTCGGTCTTGACCGCCTGGATGGTGTAGCCGCCACCCCCGCAGATACCAAGAGCACCGACGCGCTGGGCGTCGACACCGGGGTAGCCGCTGATGAAGTCGACCATCGCCCGGATGTCCTCAACCCGGTTGGCCGGTCGATCAGTCTGGCGCGGCGTGCCGCCGGAGGCGCCTTGGTAGGCGGCGTCAGCGGCAATGGTGATGAAGCCGTGCTCAGCCAGCTTCTGGGCGAACAGCCCGGCTACCTGCTCCTTGACCCCGCCGTTGGGATGGGCCACCACCACCGCCGGATACCCGGCTGTGGCACTACTGGCGCTGTGGCCCGCCGGGGTGTAGACATTGGCCGCGATATCAACACCATTGCTGGTGGCGTAACCGGCCGGATGAATATTGACCTGGCCGGGCAGGTTCTCGGTGATCGCGCCCCGGTAGACCAGGCCGAACTGATTATCTGACATAATGTGCTCCACATATGAGATGAGATTTACTATTACTGCGCCATGACGGCATCGCCTGGGAACTATGTGGCACTGCGCAGCAGGGCATTGACCTGCCTGATCGAGGCCGCATCCGAGGCGATGCCGACCAGCCGCATCCCCATCACCTCGGCGAACCGCCTCATCATATACTCCATCTGCGCCACCGACTCCGGCGTCGGGCCGCTCCCCTGAAAGAAGAAGACGAGGCGCTTCCCGGAAAGGTCCGGCATATTCTGTGACAACCGCTCCAGCAGCACTTTCAGCGAACCGCTGACCGTGTGCCAGTAGACCGGAGTGCCGAAGACAATGAAGGTTATTCAAGCGTGGATATAAAGAATGGGGCTCGGCGTGTTGGCCAGGTGACGACTCGTTGACCTGAGAGAATCAAGCTGCAACATAGAACCTTCTCAGGAAAACATAGAACCTTCTCAGGAACGAGACATCATGATCAAGGGTATCACAGGCCTGGACAGGGTACAGATAAGCAGGCTGGTGGAGCCGGTGCTGGGCGACAGCGAGATCGCCCTGGCGCCACGAGTCCTCAGCCCACTGGCAGCCGTACGGGCTACTTTGATGTATTTGCGCACCAACGCCTCCCAGGAGGCGATCGCCGATATCATGGTCATGTTCCAGCCCACGATCTCGCGGACGATCTCGGTGATCACCCGGATCATCGCCAGGGCCCTGGGCCCCTGCTGGCGACCGCGGAGGAGATTCCCCACGCCGGCGTGCACATCATCGATGGGACCCTCCTGCCGTGCTGGAGCTGGAAGGACCAGCCCGACCTGTGGTCGGGCAGTCACAAGCGCACCGGTATGAACCTGCAGGTGCTGGTCAGCCTCACCGGGCACCTGCGGTGGCCTCGGACCCATGCCCGGGGCCACCCACGACTCCAAGGCCATCACCACCTCCGGCGTGCTCGAGCAGATCGACCCCTCCTGCTGCACCGACGACAAAGGCTACATCGGAACCGGGGTTGTCACCCCCTGTAAGAAGTCTCCCAACGGCGAGCTCACCCAGGCCCAGAAACAGGCGAACAAGGCCCTGGGCAGAATCCGTTACGTCGTGGAGGGAACCATCGCGCACATCAAGGCCTGGAAGATCCTGGCCCACGACTACCGACGACCCCTGCATACCTTCAAATAAACCATCACAACCACACTAGCCCTTTACACCTGCACCAACCCCTGAATAACCTTCATTGTCATCCTTCTCGAGCCCGTCCGTTTCGACAACGGCTGGCGCTCGTCAGGTCCGTCAGGCGGCGCTGACAACGGAAGCGTAGCACTGACCCCCTACAATCCCTAACACCCGTTGGAATTATGGCTGGAATTATGGAGTGAGTTGTTTTCTCGGACAGTGGGGACCCAGTGTCCGAGAAAAACCACTCACTCCAGTACTCCTGGCCGAGACACCGGGGAGGACCCCCACCACCGCCCACCCGACCTCCCACGCCCGGACCGACCCCCACCACCAGACGCTCAGGACCCTCCATACAGGCGAGTATACGGGGCGGGCACGTCTCCCACGCTGGCAGCAAGAGACTCAAACGAGCCGCGCCGCTAAAAATAGTGAAAATAATTTAAAATCGCATCAAAGACGCCGCTCCGCTGAAGCGAGTCTCGCCTACAGCATGTGCCGCCCCAGCGGAGGCCGGCGCCTCTAATTCTGACCTTCCGTCGGAGAACTAGAAAGCCAGAGTGTCAGCAACGTACTGACAATCGCAATCGCCACTAGCCCTCGTACGACCAGTCACGCAAGAACAGCACGTACTCGGTGTACGGGCCGAACCACTCTCCCGTCCGCTGGGCGAACTCTCCAATCCTCTCGATCACGGGGCTCTCGTAGGTCTTCTTCATAACCAACACCTCCTTCCGCCAATCATCGTCGTCGAAAACAAGAAAACAAGACGGTTTTCCAACACCTGAGTTTCGAGATCACCAAGGCCTGAAAGGCACATCCGCAATCAGCCACCACCCCTCGCGAGCGGCGCCAAGTCCGAAACCGGTCAGCGAGTTGAACTTACCGAGCGCAACCACTGAAGGCTCCATGTACTCCTTCATCACGACACATCACCTCCTCTCTAAACATAACGTGCAACCAATATCATCCTCTCTGAAATCAGAAAGGAGCTCATACAGTTCCTCTAAGCATCGACCCTCGACGACTCCGGAACCTTGAAGAACGCCTTACTATCGACTGTGAATGGTTCATCTACCACGCGCCCTTCTGCTTCCACCCAGGCATGAGCAGCAAATGGCGGGACCACGGCGACTCCAACACACCACACCGGAACGTACCCCTTCCATCTGCACACCAACAGCACCGTAACCGAGCGGATCAAACACGCATCAGATCCTCGGCATAGAGAACTGGAAGACAGAACCGCATCCCGCACTTTCTGAACCTCAAAATATGAGCCAAGCCGTACCCCCGAGCAGAGCCTCGCCAACCTCGTTCGGAGTACTGTCGGACTCGATCGAACCATCAACCGCGCCAGTGAGACGAAAACCAGAATCACAAATCTATCTAGTGCTCTCAACCTAGCAACCGAGACCGGTCGAACCTGGCTCACAGCAAGCCTCCTTGCTTTAGAGTCTGAGAAACTGATTTGACATCCTCAAACGCTTTCTGTTCATCCACATCGTACTCAGACACCAACGCGCTTGCCGCCTCACTCTCGGTGCCGCCACCCTCAAGAATATCGAGCACCAGCGATGCCGACCCATTTAACCGCCAATACATCCCACTTTCCAGATCGAGGGCGACATCGCCATAGCCTGTAGACACCCGTATCACCTTTCGCTTGTCGTCGTGATTTCGTGATCTCATCATGAACCGCCAGTCCTTCGCTTAGAGATACGTTGATTTCTCAGTACAAACCATGCGAATGCAGATTTCTCAGAAAAAGTCCTATATTGATGGCGGAAATGATAGAACCCGGCGGGCCGTCAGTCATGCTGGGAGCCGCTTCTCGCTGAAGTATTTCCTTGTTCACAAGCCCCGTGCCAAAAAGACCAGAATCTTCCAAGATCTCCATGACCTCACGGGCGTTGCCCCAGCATCCCCTAATAACCTGAGGGGACCCCCCTACCTTAGTAGTCCGGTGAAGGTAGTCGTCGGGCAGGAATCCCATCATGGCCTGCTTCATCAATGGCTTCCATTCCAGAGGACCATCTCGTTCCTCATACCGAACGGCAAGCACCGCCTCCACAACGCGATCATCCAGCAAAGGCGCCTCGTAGGAAACCCCACAGCAGTCTCCAACAATCTGGGTATTGCGGACCACGCGCCCCGCCTCAAGAATACTCAAACGGTCAAAATGCCCAGCTCGATCTGATGCAAGCGGACAATCCGCTTCTGCTGCCTCCAGAAAACTATTACGCAAGAGTTCTCGCGCCTCCGAAGTCAACCAAGAGGGAAACTGCGGCGGAACAAACCAAGAGTCGACCCGGACCCTTAAACCTGCTTCGCCATCATGATGAAAATCCTCTAGGCCTCCTGAGGCAAGATCTTTCAACCATTGACCGTACGATTGTCGATTAAGTAGCTGTCTCAGCAACGAACATCGTCCGTATGCCTTCAGATCAGGGTCTGCACAAATTCTCCGCCAAGCAAATAAAGGCTTATTTCGTGCCAGTGTATGATTCCATACCGGAACCCCGCGTAACAAATGATCACCACCCGCACCATTAAGATGCATGCCTATCTGACTCTCCGCATCAAATTCGAGCGTGTATTGCATACGTGGCGCGGCGAGGGGAACCTGCGACGGTTCGTCGAAAACTATTGACATGTCGCGCAATCCGCCAAAGAATTGCGGAGCATCATCAATCGACTGAACTACATGGGCTTCGATCTCCGGCATGCTTACGATAGCTTTACGGGCCCAGCTCAGATCTTCTCTGCCTCCGGGGTCATCATTGAAATAGGTAACTGCGGTCGTTCGCCCCAACGTCGAGGAGAGATAGCAAATTGGAGTTGAGTCCAAACCTCCGGACAGGTCACAGGCAATATGATCAAATCCGACCCTTCTTGCCCCCACCGCCCTTGCCAATTCATCTCTAAGAAGTTCGGCCCCCTCCTCTCTTCTTAGGCGCGCCCCCGGTCTATTCCACCATTTTGCGCTCCGAAGGCACCCGTTCTTATCAACCAACAGGTACGTGCCACCAGGACAAGAAGATATCTGCTCCCACATCGGTCGGTCCGCAAGATGCTGGTCGGGAACGCTGGAAATTAGCTTCAACGCCAGCGCGGATCGATCTATCCTAGAGCGGCAGATGCTCGCGAGCATATCCGCCCTGTCAGAGATCAAAGGCATCCCGTTGACCTGACACGTGAAGAGACGGTATGTCTGGAACACCGGCCCGAAGGCAATAATGCTCTCCTCTCTGGAGGCGATAACAACGAAATTGCCGGCAATGCCATGTGTCAACACCGGTAGATCCGTAATAGTCTTCATCTTGCGAAGAATCTGCTCGAGTTGTCCAATATCCGCACTGCTGGATCCGATAACAACGATCTGCGTGTTCCGGTCTCTGGCATAGACAAGGCGACGCCCCAAAAGGCGTCCTACGACCCACGGTCTACCAGATGCATGATCGAACCGAACATACCCAGGACTCGAATAATCGGATTCGACAGGAATTGCCTCGGAATTACCATGATCCGGCAATACCAGCACGTAACTGCTCGGCTGCCACATTGTACTTCACCTTCCTGCCTTCGTGCAGTTAATCGATATCGGAGGTCACTCGAACGAACAAGTCAGAATCTGCAGCTCGAGGACACAGTGAATACGCAAGACCTGCCAGCATGGAATACTTTCCATTGAATGCTTCGATTTTCCGCGCCGAGGCCTTGCGATGCAAAGTTTTCTCAGGACCTCGCCCATATCATTAGGTATCCTATGGCTTATTCTTCAAAAGTTCTCCTATATAAAACGGCATTGCGTTTCTCCGACGCCCCAGCCTGATTATCTGTGTTTACGATCATTACCGCAATTAACATTCCTCTCCATCCGCACCGGCGATCAAAATCGCCAAATAATTCTGCGTCTCCCGCAAGACCAGTAGACCAAAGGACGAGACCGCCTGACGCCATCAATAGTTTTCACTGCACACCTGCACCAAACTCATATCCGCGCATCTGTCCGCTCGAGGATCAACGATGTCGCGGCTAAGAGGCAAAACGTGATAATTGTCGAGATACTTATCGTGAAGAAAACACTGGTTCTTGTGATTTCTTGGGCGGCGAAAGAAATTGCGGCTCCCCCTGATACTGCCCCCATCTGGGTGGCTTGAGTTGCGAACGCGTGGGGAAGTATCCATACTCCCGGGACGCGCATGAGCAGGAGGAGGGTGCCTATGCCTGTGAGAACAAGTCCCACAGCGACAGGAAGTGCGAACGAACGGGTCATCGAGGAGAGGGCGGATTGCAGGGCGCAGACCGGAGCGCAAGAAATCGCAATGAGCAGCCCCGCCATTAGATACCGCACGGGGAAAAACCCGGAGAGGTCAAGCACAAGGATGCCTGCACCAATGACAGAACAAACGAGGACCAGTTGCATCACGATTGCGAGCAGCCAGATAGCCGCTCCCTTCCCGACGACGATGCGCCAGGCCCGTACAGGCGCGCTCATCAGCGCATTCCAATTAGAGCCCTGATGCTCCACGCGCCAGACGAGCGATGAGAGAACCGCAAGGCTTACCGGGAGAAGGGCCATGCCGTAGAATCCGACCGATCGGATCCACAGGAGTTGCCAGCTCTCGGGTTTCACGAAGACGCATGCACTGAGAACCGATGCCGTTGGAACGAATCCGACCACTGCCCAGCTCGTAGACCGTCGTAGTTTGAGAAGCTCTGTGACAACTGATTCTTTCATTACATCTCCATCTGGTCCAGGCGCAAAGTCGCACCCATGAAGAGCGCCCCGCCTATGACGGAGAGGATTAGAAGGCTCGCCGGATGCATGCTGAGCGGAACGATATCAGAGTTAACGAAGTCCCCTGGAATCACTAGACCGTAAGCCGTCCACGGAGTGAGGTGACGCACCCATATGGGCATGGCCTGGGAAAATGTGGCCAACAGGATTCCGATGATTCCCACGGCCATTGGCCCCAATTGGTTCTCAGTCCTCGCCGATATCAGCAACTGCACGCCCAAGACGCCGAGATTCACCACGATGAGCGAGATGACAAGACCCGACAGTCGAGCGACAGGAACCGGATAGGCAACCCCGGCTGCCGTCCCGAACACCACTACGAAAGCTCCCCAGAATATGGGCATGCTTGATATAATGAGTCCCAGGGCGATGAACTTCGCCCGACACAGTTGTCCGGGTCCGGCACCTGCGGCTGACGATGACGTCCACGAGCTGCCGGAGTACTCGATCTCAACCTGGCGGCTTGCCAGGATTGCGATAAGGAGGGGCCCGGACAATTCGACGGATGAGTGAAGACTGATCAGGAGAAGATTCCATGCATGCTCATTGGAGTCCAACCGGTGTTCAGCCAGTCCCGAAGTTCATGGCGCCTATGACAGTGAGTCCGACAACTCCGAGCAGCAGGAGGGCGGCAATCACTCCGACCCGCAGATGATGCATCTTCGCGTATTCGTTGCGCAGCATACGAGTACCGAAGGTCAAGACCTTTAAGGTACTCACAGTCCCCCTCCCCGGGTAAGGGCCATAAATACGGCTTCGAGGCTCTGCTCCTCCTGGTAGATAGAGTACACGTCGATACCCGCATCGACGAGACTCGCAACCACCCGTGCCGTGCGCCTCCGGTCGAGGCCGGATACCCGGAGTACATCACCCTCATGGGCCAGCGGCGCAGAACCGGCGATGCGCTCGGCGGCCAGGGCAGGGTCCGAGCACTCTACGAGAGTGTCCGGAGCGGCGGCGCTCATCAATTCAGTCCGTGACCCCTGGAAGAGCAGCCGCCCCCGAACAAGAATTCCGAGCACGTTGGCAGTTCGATCGATTTCACCGAGAAGATGAGAGGAAACCATGACCGTGATTCCGTCCGATACCAATCGGCGCATGAGCCTGCGGATCTCCTCGATCCCCGCGGGGTCCAGACCGTTGGTGGGCTCGTCCAGAATCAGTAGCGAAGGACGGCGAACCAGCGCCATGGCTATACCCAGGCGCTGCTTCATCCCCAAAGAGTAGTCGCGCACCTTCTTGTCCATGTGACTAGCCATGTGCACCGCGGAGACGGCGTAGCTCACATCCTCCTCGTCAAGACCGAGCAGTCTTTGAATAATTCGCATGTTCTCGGCGCCGGTGAGATGACTGTAACCCGGCGGCGACTCGATCAGGGACCCAATATGGGCAAGGTGCTGTTGCCGCGATCGGCGAGTCATTGGTTCGCCGTCGATGAGAATCTGCCCCGCTGACGGCCTCACCAGGGACAAGATCATTTTCATTGTCGTGGACTTCCCGGAACCATTCGGGCCCAGGAATCCATAAACAGAACCGCGAGGAACTCTCAGGTTCAGACCGTCGACAACAGTCTGTTTTTTGTAACGCTTGGTGAGGCTGACGGTCTGGACGAACTCCGGCATGGGGCATAGTGTGCCCGTTCGCCAGGGGCCTCCCCTCCTCCCGCAGACCCAGATGCACCTATGCGTTGCGCTTATTGCGCACTATGTCCCGCGCTTACCGATCTGCCGTAGAGTTCGACCGCGGAGAGACCAGCCCACTCTCATAGGCGAGTACGACTGCCTGAGCGCGGTCCCGAAGCTCCAGCTTGTTCAGAATTCGGCTCACGTGGACACGCACTGTTCCTTCAGCGACAGCGAGGTCTCGAGCGATCTCTTGATTGGAAAAACCGCGTGCGATATAGAGAAAAATCTCGCGCTCGCGCCCAGTCAGATTTCTCAGTCTCTTCCGGCCTCCAATACCGCTGTCGACAGTCGCCTGAAGCTGGCTGGCATAAGTTTCGATCAGGCGCCGAGTCGTTGAGGGGGCCAGGACCGCATCACCATCGTGGACGTGCCGGATCGCCGCCACCAGCTCCTCCAATGAGGCGTCCTTGAGAAGGAAACCGCTGGCGCCCGCCCGAATGGCCTCATATGTGTACTCATCAAGGTCGAAAGTCGTCAGAACGATCACCCGCGGGCCGCCTGCTGCGGCAAGCCGCCGCGTCGCCTCGATCCCACCCATGCGCGGCATGCGCACATCCATGAGGACCACGTCGGCTTCCACACGATCGAGGAGCGCGAGTGCCTCCAGGCCGTCCCCCGCCTCGCCCATCACCTCGATTCCCGCTTGGGCTCGGAGAAGCATCCGGAACCCGAGCCGGTACATCTCCTGGTCATCAACAAGAACAATCCTCACACTCATGAAGACTCCTCCGCATCGGACAGCGGGAGAACGGCGCGCAGGGTGAAACCACGCTGCTCCCCGACCACCACATCTAAGGTGCCGCCGTGGGAGTGGACTCGCTCGCGCATCCCCACCAGACCGTGCCCGACGAAGCCGTCCAGGGAGCCCTCGGACGTGACGCCGTCGTCGGCGACCTCCACGACATAGCACCCGGACCGTCTGTCCACGCGGACATCAACTCGGCTCACCTCGCCGGCGTGCCGCTGTACGTTGGTCAGCGCCTCTTGGACGATGCGGTACATCGTCAGACCAAGGCGGCTGCCGGGAAGACTGCGCCCTTTTGGCAGATTCAGATGAACCGGAAGACCCGCTTCACGCACCTGGCCGACGAGTTCCTCCAGGTCCTTCGCTCCAGGCTCCTGTGCGTGTTCAGGGGCCTCCTCGTCGCGCAGGACGGTGAGCATTTGACGCATTTCTCCCATGGCACGACGTCCGGTATCACGTACGTGAAGCATAGCTGTAGCCGCTTGCTCGGGATCCGATGCTGAGACAGCTGCCGCGCCATCGGCGACAACCGCCATGACCCCCAGACTGTGGGAGACGATGTCGTGGATCTCGCGAGCGATCCGCAGGCGCTCGGCGCGCTCGGCCTGCTCGTGCTGAAGCCGAGCAGCCTGGAGACGGTACTCCGCATTCTGCGCAAGTGCCAGCATCCGAGCGCGGCGCGCACGATGGAGTGCTCCCGCTGTCCATGCCCAGACCACGGTAACTACGCCAAGTATGGGAAGACTCAAAGGCGCGTGCCCCATCCGGAGGATCGGCGCAAAGGCGATAGAAATCCATGCGATGACGAGGACTGCTGCGAGTGTGGAACGTCGTCGTCGCTGCGTGACCGCGAGATCATGAACCATGAACACAACCAGACTGTCCACAGGAAGAACGTTCGTGTCAGGACCCGAGAATAGCTGCATCCGGATCAAAATGATCATCACAGCGAACACAGGCCATGGCCGACGGCGGCGAAGTAGCCAGCACGCACCGAGCCCCACACTGATCAGTTCAAGCCCCCACAGCTCCACAAAGAGGGAGCGGGACGAGAGGAGCAGGACATCCTGGTTGTACAGGAAAACCATGCTCAGGACGACGAGGTCGACGCCTCGTCTGTGCTGACCGAGCCAGCGATATGGCCACGGCTCAAGCTCTGCCAGCGCGTTCGTCTGGGCCGACGGTGATGGGTGCACGCACTCCATAGCCTTAGCGTAGTGCGTAAGTGAGGATCAGATGGACTCCCGATGCAGGATGCTCAACTGATCATCACCGCCACCCGCCTACCGCCCTTCAACAGCATCCTAGGCCTGAGCAGGGGCGGGAGCCCGACGGATAGCGAGCAGATCCTGCCCGAGGGCGAGGAGAGTATGAAGCCTCTCGCCACGAACCCGCAGGAACCAGACGAGGACCAGAACCCACACAGCACTGATGAGGCTATCGCCAGCACGACCGGAACCACCCAGCACAACCGGCCCAGGGTAGCAGCGACAGCGCCCCAGCCGGCCGACTACCTGAAGACAGACCAGACCGCAGCCCCTGCCACCACAGCCAGCAACCCGCCCCACACGCCGCAGCCGCCAGGCGCAGCACAGACCCTGCAAGCACCACGGAATCACCAGGTCGCAGGGGGTCACGAGGTCGCAAGCACCAGCCCCGCCACGCAGCCGCCGAGCCGACCTCGTGGCCCCAAACCACCAAAAACAGTCCGGAACAAGCCGCTTTCAGCCCAAAAACCCACGTCTGAGGTCTCTCAGGACGTGGGTTTGAGTGTCGAGTGTTTGGTCGGGCTGGCGGGATTTGAACCCACGACCCCTTGACCCCCAGTCAAGTGCGCTACCAAACTGCGCCACAGCCCGTCGCCTCACGGCGCGGGGCCGCTCGGAACGAGTAGAACCCTAGCCCATGAGCGGGCCCCGTCCGAAATCTACGGACGGTGACCCCGCTCACCGTGGCCGCCCGCGCCCCGGCCTCCGCGGCCCCGCTCGAAGCGGGGAATGGCGCCCCGGGAGGATCGTTCCGCCCCGCACCCGGCGCCACTGCCGCACAAACCCCGGAATCACGCGGAAACCGCCGGGCGCATCCGGGGTGTCGGTCCGAACGATCCTCCCGGGACGCCAGAACCGGGCTCGATGAGGCTACGACCGGTCCCGCGGGGGCGGCGAGGACGCGGGCGGGGCGGCGGGAGCGCTCTTGTTCCAGGCCTTCATGCCGCCGGTGAGGTTCACCAGCTCGCCGGTGAAGCCCGCCCTGCGCAGCGCCTTGATGGCCCGCTTCGAACGGACCCCGGCGGCGCAGTGGACGATCGTCACCCGCGCCGGGTCCAGCTCCCCCATGCGGCTCACGACCTCGCCCAGCGGGATCCGCTGGGAGCCCTCAATGGCGTCGGCCGCGACCTCGTCCGGCTCGCGCACGTCCAGCAGGGTGAAGCTCCGCCCCGCCCGCTCCCCCGCCGCCAGGCGCGCGCGCACCTCCGACGCGGTGATCTCCTCCATCGCCGTCACCTCTTCCCGCTTC